>Ga0265293_10002374_pt1 | contig 38087 bp, 41 predicted proteins | sample Munlanlewell138R_FD_192505 | JGI IMG/M metagenome (GOLD analysis project Ga0265293, IMG submission 192505) | Leachate microbial communities from a municipal landfill in Southern Ontario, Canada - Leachate well 138R | ecosystem: Engineered > Solid waste > Landfill > Unclassified | place: Canada... | reverse complement strand
GACGCTGATAGCTGGGGATGGTAAAAGCAAAGGCATCACTAAAGATTTGAGCTAGCGAATAATCTGCACCTGCAATTTTCCTCATTGTTTATGCACCTTTGGTGGGGATCAGCATCTCAAATATAAAACCCTTTCTTCCGATATCGACATATGAATTTATATATGGCAAAATAAAAAAATAAAATTATTTAATGTTATAATGTCAAATACTCCTCATACATCTTCCTTTTGGTCTCATTCGCGACGTGTGCATACCTCAAAGTGGTTCTAATATCCTTATGCCTTAATACTTCTTTAATTATTCTAATATCACATCCCTTCGCGACCATAATTGTAGCCGGTGAATGCCTACTAAAAACATGAACGGCTCCAGGCTTTTTGATTCCAGCCTTCTTTTTATAACCCATAAACATCCTATGGATATCCCCCCTATCCCACAGATTGAAGTTATCCGTGTAGAACACCGGGTGTTTACCCTCAATTTCTATTTTTGGTCTTATATTCAAATAGATCCTGAGAGTTTCTACGCATTCATCGTTCAAAAGAGCTATGTCGTCCCTACCCCCTTTGGTTTCCCGAAGCCTTATAGTCCTTTTATCTAAATCTAAGTCATTATCCTCAAGCTTAGATAATTCTCCACTTCTAAGGCACCCATAGAAAAGAGTTTTCAGCATAGCTAAATGTTTGATGTTGTTGCAGACACTAAAAATATTTAATACATCATTTTCATCAAAATAATATGGTAGGCTGTCATTTCTGGTCAGTATTGTTGTAGACCAATCAATGTTTTTCATCTCAAAATATTTTTTTAAGGCAAAAGACGTGTTGTTAACATGTGACCTAGATGCCCCTTGATCAATCAAAAAGTCTCTAAATTCATCTGCTTTTTTTGTACTGGGTTCATTTGGTCGCGAAAACTCAATAAACTTGCCTACCCTATTGCTGTAGAGATTAACGGTATGGTAACGATATCCTTGGTTAGTTAGATAACGTCGATAATTTTTAATAAATGTATCTTGTTTGTGCTCGTAAGCTGTTTGGGCGTTCCAATCGACTTTTGCTTTTCCCATATCTCATCCAACCCTCAAAGTAGGTACAACCTTTTATCATGGGGTCGGTAGAGCATCCAGCAGTTCAGACAAATCAGCATCGTAGAGACTTCAAGCCCTAAGTTGCCACCATTACGGATAGGCGCTAGGTTCAGGGCCTAGTCTCGCAGGAGTTCGTGGGTTCGAATCCCATCCCCCGCATAAAATTACCTTGCAGCATAGCGATTTTTAGATATAGATTTCTTAATCATTTACGAGTAAACCCGGGTGGAATTTTTCCACTCTCACTCGACGCTGCTTGAAGGTCAGGGTATGGGATGAGGCTGAGGACGTCGTATAATGGGTCGAGGCGGGATGTATTAAGGAAATCGATGGCATCCCTCTATAGATATACCGTTCTGAAAGCCTCGGAGCGCTCACCCCAGGTAGAATCTTGTGTCCGGATTATTGCCAAAGGACCGATTGCTAGCCATTTCGTTCGTTTTTCAAAATCTAATTGAGTGCGGCCACCCCGCCCTAAAGTTCGGGGTATTCGTGATCCTCTGCGCTCACGAAGTAATAAAATTTGGTGAGGGCAGGATGGTAGCATTTATATGATATAACCAAATTGTAGCATTTGGTGTTATGATGAAACGGTACTTTGTAACCACGATGGCTCTGCTGAGCCTGCTGGCGATATCCGCCAGCGCTCACAGCCTTTGGGTTGAGACGAGAGATATAGCGGACGCGGGTGAACCCCTGACCGTCTACTCCTTCTTCGGCCATACGACCTCCGCCACAGGGATTTACGTTCCCTTGATGGACGCCCACTACCTGATCGCCCCGGACGGCAATAGGCAGGATCTGACCATGAAGACCGGGGACTGGCTTCCCGGCTTCGGATGGATCGGATACTCCAACGCGGAGGTAACACCAGGCGTCAACGGAGACTACGTCTTCGCGGCCGTCCGCTCCCCGGGCGTCTACGACCCGGCCTGGCATGGCTCTCCCAGCGACCCCAGGCTCTCGGCCAGCTTCGCTAAGGCGATAATACACGTAGGCGATGAGAAGACAGGCGGCTGGAACGCGGGCTTCCCCCTGGAGATCACGACCGAGGTAGCTCCCTACGAGATCGGGGCCGCCGATAACATCACATTCGTTGCTATGTACGAAGACGAGCCGGTCAACGCCACCTACTCAGCCTACTACTGGACCTGGGACGCCCACTCCGGCGCGGACGTCCAAACCGGAGTCGCTGGCGATGACGGCGAGTTCACCGTTAACTTCAGCCAGGGAGGTCTGTGGCTCGTGAGCACGTCCTACACTATCCCCGGAGCTGGCGAGTGGACTGCAACCTACGAGAGCGGCGATCACTACAAGGTGGGCGACGTCGTTCCATACGACTCTTCCAGCTACACCTCGACACTATCGGTGTGGGTTAGGTAACCTACACCGTTTTCATTTATTTCGGAGCATATCTATCCAATTTTAATATTATTAAGTCTTACGAAGATACGTTTATTAATACTGATATCGTATGCCGAGATGATTGATATGAGGTTGACTTGTCTCTTTGTTCTAGCCGTGGCAGGATTGATATCTGTCTCATGCGGCCACATGCTCTACGCCGAGTTTCCAGAGGAGATCTCGGCCCCCTCCGAAGTGAATGTCTGGATCACCTACGGTCACGTCGACGAGGGACAGACGGCCCCTTGCCTATCGATGGCAAGGGCGATATCCCCCGACGGCTCCTCAGAGGACCTGGACCTCGATGAGCAGGAGGACGGCCTTGTGGGCGCTGTGAAGATCGAGGGGGAGGGCTGCTACATCTTGGACCTGGAGAAGGGGGCCCGCCTCACCGACATGGAGTGGTTTGGGATCAGCGGCCCTGCATCCCTAATCCAGGAATACGGCAGAGTTCTGATCCTGGCAGGTTCGGGCATAAACTCCGACTGGTCTTCAGGAGAGGGGCTTGAGATCGTCCCCAGTGTGGACCCAATCGGCCTTGAGAGGGGCGACATCTTTGAGGCCCAAGTCACCTGGCAGGGCGAACCTATCGGCGGAGACTACAGCGCCATGGTAGTGAGGACCCCAGAAGAGCTTTTGACAATAAAACACGCTCAGGATGTGGAGGTCTCAGGCACTACCTCCGAAGGAGAGCTGGAGTTTGAACTCTCCCTTCCCGGCCTCTGGGTTGTGACCTTTGAGGCCACCATCGATGATAGCGGGAGTTGGACCGCTTTAAGCGACGATGAGAACGGAAACTATGCCGAGGGCGACGAGCTGGAATACGATCAGATAACACCTACAGCCTACCTCACCTTCTGGTCACTCTGATCCATCAACAGGTGAGAAGATTTGGTCCACATATCTGATGGGGTTCTTCCCCTCGAGGTTTTGGCCGCAGGATTCGTCCTCAGCGGAATCCTTCTCTTTCTGACCCTCCGAGGCGTGAGGGCCGAGGAGATCCCCCGAATATCCCTGATCACCGCAGCTCTCTTCGTCGCCAGCCTCGTCCACTTTCCCGTCGGACCCACCTCGGTCCACCTGATAATGAACGGGCTCGCAGGCATTATCCTGGGAAAGAGGGCCTTCGTCAGCGTCCTGGTAGCCCTGACCCTCCAGGCCATATTCTTCCAGCACGGCGGCATCAGCGTCATCGGGGTGAACAGCCTCAACATGGGAATCCCGGCCCTCCTGGCCTGGCAGGTCTTCGAACGCCGCCGGGGCTTCGGATATCCCCGAAGGGAGATCGTATTCGGGGCGGTGGCGGGAGCGGTTGCCGTCCTGGGGGCGGTTCTTCTCCTCTCCGCAGAGCTTCTGCTGCTTGGGGAGGGATTCAGCGAGATTGCGACCCTGGTCCTGATGGCCCATATCCCCATCGTCATCATCGAGGCGGCGGTTCTGGGGACGACTGCAGGATATCTTGACAAGGTGAAGCCAGAGATGCTGGTGCCGGCAAAGGCAGGCCAAATTCGAGGTGCATGAGATGAAGAGATGGATCGTTCTGATATTGCTGGCCTTGGTCCTGGGATCGGGATCGTCCAGCGCCCACCGCATGTTCGTAGGCCAGAAGATCAACGTGGAGACTTACGCCATCTTCGACGATGGAACGCCCGCCAACGACGCTTTGGTGAAGGTCTACCGAGAGAATGCCACCACGGGCCTTTATGACCTCTACTGCGAGGATCAAGCCGACTCCAGCGGGAAGTACGCCCTGAGCCTCCCGGGAAAGGGAACTGGAAACTGGCTCATCGAGTTCTCGGCTGGAGGGCATAAAGAGGAGCTCCCCATAGCGATATCAGATGAACGGTACGATGCTTCAACGGCGAAGGTGGTGGCGCTGGCGATGCTGCCGATGACCTTCCTCGTATGGAGGGGGCGACGCAAAAGATGAATCAGTGTGAGAAACTTTTGGTCGTTCTGGCCTTAGCGCTACTGCTTTCGGCCGGAACCTCCACCGCCCACAGAATGCTCATCGGCTACCAGATCAAAGAGGTCCAACTGAACACGATCTACGACGATGGAACCCCTGCCCAGGGAGCCGAGATCGAAGTCTACAAGGATGGAGAACTTTACGCTGAGGGCGTCGCCGACTCTAAAGGCACCTTTATCTTTGAGCCGAAGAGGGGCGACAAGATCGAGGATATGACCTTCGTCTCCTCTTCCGTCGGCCACAGGGCCGAGCTTTCTCTGAGCCAGGAAGGGGATGATGCGACTTCAGAGGAGATTCCCCTTCCCATGAAGGCGGCGGCGGGCCTCGGCTACCTCTTGGGCATAGCTGGGATCTCCATGTTATACGTCTCTAGGAAAGGCAGGTAGAAGAGAGAGCAAAACGATGCATAAAAATGGGAAGTCTACCCCGAGAGGGATCTGATGAGCCATCTGGAGATAGACGGTTACAGCCACCTCAGCTCGCCGATACATCGGTGGGACCCGAGGGTCAAGATAGTCTCCATGCTCGTTCTGATCTTCTCCATCGTACTTTTGAAGAGCCTGGCCGTGGCTCTCCTGGGCCTTGCAATCTCGATCGGCCTTCTTTTGATATCGAGGTTGCCTTTCGCCTACGTCTCCCAGGGGATAAAGTGGCCAGCGTTGTTTCTTCTTCCATTCCCTCTGATACTGCCCCTGACCATGGACGGCGATATGGCTCTGACCCTATACGGCCTCAGCTTCAGCGTCGAGGGGTTGGAGCAGGGGCTGCTGATGATGACTAGAGGTCTGGCAGCGGTGGTCTTGATCTACCCGATCTTCGGATCGTCACCCTTCAACACCACCATCCATGCCATGAGAAGCCTGGGACTTCCCGAGACCGTCACCCAGATATTTCTGTTCGCTTACCGGTACCTCTTCCTTCTACGGGAGCAGTTCACTTCGATGACCCGGTCACTATCATCCAAGGGCTTCACCAAGAAGACCGACTTGCCCACTGCCAGGGTATTGGGGGCGGCGCTGGGCATGCTTTTTATAAGGAGCTACGAGAGGTCGGACCGGATTTACAAGGCGATGGTCTCCCGAGGATACAACGGCCACCTGCCGGACTCTGAAAGATTCAAGATCAACGGTTTTGATCTCGTCAAGGCTTTGATGGTCCTGGTCTTGGCCTTCGGCCTCCAGGGGCTGGACCATCTGGCGGTGGTGTGAGGTTTGAGGCATGAATCCTGCGATTGAAGTTATTGGTTTATCGTACCGTTATCCTGACGGAACTTTAGCTTTAGACGGAGTCGAGTTCAGCATTGAGCGCAGCACTTCCGTTGCTCTTCTGGGGCCAAACGGGGCTGGCAAATCGACCCTCCTCCTCCATCTCAATGGCCTTCTTGGAGCGAAGGGATCGGTTAGCATCCTGGGAAAGAAAGTCGAAGAGGCGAACCTCCCCTGGGTGAGAGAGAGGGTTGGTCTGGTCTTCCAGGACCCCGAAGACCAGCTATTCATGCCTAGCCTCTGGGAGGATGTAGCCTTCGGGCCCCGGAACCTAGGCCTCTCAAACCGAGAGGTGGAGGAGAACACGTCCTGGGCCCTGAAGGTGGTGGGGTTGTCGGAGATGGCGGAGAAGTGTCCTCACAACCTTAGCTTCGGCCAGAAAAAAAGAGCCGCCTTGGCTTCGGTTCTTTCTATGAAGCCCGAGGTTCTGGTTTTGGACGAGCCCACATCTAACCTGGACCCTCGGTCGAAGGAGGAGGTGATCTCCTTGATCTGTGATCTGAAGAAGAAAGGCACCACCATACTCACCGCCATTCACGATGTCAACATCGTTCCCAGGATCGCAGACCAGGTTCTGCTCCTGGACAGAAGAGTCGTCGAACTCGGCCCCGCGAGAGAGGTGCTGGTGAAAAGGGGCCTATTGAAGGGCCTGGGGCTCGATCTTCCCACCATTCCAGACCTATTCTGCACCCTGAAAGATGACGGCTACGAGATAGGGGATATACCCTTCACCACGGATGAGGCGTTGGCCGCCCTCGCCGGGCTGATCGAAAAATAAAGATTGAGGCAGGTTCTGGAATTCAGTCCGCCTCGGGTTTGATGTAGTCAGACCTCAGAGTCAGAATGGAGAAGTAGCCGGTTCCCACGAAGCTCTCGTCCACGGCGTCGGGTCCGTGCTGGGGCAGAACCTCCATCTCACCATCTTTGTACTCCGTCTTGACCACCCAGAATCCGGGCTCTGGTATCTCTAATGTGACCTCACCATTTTCGTCGGTTTCGCCTTCCGCAACGGAGTGCTCCCCTGTAGTCGCGAGGCTCACATCAAGCCCCTCTGCTGGCTCGCCATCGAAGAGCACCTGGAACTTGAAGTCGCCGGTTCCTAGGGTGGTGATGTTGTCGAGGGGGACTATCTCCAGCTTCTGGCCTACGGGAACCGAAGCGGAGGCGAAGTCCGAGTTTTCAGCCACCAAAAAGACCTTGGAGTACTTCACCATGTCCTCGTAGGCCTCAGCGATGTACCAGTCAGAGTCCCATTCGCTGGAGTCGATGCCGTCCCAGTCGATCTCGTCGTAACCTTCCATCTCCTCGTCTGATGCTCCGAAGTTGGTGTGGACGAAGGTCAGGGCTCCTTCATGCTGTTTTGCCGCTGCTACGTAGAGCCCCAGATCATCCACCCCAAAGTCGAAACGATAGTAAGGTCCGTTGGTATTGGTCGACTCGAAAGTCTCATCAGATCCATCAGGGCTGATCACCTTGAGGGATATATCCCCTGGTGGTGGGCCCATGGGCACGAAAGAGTGTCCTTCGGTCATCTGTACCAGGCCCAAGTCCCCCTGACTCACCCATCCGCTGGTGGACGAAAGCCACGTATCATGAGCCTCCACGCCGGCGATGCATAAGGCCAGGAGGAGGAAGATTGCCGTGATCTTATTCATTCTAAGACCTCAGGTCTGCTTAAGTAATATCTACTACTTAAATGTTATCAATATTTTCTAAAATTTCGCAAAAAATAATACGAAGCGATCTTTCGGGCGCCCGTTGGTTTTATTGGGGGGACCCACATCTTCCATCTAATATGCCTTTGGGAGCGAGGAACGGGACGCGCTCATAAATCTCCTTCTGCTATCCCGACGTTCTCACCAACATTCTTGCCAATGTCGCCCAGTAGCCTCAGGCAAATACATCGGTGTTTAAGGTATGCAATATACGCACAGAGAAGATTGACCAGTCCATGAATTTCTATCTTCGTCCTTAATCTGTGATCTTCTCACAAATCCGCTCATCAGAGGAGAACTGATCAAGGTTGCCCCAGGGCTGCCTGGAATATGTCAGAGTTTCTGGGTCGGAGAATGCTGGAACTTATGGCGCAATTCAGGTTCAGGTAATCGATGAGAAAGGCGACCCTCTGATCGCCAAGGTTCTGCTCACCGACGCATATGTGAACTCCCAGCTCGCAATCACAGACTGCAACGGCAATTACGAGATAGATCTGGAGCCAGGCACGTATCCCATAATTGCTGAGAAGACGAGCTATTATTTCGAGGAGATATCCGCAAAAGGGCGATGGGCCCTGAGGCTGTCACGAGGACCGATAGAGCAGATATTTCTGGGGGCTCTTCTTCGATGGCCTTATTTATCAATAGATTCGATATCTAGGTCAGGAGGGCCGCAAGCCCCGGATCTTTGAGGTCGAACTCTTCCACAGATTAGGGGGCCGAAGCGGACGACCATAGCGGCATCGTGAGATGATCCCATGAAAATCGATAATAAAAGTTCGGGGGACGTTGAGATCATCCTTCCGGTGGGACGGCTCGACGCTCCATCGTCGGAGGAGCTTATGAAGAGGATGGAGGGGCTGATCGATGGGGGCTGCCGAAAGATCGTGGCGAACTTTTCCGGGGTGGATTACATCAGCAGCTCTGGCCTCAGGGTGATGCTGGCGTCCCTGAAGAGGCTGAGAAAGGCCGGCGGCGACCTGAAGCTCGCCCGTCTCCACCCCTATGTCAGGGAGACCTTCGAGATAGCAGGCTTCACTCAGCTCTTCGAGATATACGACCGCGAAGAGGAGGCGTTGGGGGAGTTCGGAAGGCAGGACCTGCCTTCCCGATAGGCCCCTCAACCGAACCCGGCGAGAGGCGCAGATGGCGGCGATCATCGATTCAGTCCTCCTCACCCTGATCGAGAAGATCTGCGTCATCGTGGTCGCAGCCTATCTTATCACCAGGACAAGAAGCTTCTCCGAGATCCTCGACGGGAGGCTTACAGCGAAGAACCAGGCGGTGATGGTGCTGATATTCGGAGCCTTCTCCGTTTTTGGGACGGTGTCAGGGGTTGAGGTCTTCGGGGTGATCGCGAACGTAAGGGACCTGGGGCCAGTGATAGGGGGGCTTGTAGGCGGTCCCGTCGTCGGATTAGGGGCCAGCCTGATCGGCGGGGGTTACAGGTTTCTCCAGGGTGGGTTCACCGGACTGGCTTGTTCTATCGCCACGATCCTGGCGGGATCCCTCGCTGGCCTCGTCTACATCCTGAACCGGCGGAGATTTGTGGGAGTGGTGGGGGCTGTGATCCTCTCAGTCCTCTTCGAGTCCCTCCACATGCTCCTCGTCCTCCTGATCGCCGAGCCCTGGCAAGAGGCGCTGATCGTCGTCCGGGGGACCGCCGCCCCCATGATAGCGTCCAACTCCGTCGGGGCCTTCATCTTCGCCATGATGATAACAAACCTGATACGGGAAAGGGAGACTGCAGAGGAGCGGGACAAGTACTTCTTGGAGCTGGAGAAGAAGAAAATGGAGCTGAATATAGCCCGTGAGATCCAGCAAAGCTTCCTCCCAGATACGGTACCCCAGCTGAAAGGCTTCGATCTCGCCGCCGCCAGCCATCCTGCAAAGGAAGTGGGCGGCGACTTTTACGACTTCATCCCCCAATCGGACGGGAAGATGGGCCTGGTCATCGCAGACGTCTCGGGAAAGAGCGTTCCTGCAGCCCTCTTCATGGTCCTCTCTCGAGCGACGGTCAAGGCGAGCGCAGCCGGAGATAAAACGGCGGAAGAGGTCGCAAAGAGCGCCAACGACCTGATCGCAGCCGACGCGAAATCGGGGATGTTCGTGACCCTCTTCTATGCGATCCTAGACCAAGAGACCCGGACCCTTAGATACGTCAACGCCGGTCACAACCCGCCCCTCGTCCTCAACGGCAAGACAGGCGATCTCACCCTTCTGAAGACCCGAGGGATCGCCATGGGGGTAATGGAGGACGCGGAGATGGAGGAGAGGGAGATAGAGCTTGCGGAGGGGGACGTGGTCGTCTTCTACACCGACGGCGTGACCGAAGCCGTCGACGATGGGCTCGACCAGTTCGGGGCCGAGAGGCTCTTTGAGACCGTGAAGAAGAACTGCCATCTATCGGCGGCAGATCTTGTCAAGGAAATCACAGGCGCAGTCCTTGCTTTCAGCAAAGGAGAACCCCAGTTCGACGACATCACCCTCATGGTGCTGAAGGGGGGAAAGATGGAATGAGGGAAACTTTCGATCTAAAAACCGAAAGCTCTCTGGACGATCTGTCTAAAGTAGGCGATTTCGTCCTCGAATCGGTGAGGAGATCCGGACTTGATTCGCGTGAGATTTTTCACTTGATGATGGCGGTAGACGAGGCCTGCACCAACATAATAAAATATAGCAACAGTGACGAGATCAAGATAAAATGCGGTGTGGAGGATGATCGCGTCGTCGTGGAGATAAGAGACTATGGGGTCGCTTTCAACCCCCTGCAGGCCCCGGCGCCAAAGGTCGATCTCCCTCTGGAGGAGCGAGTGGTGGGAGGTCTCGGGATATACTTCATCAGGACCCTCACCGACGGTGTCGCGTACCAGAGAGATGGGGATGAGAACGTCCTGACCCTGAAGATCTGCCATCAGAGAAGCTCCCCATGAGAGAGGCCATCGAGCCGCTACAGCATCGATGGGTCGCTGGGTAGAGCCCTCGACCCATCGATCTGTCACCGCAAAGATGGACCACCGATAATCGTTTAAGTCGATTCTCCAAAACTTGAACCAAGACCAAAATGGCCAAGAGACCGCTCAATCTCACCTACGTCGTCGACGACGAGCCGCCCCTTGCGGCGACCCTCCTCCTCGGATTCCAGCACGTCTTCCTCATCACCATCAGCCTCATCTTCCCGGTGGTGATAGTGAGGTCCATCGGCGGGACCCCCGAGGAGGCGGAGTTCATGGTCAGCATGTCTATGCTGGCGGCGGGGATGGGGACGGTTCTCCACGCTCTCAACCGGCGGGGCGTCGGCTCAGGGTACCTCTGCCCCTCCCTCTGCGGACCATCGTTTTTATCCGCCTCCCTCCTGGCGGCGAACGTCGGCGGCCTCCACCTCCTCTTCGGGATGACCTCCGTGGCCGGGCTCTTCGAGGTGTTGCTATCGCGATGGATCCACCGGCTCCGGGGTCACCGAGATGCCGGAGCTGGCAGTGGCCCTCGTAACCCTGGGTACGATGGTAGGGATCAGCGTCTGGTCCCGGGGGAAGCTGAGGCTCTACTCGGTCCTGGTGGGGATGACCATCGGCTACCTCGCCTCCATCCCCCTCGGGATCCTCACCGCCGACCACCTCACCCTCTTTGACAAGGCGCCCCTGGCAGCGGTCCCCCACCTCGACTATTTCGGGTGGTCCTTCGACGTCGCCTTACTATTGCCCTTTCTGATAGCAATAACCTGCTCCACCCTCAAGACTATCGGGGACATCACCACCTGCCAGAAGATCAACGACGCCGAATGGAAGCGGACCGACATGAAGAACGTCAGCCAGGGGATCTTCGCCGACGGCCTCTCCGTTGTATTCAGCGGCCTCGTGGGGACGATGGGCCAGTCCACCTCCTCCAGCAACATCGGCCTCTCGATAGGAACGGGGGCGACGAGCCGACGGATAGCCTTCTCCATCGGCGTTCTCCTCGCCTTACTCGCCTTCCTCCCCAAGCTCGCCATGATATTCGTGGTGATGCCAGAGCCGGTGATGGGGGCGACCCTGATATACTCCGTCAGCTTCATGATCGTCGCCGGATTTCAGATAATAATGTCGAGGATGCTCGACGCCCGACGGACCTTCCTGGTGGGGATACCCCTGATCCTGGGCCTCTCCGTTGACGTCCTCCCTGGCCTCTACGACACCGTCCCCCCCATCCTTTCTCCGATCTTCAGCTCCTCCCTATCCCTCGCAGCGGTCTTGGTCGTCCTCTTGAACCTCCTCTTCAGGATCGGGATCGCAAAGCGAGGGCAGCTCGTCCTCCGTCCCGGCGTCGACGACGCCGACTCGATCTTCAACTTCATGGAGAGGCAGGGGTCGGCCTGGGGGGCGAGGAGGGAGGTGATATTCCGGGCGATATCCGCCACCAATGAGCTCTTCGAGGCCGTCAGCTCTTCGAAGCTGGCAGAGGGGGATATCGATGTCGACGTAGCCTTCGACGAGTTTAACCTGGATGTCGTTGCCCGGTATCGTGGTGTGCCCCTTGTCCTGGCGTCGACGAGGCCGGACGAGGAGGAGCTTCTGAGGGGCGGACCCTCAGCTGCCGTCTTCTCTGGCTTCATGATAAACAGATACGCAAACTCTGTAAGCGTCGACTCGAAGGATGGGATATGCCGGGTGCGGCTCCACTTCGACCACTGAACGCGAGGGGGGTTAGAAAATTCAAACTGCAAACTTCTAGGCTGGACCACAAATGCCTAAGAAACCGCCAGAGTTGGTTTACGATGTCGATGACACCCCACCATTCACTACGAACCTCCTCCTTGGAACAAACTCTATTTATGCTGAACGTCTGCCAAAATGGCAGAAAAGCCGTTCGAACTCTTCGGCCTCAGATGGGGGTTATCATCAATGGCACGCCCTCGCAAGGTCATACCAAAACCTCTTCAGGTAGCCTTAATTTCTCGCCACAGCCGGGACAGTTCCAGTCGTCAGCCTTAACTACCGGACTCCCTGATTTCCGGCTGCTCATCCAGAACCGAACCCCGCACAAGGGACAGATCAACCGACCCCGAAGATCTTTCTCAAATTCCTTTACTCTCATTCTTCATCATCTCCTCGCCTTAACTTCAGCAGGATAGCCCACCGGCCCAACGATTTCCTGTATCCGGGGATGGGTCACCGAAACAGCGCCTCAGGGGAGGAAGAAATCCCAATGAAACCATTCGGCCGCATGGCTCCGGTGGTGGCCCGCCTATCCGGCCTCCGAGGTTTTGTGACTTTGGCATAAGTCGATGCTTCGAAGAACCCTCGTGAGGCTTTCGGAGCAGGAAAACCGGTGCCCGGGGGGATGGGAGAGTGTCGTGGAGTCATCGATGCCATGGAAAAATCGTCTCGACTTCCCCGAGGTGACTTTCGGTTCTGTTATAGTGATCCTTATTATGAGGTCTTGATCTTTAATAATCTTTTGCCCCATCACCCCACAGTTAGCCGGGGGTGAAGCCACCAGCCTCTTTATCATGCAGGAGGATCGGAACTCCTAGTACAACCGTTCCAAATTAACATATCAATACTCCGCGATCGTTATCAACGACGATTCCGCCTGCCATTTTATCCATTTTGTACTTCCACTTAAATATCGTTGGAGTTTCATTCATAGCCTCAATATATTGACTTATCCGCTCCATCAATTCCTCTTTGGATGATACTCGAATTCCTCTCAGCATGCTTCGAGTCATTTTACTGAATAGGCTCTCGATTATATTCAGCCAAGAAGCGTGCTTAGGTGTAAAAACGAAATGGAATCTCTGCGGAACTGTTTTTAGATATTCAAGAGTTTTCTTGGAGGTATGTACTCTAACATTATCAAGAATAAGAATTATTTTTATATTTTTAGGATAAGCTAAATCCAGGCCTTTTAAGAATTCGATGAACTCAACACTTCTATGCCTATCGAACATTTTGTAATGAACTGTACCTGTCAAGAGGTCAATTCCTGCAAGCAACGAGATCGTGCCATGCCGTAAGTACTCGTGATCGCGAGATAATGTGGCATACGTTCCTGCAACAGGCATAAGATCTTAGTACTTGTTTCCTACAGCTTGAATTCCAGGCGTTTCATCATATGATATTATAATCATGTCAAGAGGCTTGCCCTCTTTTGAAATTTGCTGAAGTAATTCTACCTGCTTGTTGAGCCAAATATTCTAAAATTCCATATCCTCAGTTCTGATAGGTACGTATTTTCCTCTCCGAAATTTACAACTCTGTCAAAGAACCTTCTAGTTTTTCCCTATTTGTGACTTTCGCCCCATTTCCCTCCAGTGCTGAACCTCAGCCCAAAAATTACATCCCCATCACCCGCTCCGCCGCCTCCCGGAGGTCGTGGACGACGTCGGGCCCCGACTCCATCCGGTCCCGGTCGAGGTAGAGGGCGAAAAGGCCCGCCTCCTTGGGGACCTCGTAGTCGAAGTAGCGGTGGTCGCCGATGTGGACCACCTCTTCGGGCTCAGCATTGAAGTAGCGGCAGAGGTCGTAGAAGGTCTCGGGATAGTCCTTCACCTTCCCGAACTTGGAGGTGACAGAGAGGATCTCGCGGAAGTAGTGCTTGTGGCTCCCCAGCTCGAACTCCACGAACTCGGTGGCGCCGTTGGAGGCGACGACCAGGTCGTAGTCTTCGCTGAGGAGGGCGAGGACCTCCTCAGTCTCGGGATAGAGCTCCACCTCGTCCCGATAACGCTCCAACAGGTCGATCCTCTCCACGTCCAAGTCGAAGAACTCGATCCAGTGGGAGAGATCGTACCAGCGCAGGTCCCGGGTCCCTACGGACATGTACTCGTCGTAGACGAGCTTTTGGGCCTCCTCGAAGCCGATTCCGTGTCGCTCGGCGTAGAGGGTGGGAACCCCCTCCAGCCAGACCTTCTCCACGTAGTTGGAGGTGACGAGGGTCCCGTCCATGTCGAAGGATATGATCTTGATCATCTTGAAACACCAGTCTTCTCCGATATTTGGCCGAGGGGCTTGTTAAGCTTTTGCCGCCTTTTCTGCCCTTTCTGCTAATCTATTTAACTGATGCAACCCTTTTTGATCCTGGAATTTCATGGTCGAAAACCTCATCCCCGCCCTAGCCCTCACCTTCTTCGCGGGCCTCGCCACCGGCCTTGGGAGCCTCGTCTCCTACTTCATCCCCAAGCCCGACATGAGGTACCTCTCCGTCAGCCTCGGCTTCGCCACGGGCGTGATGATCTTCGTCGCCTTCGTCGACCTCTTCTGCGGCGCGAAGGAGGTGATCGGCCTCACCCAGGCCGACGTCTTCTTCCTCGCCGGGATGCTGACGGTATATTTCCTGGACAAGGTCGTCCCCCACTGCCACATGAACGGCCAGGCGGACTCCCATTGCGACCGGCTCTACCGGGGCGGGATCATGATGACCTTGGGGATCGCGCTGCACAATCTGCCCGAGGGGCTGGCGGTGGCGCTGGTCTCCCTCGCCGACCTGCGCCTTGGGATACCCATCGCCATCGCCATCGCGATCCACAACATCCCCGAGGGGGTCGCCTGCGCAGTCCCCCTCTACTGCGCCACCGGCGACCGTCGGAGGTCCTGCTTCTACTCGTTTTTGGCCGGGATGGCCGAGCCCCTGGGGGCGGTGATTGCGATCCTGGTCCTCCTGCCGTTCCTCACCGACTTCGTCCTCGCCGCCTCCATCGCCTTCGTCTCCGGGATCATGGTCTTCATCTGCTTCGATGAGCTGATACCCATCGCCAACTCCTACGGCGACGAACACCTGACGAACATCGGCCTCATCGCCGGGATGTTCGTGATGATGATCGCCCTCGCAGTCTTCCACTGAACGACTGGCGGCTTGGCTGCGAGGAGGAAAAAGAGAAGGACGGAAAGAAAAAGAAGTTTGGTGCTGGTGGGGAACGTGGCGGAGAGTAAGAATACTCCCGCTGAGTTGGAAGGCTCACTTTCCTTCTTCCATATCCTCTACAGCCTTCTCGACAGCCCGCGACCCCCTCTTCCTGAGCTCTCCCGAAAGCTTTGCGTAGTACTTCATGGTGTCGGGGGTGACGGAGGGGCCGACGTCCTCAAGGGCAGCCAGAAAGTGCCTCTGCGGAACCTCGACGGCGTTCATGTCCTCTCGAAGGGAGAGACGGCCCGCCTTCCTGCAGATGGAGGCGATGTCGGCTCCTGTGTACTGGTCGGTCCTCTTCACCAGATCCTCCAGGTCGACGTCCTCGGCCAGGGGCATCTTTCCGGTGTGGACCTCGAAGATCTTCTTCCTGGACTTGGCGTCCGGGACCGGGACCATGATCAATTCGTCAAACCTGCCGGGCCTGACCAGGGCTGGGTCGACGATGTCGGGCCGGTTGGTGGCAGCGATCACCACCACGCCCCGAAGCTCCTCCATTCCGTCGATCTCGCTTAGAAGCTGGTTTACGATCCGTTCGGTGACGTGGGGCTCGCCAGTCCCCCCGCCCCGGACCGGAGCGAGGGAGTCGAGCTCGTCGAGGAATACGATCGCCGGGGCCACCTGTCTCGCCTTCCTGAATATCTCAGCGATGTGCCGCTCGCTCTCGCCGTACCACTTGGAGAGGATCTCGCTCCCCTTGGTGGTGAGGAAGTTGGCGTTGGACTCGTTGGCGACGGCCTTTGCGAGAAGCGTCTTTCCCGTCCCCGGCGGGCCGTAGAGGAGGACGCCCTTGGGAGCCTCGATCCCCAGCCTCCTGAAGTTCTCGCCGTAGACGAGCGGCCACTCGACGGCCTCCACCAGGAGCTGCTTCACCTCCTCAAGCCCCCCCACGTCGGCCCAGGTGACGTTCGGAACCTCGATCAGGATCTCCCGCAGCGCGCTCGGTGATACCTCGTGCATCGCTGACTCCAGGTCCTCTCTCGTCACCACCAGCTCCTCCAGAATCTCCCGAGGGATCGTCGGAAGGTCGAGGTCGATCTTGGGAAGGACCCGGCGGAGAGCGTTCATGGCGGCCTCCCGGGTGAAGGCGGCGATGTCGGCTCCCACAAAGCCGTAGGTTAGCTGGGAGAACTCCTCCAGGTCGACGTCCTGAGCCAAAGGCATTCCCCGGGTGTGGATCTGGAGAATCTCGCGCCTCCCCTCGAAGTCGGGGACCCCCAGCTCGATCTCCCGGTCAAACCTGCCCGGCCTTCTCAGGGCCGGATCGACGGCGTCGGGCCTGTTTGTCGCTCCGATGACGATGACGTTCGACCTCTCCTTGAGGCCGTCCATGAGGGAAAGAAGCTGGGCCACCATCCTCCGCTCCATCTCGCCGGCCACCTCCTCCCTCTTGGGGGCGATGGAGTCGAGCTCGTCGAGGAATATAATGGCTGGGGCGTTCCTCTCCGACTCTTCGAAGACCTCCCGGATCCTCTTCTCGGACTCACCGTAGTACTTGGATACGATCTCGGGGCCATTTATCGAGGCGAAGTGGGCGCTGGACTCGTTGGCGACGGCCTTCGCTAGCATCGTCTTCCCTGTCCCCGGCGGGCCGTGGAGGAGGACGCCCCGAGGAGGGTCTATCCCGAGCCTCTCGAAGAGCTCGGGATGCTTGAGGGGAAGCTCGATCATCTCTCTGACCTTCTGGATTGCGTGCTTCATCCCCCCCAGATCCTCGTAGACGACGTCCGCCGCCTGGTGGGCGTCTACTGCCCTGCTGATCAGCTCGACCTCCGTCTCGTCCACTATCCTGACCGTACCCGAAGGGGTGGTGGATATGACCCTCATCTTCACCTCGCCGAGGCCGAAGGACGATCCCTTATCGGACCTTTTGAAGATCTCGTCGAACATGGTGTCCTTCCCAGTGGCGAGGTCTCCGGGGGGGCGCCGGAGGGTGGTGGTGGAGATGACGTCCCCCTTGGAGACCGGCCGCCCCAGAAAGACCTTCCGAAGGGCTTCGCTCGGAATTGAGATCTGTATCCCCCGGCCCACTGGGGCCAGGGAGACCTTCTCGGCGGGCTTCCACTCAGCCTTCGAGATCTCTACGAACTGGCCGATGGTGGCCCCCATGTTCGACCTAATGAGGCCGTCGACCCGGGCGACGTCCATGTCCTCATCGGTGGGATAGGCCTTCACCGCGAGAGCGCTGGTGGACTTGTTTCCCCTGATCTCTACCAGGTCGTAGTCTGCGACCCCCAGGTCGGCCATCTGCCGCTCGCTGATCCTCACGATCCCCTTTCCCACGTCCCTCTGGTCAGCCTCAATGATCTTCAGCCGGATGGATTCGGAGTCGGTCATCTCTTTAACACCCTCTAGATGGCTTTTTATGGACGAGTTTCTAGTTAAGTATTCTCCTCAGTTCTTTCCCATCCGAAGGAATATCTGGATCGACGCGATCTCTCATCTCTGATACGTTGATCATCCCGGTTATTTTTATCAGAGTCAATAACCAGATCTCCTCCCGACCTGATGATGGGACCCTCATACCTTCTGCCAATTCCATCGAAGATTCAAAGGCCTGGCATTTTGCCAAAAGTCTTTAAGCCTTGGGCGCACAGTAAATTCCAACGGAGGTTTGCCGGATGTTTGGTTGGCTTTGGTTTCTGATAATAGGCATCGCTGCAGGCTGGTTGGCAGGGCATATAACACGAGGAGAGGGGTATGGGCTCCTTGGGAACATGGTAGTGGGCGTGATAGGAGCCTTTGTTGGTGGCTTTCTCTTCGGGCTGGTGGGCCTATCTGCCCACGGTTTCATCGGATCTCTGATTGCGGCCACCGTCGGAGCAGTGGTCTTCCTATTCCTGCTGAGGTATCTGAAGAGGTTCAGCTGACGGGAGGAGCATGGACTTACAGGTTAGGAGAGATCGGCTAGTTAGGGCTGGCGGGCTGGATGGCTTGCCAGATCTCCTGCCCAGCTCCTATCCTCTTGTGGATTTTCACTCCCGTCCCAGCACCACTCTCAGGGCCCGTTCAAGCCGATCGCCTGAGACGAAGCCGTTCCACCTCGCCACCAACTCCTCGCCCCTTTCGGCGTCGACCATCCTGAACTCCACCTGACCGGCAAAGACCTCCGACAGCTCCTCGAGAATCAAGGCCTCCTCACGACAATATCTGCAGGCCTTGGTATAAAAGTCCGTTAAAACTATTTCGGGCAAGATCTCCTGGTCATTCTGGGATCTCGAACCTCACCCCAATCTTGAATATCCTCCTGGTGGGGAGAACGAGCTGATCGAGGTCGGTCTTCTCCTTTATCTCGGCCAGAATCTCCTCGATCCTCTTCTCGGATGCCGATATCGTAAACCACATGTTGTAATCGGTATCGTTGGGCCGGAGATAGTTGTGGGAGATCTCCTGGTAGCCGTTCACCACCTCGGCCACCTCCTCCGTCCTTCTCTCCGAGACGGGAAGGGCGACTAAAACCCCGGCAGATCCGAGCTTTCTCATGTCCAATATCGGCCCGATCCTTCGAATAATGCCCAGGTCTCGGAGCCGTTCTGCCCTTCTGATCACCTCCGCCTCACTCGCTCCCAGCATCTCGCCGAGGGCGAGAAAGGGCCTTTTCACCAGGGGAAACTCCTCCTGGATCAGGGATAAGAGCCTTCGGTCCAAGTCGTCCAGGTCAGGCCTCTCCATTCCGACCGGCCCGAGTTCGACCTCACCTTTCATAGGATTCGAGCCTCCCGATAGCTGCATAGCGGATCGGATTCGAGATAATCTCCAGTCTTTGCGTAGGCCCGTGCCCTGCACCCGCCGCAGACCTTCTTATATTCGCATATTCCGCATCGACCCCTAAGCTCCTTCTTCCGCAGATCCAGAAAGATCGGCGAGTTTTCCCAAATCTCCGAGAAGCTCATCTCCCTGACGTTCCCTGCGATGACCGGGAGGTACCCACAGGGGCAGACGTCTCCGGTCCGAGAGACGAAGACGAAGTTCGTTCCCGCAAGACAGCTGCTTCCCATCACCCCCTTCCTCTCTGTCTCGGTGAGAACCTCTCTTATCACCCGGCCATACTGGGGGGCGCAGGTGACCTTCACCTCGATCTTCCTCCTCCTGCACTCCTCGGCCACCCACCGGAGGATCTCATCCTGCTCCTCCGGTGTCACCAGCTCCTCCTCCCTCCCCCGGCCCGTAGGGACCAGGAAGAAAAGGTGGAAGGCGACAGCCCCGAGCCTCTCAGCCAGGTCCATGGTGGCGCGGATCTGGTTGAGGTTCTCGTTGGTGATGGTCATGTTAATTTGAAAGTCGACTTTGCCGTGGAGGTTATCGATCCCCCGCATGGCGAGGTCGAAGGAGCCGGAGCCCCGGGCCGCGTCGTGGACCTCGGGGCTGGGACCGTCGAGGCTGATGCTAACCCTCTTGATCCCAGACCGCTTGATCCTCTCGACCATCTCGAAAGAGAGGAGGGTCCCATTGGTGGCGAGGGAGACCCGGATGCCCCGGTCCCTCGCATGCTTCGCAAGGTCGAAGAGGTCGGGGCGGAGGAGGGGCTCTCCGCCGCTGAGGATTATCATCGGTTTTTGGGGGGCGACCTGATCTATAAAGGCCAGCGCCTCCTCGGTGGAGAGCTCCGCCTCGTCGGGGGAGGAGGAGGCTGAGGCTCGGCAGTACTTGCAAGAGAGGTTACAGGCCGCCGTCACCTCCCAGGCTACGATCAGCATCTAGAGCATTCCCTTCTTGGAAAGGAGCTCTGCGTTCAGTACGCTGGCTCCCGCGGCGCCTCGGACGGTGTTATGGCCCATGACGATGTATCGGATCCCCTCTCTTATCCGACCGACGGATACGGCCATTCCTTTCCCAGCGTTTCTGTCCAGCCTGGGCTGGGGCCGGTCAGGCTCATCCCGCACGATGAGGGGCCTCTTCGGCTCTGTGGGCAGGTCGTCGAGGCCTGGATCGAATTTGAGGAAGACCTCTCTGACCTCTTCGGGAGTCGGCTTTGATGCCATCTCCACCCAGAGGGCCTCGGTGTGGCCGTCCATGACGGGGACCCGATGGCAGCTGGCGCTGACGCCGAAGGGGGCGTCGACGATTCTGTCACCGTCGAAGGTTCCCAGGATTTTCTGGGCCTCCTTTTCGACCTTCTCCTCCTCGCCAGAGATAAATGGGATTACATTGCCCAAGATCGCCATGGAAGGGACGCCCTCATATCCGGCCCCGCTGACGGCCTGCATCGAGGCGACGATCACCCTCTGGATATCCAGGGGCATTAGGGGCTTAAGAGTCAGGGCGAACATTATGGTGGTGCAGTTGGGGTTTGTGACGATGTACCCGTCCCATCCCCTCTTCTTCTGTTGGACCTCCACGAGGCCGAGATGCTCGGGGTTGCACTCGGGGATCATCAGGGGTACGTCTGGCTCGAACCGATAGGAGCTAGCGTTGCTGGCCACGACAAACCCTTCCTTGGCGAACTCCGCCTCCACCTTCTTCGCCTCGTCAGCAGGAAGGGCGGAGAAGACGACGTCGGCCTCCACCTCTTTGGGATCGACGCCCACTACCCCCATCTCCCCGACCTCGGGCGGAAGCTCGTGCTCCAGCCGCCAGCGTGCGGCCTCACAGTATTTCTTCCCCGCGCTCCTCTCGGAGGCCGCGAGGCTCGTGAGCTCAAACCAGGGATGGTTCCATAGCTGTTGGATGAAACGCTGCCCTACCGCACCCGTAGCTCCAAGAACGCCTGCTCTTATTTTGGCCATTGGAAATCACCTTGAACGACAGCGGCCTTTTGGTGGCTACTTGATATAAATGCCTTCTCGAAAAGGGGGTCTGAATCTGGTCCCTTTCAGAATTTCGGGCCATAATCTCCCCCAAAGATGAGGTCCACCTCACCTATCACACCTAATAGTTCGCGACCCAGATCTCTGGGCGAGGGATCTTAAATTCCGGCCATGGATTCGTGAAAGCCCTCGCCCTCCGGATCAATGCCAGTTTTTAATAGGCCACAGAGGCGGAAAGGAGCTTTTGCATCTGAGGCACTTCAGCCCCAAGACCCGGGAATGGAGCCGAAATGCTTCCTCCTCCATGTCCGTTCCGGGGTGCTGAGGTTCACCTACATAAAGAATATCTTTTTACGCCAGAAAATCGCCACTACCAGAAAGAGGAACGTTCCCTATGACCGCGAGGAAGATCCTAATGACAGCGCTGATCCTGGTCCTCTCCGTCGGCTCCGGGCAGGCGGACCTGACCGTCTCCCAGCAGGTCTATCCCGGCCAGATATGGCCAATGAGCTCAGGGAATGAGCCCGCCTTCGGGAGGGTCTCCCTAAAGGTAGTCGGTGACAGCCTGCCCGGGACAGTGCCCTTGGATGTGGTGCTTGCGATAGATAGCTCTGCCAGCATGAAGGAGACCGATCCAACGGAGATGAGGCTCGACGCCGCCAGGATCTTCGTCATGAAGATGGACCCGGCCAGAGACAGGGTGGGGATCGTCAGCTGGGACGATGGCGTCGACTTTTCCATACCCCCGACGGAGAACTTCCCCGTGGTTTTGGAGGCTATCGGGAAGGTGGACAGCGTCGGCAGAACGAACCTGGATCGCGGCCTCAAAGAGGCGATCGACCTTTTGACGGCCACCTCGACCCTTGGATCGGAGGAACGGGCCCGATTTGTGATCCTCCTCTCCGATGGCGACGGTGATTACACCGCGGGCGGAAGGACCGGGTCCCAGACGGACAGGGCCAGAGACGACGGCATCGTGATCTACACCATCGGCCTTTTGCTAGCTGACTCAAAAGCCGAGAAGAGCCTTGAAGATATGGCTGCGACGACGGGGGGGAGATACTATGAGGCCTGTGGAGGCTCTGCTCTCGAATCGATCTACCAGGCCATCGGAGAAGATGTGATAAACGTCCTGGGAAGAGACGTCGTGGTCAGTTATGTCCTTCCCCGAGAGATCGAGGCTCTCGGCTACTCGGCTCCGCCCACCTCTGAAGTCCAAGAAGAGAGATACAAGATCCTGACCTGGAAGGTCGGCGATATATCGGCCGGCGAGATCTGGTCCACCTCCTTTGACGTCGGCTCCGAAGACCCAGGTATTTTCGAACTTGGGGGAGGAGGCTCCGAGGTCGCCTACCAGCGGAGGAGCGGGTTTGTCGAGAGGTTGAAGATCGAGGATGTGCTCTTGGACGTTGCTGAGTTGCGGTCTGGGGCCTCGACAAATGTAGACTTTGCCCTGAACTTAACCGACCTCAGCGAGATAATAAAACCGATCCACGATGTGGTGGAGGAGGACAGAGCTCACATCGCCTGGAGATTCTCCGAATGCAACTCGGGGTGCACAAAAGACTGGGCGTTTCTCTCCGAAGACGGCACGATCATCGTCGCGAGCCTCTGCCCCTTCAGCCTATGTGTGAGAGACGCCCTAGCCGAGGACATCCAGAAGGTGATGGACATAATGGAGGCGGCTGGATCTAACATCTCCGAATACAATCGGTCCAGGGCCATCAACGCCGCCGAGTATTACGCCAACGACCCCGGAATATACCACCAGATAAGCTACTCCTTCGGCGCCGACTTCGACCTGAACCTGGTGGTTCCCAACTGCACTGTGAGGGATGCGCGGCTTTCAGTCACCGGAAAGGAGATGGACTATTTTGCTGGAGTTGCAGATCAGGAGTATTACCTTGACGGCGATTACGTTGCAGGTTGCGAGTTTCATGACTTTCCCTGGGACGGTTGGTGCACAGCCGAGGATGCCAACATCACGAGGAAGATCCCGCCCGGAAACCACAGGATCTCTGCGAAGAAGATCTCAGACCCGCATACCATGATCATTGAGGTGATTACAGCTGAGAGGCCGTCAAAGGATTTTCTCCTTTACAGCGACGATTACAGATCGGTCTGGATCCCTGCCACCTCGAACGCCCTCCGCTCCTCCTCCGAGATGCTATCTTTATCTTCGGGGACTTTGGGGCGGAAGGCCGTTATCAATTGATCCGAAGGTTCAGTCGGAACCGATCGCCTGCCTCGGCTCTCTCGGGCCAGATTATGTTATCTTATTCTCACATAATGTTAGATATACAAAACATTTATATACGAAATATTAGAAATACATAACATGCAGTGATGGGAATGAAACAGAAATACAAAGTACAAATCGCAGCAGGAATATCCTTCCTGCTCGCAGGAATCGCGCTGGCGTTCCTGGAAGTCTGGCCAGAGGAACATCTAACACCCTTTTGCTACCTGGCACCTGTGGGTCTGGCCCTTATAATCATTCCATTGGTGAGGCACTGGAGGTATGGTGATGAGCCCCAAAAGGACGAGCGGACGAGTAACATCTTAACCCGCGGATTCGTCTATTCCTGGCACCTCACCGTCGGCATCATGGTCGCTCTCTTCGTGATGGACGATGCGGGGGTTATGACGATGACGGTGCAGAATACCCTTGCTCTGATTATTTTGGTCGCCACCTTCAGCGCTCTGATCTTCCAGGGGTACCTATCTCGAAAGGAGGCCAGCCTTTGACGTGGGAATCATCGAACCGCGGTCTCGAAGATGGTGGATTGATCGGCTTGAACCTAGAGATGAAAGCTGTTTTTGGGCACTATGATTATCTCAGCAATGGCGCTTCGCCTCTGGCATGGATAAATTGAGGGGCAGATTTATGAAAACCAGGATCAAAGAGTTGCGGGCGAGGCAGAACCTCACCCAGGCGGACCTCGCCTCCATGGTGGAGGTGAGAAGAGAGACGATCCTCTTTCTGGAGAAGGGAAAGTATAACCCGTCCCTCAAGCTTGCTCACAAGGTGGCAGTGGCTCTGGGATCGACGATAGATGAGGTATTCATCTTCGAGGAGGAGGATCTCCACTGAGATGATGGCCGAGACCTCCGAATTCGATCCCGCCCCTTTCGCTTCAGCTCTCCAGGTCTGCGGCCTCGAAACCGAAGGACTCCTTGAGGACCGCGGGGTTGAGCCGTCCGGCCACCAGGGTCCTCCTGGATCTTAGGTCGTTCATGACGACCTTGGCGGGGGCGAAGACGTTGTGGTCCACCTTGAAGAAGTCGAAGCCGCACTCCTTGAAGGTTTTGAAGAAAGGCGCGCCGTAGTCTCTTGAGGTACAGGAAGGGGTCGCCTTGAGGTATGCGAGGAGCTCGTCGAAGGGCTCGTAATCGACGGTGTAGTAGGTCTCGCCACCGTAGATGATGGCGTCGTTGGAGGCCCCCATGCACTTTGTGGCCTTGCCGACGACCGGGGCTATCGGGGCCCGCCCCCAGCCGGTCTTGATGGCCTTTATGTCAAATCCCATGGTGAAGAGCTTGTGAAGCCCGGTCTCCACGACCCGGGCCGAAACCTGTACGAGGCCGGCCACAGAGTCGGTGGGGGCGACGGCGAGCTTCAGGTCCGCGGGGTCGATGCCGCAGGCCTCGGCGATCTTCTCGGCGGCCTCCTCGTCGGGGAGGGCGTCAGCCTCAATAAAGAGGACGCCGACGTCTGCGTATTCCTCAAACTCCAGGGACTCATAGAGCTCCTTGGTCTTCCGCGCCAGGGCCCGTGCCGGTCCCGAGCCCATGCCGAAGTACTCGCCAGCGTTGATCTGCCACATGGCGCACTGGGAGGCCATGCAGGAGATGGCAGGATGGTCTGTCGCCACCTGAACTCCAGGGATGGTGATCCCGTCGATCTCGATGGGCGTTGGCTGGATGTCGGCGAGGTCGGCCATGCAGAGCCGGCTGAGGTAGATTCCGGCCCCCAGCCCTCCTTTCGCCTCCACTCCGGCGTCGGCCACCACCGTCCCGTTATCCAGCTCCTCCACCCCCACCTGGAGCTCGTCGGCGTAGTCCAGCATCTCCTCGAATACCTCTAACCCAAGCTCGTTCAACGACTGCAGAGTTCTCACCGGATAACCGAGATGCAGGAGGCGATATAAATTTGGCGATGACAAAAAATTGAGATGGAGCCTTTTGGGCCAAACCTTTTCATCAGGCAGAGAGCAGGTCATATCATGTTCGAACCCGAAGAGGAGTCCATAGTCCTGGAGATAGTCTGCGGCATCCTGGATATCTCGCCCGACGAGATGATGAATATTGGCGATGCGGCCAAGGAGATCATCATCTTCGATCCCAGCCTCGAAAGCGAGGAGACGGCCGTCGGCCGGCTGAAGGAGGCCTTAAAGGATATGTCAAAAGAGGAGGCGGTTGTGGCTGGGATGTTCATATCGGGCCTTCTGCGGTGCAACCTGGAACAGCAGTACATGCGAGCGATGGCAGAAAACGAGAGATGCGAGGATTCCGAGTGAGGGCCGAAGCCGCCAAGAGAGAACCTGGACTATTCGATTTAGATCTTGATCTCCATCTCGATCAGGAGGGAAGAGGCGGCTTGCTGCCAGCTCCCAAACCGCCCAGAAGAATAGTGGTACCCTCGGCCGATCAGACCTTCTCCAGCTTCCACCACGGGACCGCTGACGAGCCCCCGATCATCGGTACCAGGTCTCTGACGATCGCGATTCCCCCCCGAAGATCTCCATGCTCGATACCGTCCTGAAAACGGAGAAGCCTCCGGATATCAGGAAAGGCAAGGCGCCTGACATCGTCGCCATATATCGCCATCTCTCTTTTCCTGGGATCTGACAAGAATCAGCGTGTCGATTTTATACCAGCCCGTATTGGTCTTCTGCCATGATCAAGGTTGGAATAATCGGTGGGTCCGGCTATACCGGAGGCGAGCTATTACGCCTCCTGAGCCTCCATCCCGGGGCTGAGGCGGTGTGTATCACCTCAAGAAAGCTCGAGGGAACCCCCGTGGGTGATGTCCACACCCACCTCCGAGGGATCTCCTCCCTCAAGTTCGAATCTCCGACGATATCGGAGATCGCTCGTAGGTGTGACTTCGTTTTCACCGCCGTCCCCCACGGGACGGCCATGGACTGGGTTCCTGGACTTCTGGACGAGGGTGCCAAGGTGGTCGACCTATCGGCCGATTACAGGCTCCCCTTGGACGAGTTTGAGAAGACTTATAAGATGAAGCACAAGGCCTTCAGGGAGGCGGTCTTCGGAATGCCAGAGCTCCACCCCGAGGTGAGGGGCGCTGCTTTCGTCGCAAACCCCGGCTGCTACCCCACGGGCGCGAGCCTTGCGGCGGCGCCCCTCGTCGAGGCGGGCCTTGCGGAGAGGGTGATCTTCGACTCCAAGTCAGGGATCTCGGGGGCCGGGATCGCTCCCTCTCCGACGAGCCACTACCCCAACCTGGCCGAGAACGTCGTGGGCTACAAGCTCACCACCCATCGGCACACGGCCGAGATAAGGCAGGAGCTCTCTCGCCTATCGCCCGGGGTCAAAGTCAGCTTCACGCCTCACGTCGTCCCCGCCATCAGGGGCATTTTGACGACGGCTCACGTCCTGGTCAAAGATGAGTTCGCAGGAAAGATCCCAGACAAGACCGAGATCTCGAAGATCTATCAGGAGTTCTACAAAGACGCCCCCTTTGTCCGGATGGTCCCCGGTGTTCCATCCCTGGGGGCGGTCAGGGGATCGAACTTCTGCGACATAGGCTTTGAGGTGGACGGCTCTGGCGACCGGATCGTCGTCATCTCGGCGATAGACAACCTGGTGAAGGGAGCCTCTGGCCAAGCGATCCAGAACATGAACCTGATGATGGGGCCCGGCGAGACCGAAGGGCTCTGGTTTCCGGGCGGAGCTCCCTGATGGAAAAGAAAGTCGCTGGATAGACTGAAAAGGTAAATAAAAAGAGAGGGTAGGAGTTAGAGCATGTTGGTCAGGGACGTGATGAACCCAGAGCCGATCGCCTGCCAGGCGACGGACGCCGTCAGCGATGCCGTCAAGATTCTGAAGAAAAGCGATATCAGCGGGATGCCGGTTCTGGAGGGTGAACGGCTGGTGGGGGTGGTCTCCGAGTCGGATCTTCTCAAGCTCCTCTCCGCCGAGGAGGAGGGGGGACTCTGGCTCCCGAGCCCTCTTGAGATCCTGGAGATTCCGATCCGGGACCTGATCCGATGGGAAAGACTTCAGGCCGGGGCCGAGGAGGTCGGCATGATCCGGGTCTCCGAGGTGATGACGAAGAGCGTTTTCACCGTCAGACCTGAGGACACGATCGAGGATGCGGCATCGATCATGATCCGCCAGAGGATCAACAGGCTCCCTGTCCTGGAGGATGACAAACTTGTAGGGATCGTCACAAGAGGAGACATCATAGCCGGGCTTGGTGGTGGGATGGGGGCATCGGAAGTTGAAGAGGATTGAGGGCGGGATCTGCGCCGTCGACGGCGTCAGGGCCTGCGGGGTGAAGCGGGGCAAGTACGGTGTCGCCCTCATCGCCGCCAGGGGTGCGGCGACGGGGGTCTTCACCACGAACAAGATAAGGGCCGCGCCCCTGGACGTCACCGCCGAGAACCTGAAGGTATCCGAATCATGGCTTGAGGGGGTGATCGCCAACAGTGGCTGCGCCAACGCCTACACCGGCCCGCGAGGAGCCGAAGACGCCCGATGGATGGCGGGCCTCCTCGCCAAGACCCTGGGCGTCGGGGCCGAGAAGATCGGCATAGCATCGACGGGCGTCATCGGGAGGTACCTGGACCGAGATCTGATGGCCGAGCTCTTCAACGAGGCGAAGGCGCGTCTTAGGTCAGACTCCGAGGCGAGCGGGGAGGCGGCGAGGGCGATCATGACGACGGACACGAAAGTAAAGGAGATCGCCGTCGAGCACGCTGGATTCAGAGTGGCGGGGATCACCAAGGGCTCCGGGATGATCGAGCCCAACATGGCGACGATGCTCGCGTTTCTCTACACCGACGCCAAGATCTCGTCGGAGGCGCTCTGCGACTGCCTCACCGAGGCGGTCGATGAGAGCTTCAACATGCTCATCGTCGACGGGGACACCAGCACCAACGACATGGTCCTGATCACGGCGACGGGAAAGGTCGATTGCGACCTCGACCAATTCAAAGAGGCTCTGAATTACGTCTGCATCGAGCTGGCCAAGATGATGGCGAAAGATGGTGAGGGGGCGACGAAGCTGGTGGAGATGCTTGTATCGGGAGCCCGGAATCAGGATGACGCCCGCCAGGTCGCCAAGACGATCATGAGAAGCAGCCTAGTCAAGACCGCCATCTTCGGGAATGACCCCAACTGGGGGAGGATCGTGGCGGCGGCGGGAAGGTCCGGGGCGGACTTGGACCCCGAGAAGATCACCCTATCGATCTCCGCCGCCAGTCGAAAGGGTGAGGTCTTCCTGGTCAAAGACGGCAGGATCGTCGAGGGCGTCCTGGAGGAGGCAGAGGAGGTCATGAGGTCCGAGGAGCTTTTGATCAGCCTCGATCTGGGCCTCGGCGACGCCTCCGCCCGGGCCTTCGGCTGCGACCTCTCTTACGACTACGTCAGGATCAACGCGGAGTATACGAGTTGAAGAGGCGGGAGGAGGGCAAGAATCATGCTTTTGAGAGGAGAGAGGCTCGGCGAGATCTCGGAGGAGGTGCTGGAGTTCATATCATCGAGGGAGGCGGACCGATGGATCTGTGAGGCTGACCTTCTGGTGGACAGGGCCCACCTGGTGATGCTGAAAGAACGGGGCCTCGTCTCTCCCCAGGAGTTCAAAGAGATCGTGGCGGGCCTCGAAGGGATCGATGAAGATAGCCTCGGCGAAGGCGAAGACGTCCACGAGGCGATCGAGGCCGAGCTGATATCGAAGGTCGGAGCCGTCGGCGGCCGGATGCACACCGGGCGGTCCCGAAACGATGAGGTGGCCACCTGCATTCGGATCGTCCTTCGAGAGGAGGTCCTGGGCCTTTTGACGGAGGTGAACGATCTTGCGAAGGCCCTGGTGGAGAGGGCCGCCGAGAACGCCGATACAATAATTCCGGGATTCACCCATCTTCAGCACGCTCAGCCGACGACCCTCGCCCACCACCTCCTGGCCCACGCCGATGCCATCTTCCGGGACTTCGAGAGGCTCCGCGACTCTTACCAGCGGATCAACAGGTCTCCCCTGGGGGCTGCGGCCTTCGCCTCCACCGGATTTGATATCGATAGAAAGAGAACGGCAGAGCTCCTCGGCTTCGATGGCTTAGTCGAGAACAGCATGGACGCCGTCTCTACGAGGGACTTTCTTCTCGAAGCTTTATCCGACTCCGCCATACTGATGGCGAATTTGAGCCGCCTCGCTGAGGAGCTGATCCTCTGGTCTACCTCCGAGTTCGGCTACGTGGAGCTCGACGACTTATTCACCTCCACGAGCTCCATCATGCCCCAGAAGAAGAACCCGGACACAGCGGAGCTCGTCCGGGGAAAGACCGGCTCTGTCTTTGGGTCTCTGGTCGCTGCCCTAGCCATCTGCAAGGCCCTTCCCATGAGCTACAACCGGGACCTTCAGGAGGCGACGCCGAACCTCTGGCGCGGGATCTCCCTGACCCGGGGCGCCGTGCGGATAATGGCCGGGTCGGTCTCGTCGGCGAAGTTCAAAACAGACCGGCTGGAGGCCGCCTCCGGTGCGGGCTTCTCGACGGCGACGGAGCTCGCGGACTCGCTGGTCAGAATCACGAAAATCCCCTTCCGGACCGCCCACCAGATCGTGGGCGCCCTGGCCGCGAAAAGCGAGACGCCGACGGTCCGGGACTTGGACGAGGCGGCCGAGAGGATCGCGGGGATGAGGCCGAGCGAGAGGGGCTTCGGCGAGGATGAGCTCGCGGCCGCCCTGGATCCAGAGGAGAACGTGGCGATGAGGTCGAGGACCGGAGGCCCCGCGCCAGCGGAGACGAGGAGAATGGCCGTCGACCGTAAAAAGAGGATAGAGGAGAACGAGCGGCTGATCGTCGAGATGAGGGGAAGGGTCGACCGGGCGCTCTCGTCCTTACGGGAGATGAGGTGAGCCCTCCCATCGGGGGGTCCCTTATGGCGTCTGAGGTGGTGACCACGAGGGCCTCGGGCGGCGCAGCTTTGGAGGCGGGCCGGGCCCAGCTGACCGAAAAAGATGAGCCGAAGGCCGGTCCCGCGAGCTGGAAGCGGCGGCTCGGCTTCGGCCTCGTCGGCCTCTCCTGCCTCCTATACGGCTCTCTCCTCCTCGTTCCGATGACTCCTTTGTCCACCAAAGGCAAGGTCGCTTTGTCGTCCCTCCTGGTCATCTCCGGCGAGGCGTCCTTCTGGATCGGCGGCATAATTCTCGGCAGGGAAGCGATCAGAAGGTGGCGGGGCGCCCTCGACCCGCGCCGATGGCTTCGGGGGCAGGGGTGAAGAGGGCCGATATAAGTGGCAAGATTTTTTTGATCTCTTCAACGCCCCCTTCGACCACCGGCGAAAAGTTACGAAGGATTAGATATTTGATGGATCATCTGCCCGTTCGCCTCTGATCTCTCGGGCAATTTCGGAGAATGGCCAACATGGTTCTCCTCCTGCTCTCTAATCCGCCAGATGAGCCGCTCCAGCTCGGCAAACTGCCGGTCGAATTCTTCATACAGTGCAGCCAGCTCCTCCGCTTCGGAGGTCATAATCCCGCCTCCTCCAATAAGGCTCGGCTGTCCTCGGCCTTCAAGACCACCCCTTCCCCTTAGCCAGACCTTTGGGGAATTCTTGGCCGGAAACTTTCATACCCACCCTCACCAATTTATGACGGGATCTGCGACAGGCGATGCCAAACCCTCCGCCAGCGCCTCCTCTGCACAAGCCGTATGATATAGGTTCCCGTGATCGGTTACGTAAACGTCACCGATTTTTATTGGTTTAAAACAAATACCGCAACTATAGCCTTCGCAGTCCATCTGATACCTTCGGCTCATCTCCTCGACCTCTTCTTACGTTTCTTCTCCTCGTCGGCCAAAAGTATCATGGCCTGGATCCTTGACATACTAAACACCTCTCTCATCTCCTCTCCTCTAGATGCTGGTATCATCCATGTATCTCGCAAGTTGCGTCGCCCGACAGACCGCCAGGTAGGCACCTACCACCTCATTTCTTCCGTGGTTTTAATGTGACCGTCTCTACCTTTCCCCAGGTTGGGTGATGCCACTGCAACAAATTCTGAACTATCATCTTGTACTCTTTTGCGATCTCTTCAGGGGATTTGTCCGACATCCCCCTGTACTGATCTCCGATAAATACAAATCTCTTCATATTATCCTCCTCGAACTTCATGGTTTCTCTTAAAACCGCCGATCTTCAGCATAACTTCGGCTTATGTCAGATAGTGTAGTTCTATAGCCCTCAGAAAAGATGATCCATTCTGCAGGCCATAGATCGATACCAACCTACGCTATTTTCCCAGCCGAACTGTTCGCCCTCATCACACCCACAATAGGGACAGACTGGCCTCCCCGCCTTAATCTTCACCACTACAGGGCAGCGGTTTGAGATCGCCTTTAATATCTTCCGCCACCCTCGAAACGCGTTGAAGATGTAGTCGAAGCTGAAATTCATGGGATCAATCAACGACTCGCCGTCGATTCAATTCGGAAAAACGTCCCATGCAATTCATCAAAATGATGCGACTAATGCATCTCCCCACCAAGCTGCGGGGTCGAGCAGCTTGCCACAAAGATCTGCCAGAGGTGATTGGCCAAGGCGCTATATCCCATTCTCGCGATTCGCACAAGCCCCCTTCTGAAAGAAGGGTTAGATCTCTCACTAATGGAGCTTCTGTTTTCATTTCCGCCTCTTGAACATCGAACGCTCGAACTTCTCACAGGCGGTCCATGATGCCTGTTCTGCAATTTGGTGCTGATTTCCAGTTCTGTAAACTTCCTTGCTTTGGATTATCCTGCTCATAACCTCATCTCATTTAGCGGACTTATTTCGGGCTAGTTCAGTAATTTATAAATTTTATCTCTATAGAAAGGATAGACGCATTCGATCTATATAGTTACCCCAAATTCTATTGGTTATCGATGAAGCCCCTCCACTCGCTCAGCGATCCTGGTTCAACCTGACTCAAACCACCCCCGTGGGTTCGAGGGCGGGCTTAATCTACTGAAGAACAATCTCTTGGGACCGATTCTCTCTATCACAAAAAAATGTTAACATCCTGATCCCTATAGATATCCACACAGGTGGGAATCGATGCCCGGCATAAAGGCTGGTATCCCCATCTCTCAGGAGGTTTGACGCTGATGGAAAAAAGTTCGACTCGTCTTATTGTTCTCGTGATCATCCTTTTATCGCTGATGGCTCCGGCCGCCGGAGCGCCTGCATCGCTCGATAAGACGAAGTCAGAGCTGGCCATCGCTGGCCCGTCGATGACGGCCGACGTGCGAGCTGTCATATATCCCTGCCACTTCGAGGGGATGGTCACGGACGAAGAGACCGGTGATCCGATCCGGGGCGTGGCCGTCACCTTCGTCAAAGACGACGACCGTCGAACCTGGACCCGCACCACCAGCACCTCCGGCAGTTATCGGGTGGAGTTACCGGAGGGGAGCTACTCGTACATCGCCACTCACAAGAACTACGTCATGGTGTCGAGCAGCCCAGAGCTCGTCAGCGTCCGCGCCCCCTATTCTCGGAGGGTCGGCGGCGCGGGCGGGATCGTCCGGGAGATCACCGTCACCGGCGAGAGTACGAAGGAGGTCGATATCGAGATGGAGCCTCGACCCCGCGACGTCCTTCTCGTCACGACCTCTCTCTTGACGGAGAGGGCAGCCCTCGAAGACGCCGTCGAGAGTTACATCGAGACCGTCGCCCGGACCGACGGGCTCGTCGCAAGATACATCGTCCTCGACTCTTCGGACTGCTTTGCGGAGTACGGCGTTCGGATGGACGATCCGACCGACTGGCATGAGATCAGGGATGCATTGGAGGCGATCTCTGAGAGCTTCGGGACGGAGTTTATGCGGGCGGGGGCCGCGGCCTTTGTGGCAAGGAACACCGAGCAGGGCACCCCAAACCACTTCGGAGCCCACTTCTCCGATTGCATCTCCGGGACCGGGTCGCAGGGGACTTACAGGATCGGGGACGCCCTCTTCGAGCTGATGCGAGAATCGGTCTTGAGGGCGGGCGATTCGGAGAAGACGGCGGCAGCCCAGCTCTGCATCTACGGCGACCCCACTATCAAGCGAAATCCGCTGGAAATCCTCGTCTATTCACGTCCCGCCCTTACGTCGATGAGGTGAGGTTGGGCATTATGAGGGCGAACTTCATGTGAAGGGCAGAGGTTTCCTTTCGCCTATCACATGAAGTCCGCGAGGCCCATCTGCTTCGACTTCTCGTTCTGGAAGAGGGAGTCGATGTCCATCTTGATGATCTCGAGCCTCTGCCGGGTGTAGTCGTCTACCCCGAACTCCTCGGCAACCTTCATCGAGACCTCCAGGTACTTGCGGACGCTTCCCTCGTGGACGGTGAGAATCACTCTTCCGCCGCACTTCGGACAGACGTCGGTGAGGGGCGGCCTCCGGAACTTCGCCCCGCACTTGACGCACCGGACCTTCTGGCGGGAGAAGGCCCTGAGGTTTCCTATGAGGTCCGGGAGGAAGTGGGAGTTGATCACCCTCGTCGCCACATCCCTCTCGTCCACGGCCCTGATCTGCCTTGCGAGGCTGAGCTGGGCGTCCATCTTCTCGATCATCGTCTCCAGGGTCTTGTAGGCGCTGTTCTTCGGCCCTGCGGCGATGTCGTCGGTGTCGTGGGTGAATTTGAACCCTCCATACTGGGCCTCGGTCCCCAGCCTCTTCGATACGACGTCGATCAGCCCCTCCACCTCCTTCGGCGAGGCCCCGGCCAAGGTCGCCCGGTAGAACTCCAGAGGGTACTTCGGTGATAGGTCCAGGTTGTGAGCCTCGCCGTCCACCTCCGAGGGGTCGAGTCTGGTGGTCATCACCAGGGGCGCATCCATCTTCCCGCCCCTCTTCTCCGGCAGGTACGACATGGAGAAGTTGAGGAGGGCGTCCAAAAGGAGCATCACGCAGTCCTCGTCACCGTCGCAGTTCCTCCTCTTCGCAGCGTGGAAAAAGGGGTGGCCGTACCCCGCCGAGGCTGTGGTGTATCCGATCAGCCGGCACAGGACCCCCGCGGAGGTATGGGGGGCGAGCCCCACCAGAAGGGACCCGATCAGATCCTGGGGGGTTGTGGCGTTATAGAAGCTTTCAAGGCCGTAGAACTTCGAGAGCTCCTCGTCGACGAACTTCGCCACCTTCAGGAGATACTCGCCGCCGTCGAAGGACAGGATCACGTCCTGGACCATAAGCTCCAGGACCTGGTCGGGGCTCGTCAGGGGCGAGCCATCGATGTCCTCGGTATAGCCCAAGTCCCGGAGCCTGGAGACGTCGGTGTGGATCTCCCTCGGCCGAAAATGGGTGAGGGGGAGGTCGGTCAGGTCGTACCTCACCGTCCCGTCCTTGAAGATGAAGACGCCGTGCTTCGCCCGGAGGACCCCCTTCTCCAAGCTCTCGGGAGTCTTGTCCCGGGAGGTGAGGCCGAGAACTCCCCGGACTAGGTCCGGCTCCCTATCGTTCAGGTGCGCGAGTGCCCGGCTGTAGATCTCCTTGACGTCGAGCTTCATCGTCGCGGCGGCGGTAGTGGGGATTCCACAGCGAGGACACCTCTCCTCTCCCGGCTGGCCGCAGAAGGGGCAAGCTCTCATCAGGACTGTATGGCCTCCACATCTGCACAGAAACTCGTGGGTCTCGGTGCCGCAATCGGGACAGACCCTCTTTCCGATTGACGTCTCGATGATGCCGTGCCTGCCGTTTCCGACGTGATTCTTGGCGCACCCCCCCACCGACCGGCTCTTGCCTCCCGCCTCCCCTGTCGGGAAAAGGACGTGGGGCGGAGGCCTCATCTCCCTTTTGTCCGACTTCTCGGGTCGTCCCATCCTGGACCCGACCCGGGTGGGGGCCCTCGCCATCACCCGGATCCCGGCGAGACGGTTGACGAGATCGAGGGCCGTTTCTGGTGTCCACGGCCCCGATGCCGCCTCGCTTTCGCCATGGTCGTCGGTCTCGACTGCTCCGTCTCCCGAATCGTTTGCATCTCCTTCGCCATACTCCTTCAGCCTCAGCCCCTCGGGATCGATCCCCAGGCAGAGGAGGAGGGATTGGGGGTCGTCGACCTCTATCCTCATGCCCCTTACCCTGTGCAGGACGAGGAGGGCCTCCAGGGCCTCCATCGTCGAGGATGGCAAGATGAGAACTCCGTCCTCTAGCCTTCCCTCCGAGGATACGACCTCTCTCAGCTTCCGGAACTGGTCAATGGACAAATCGTGCCATAAATAAGTGAACATCGGGTGGAGGGGGACCTTCCACCGCTGCGAGATCTCGATCGCTTCCCCAAACCCGATCCTCTCGAGCCCTGAGGGATCGCCTCCCGCCTCCTCTAGCTCTGCCGCCCACCACTCAAAACAGTAGGATGAGGGGGCGAGGGTTCTGTTGTTCTCGAGAAAGTCGCCGAAGCTGATCAAAATCTCGCCGACGTCGATGATCTTGACGACTTCGTTTTTGTGAGCTTCCGCCTCCTTTTGAGAGTCGATCCGGACGAGATCGCCGTTTAACAGCCTCACAGTGGGCCCCTCAATGCTGCTCACCGGCGATACCGCCGCTGCCTTTCCCGGCTGCTCCACCTTCACCTGGGTCCCTGCGGCGAGAAAATCCTTGAGAAGGACCATCGTCGCGGGGCTGAATCCGCAGGCTGCAAGGCCCGTGTTCCGGGACCTTCCGTACCGAAGCCGAAATCCCCCGGGACGGTGGGGGTGACTGAAGACGGGCCTTCCGGCGATGATGTCCCGGAGAAACTTCTCGCTGGAGGCCCCGCCGTCCTTCTTTCCTCCGCTGGCCAGCTCGTCGAGCCAGTCCCACCCCTCGATCCCGAGTTTCGAAACGTGCTTTTTCAGCTTAGGCCTTTTGAGGGCGATCCCCTCGGCCGAGACGAGGGCGACGCCGCCCCTGATCCGGTTAGTCTCGATCCTCTCCAGGTCTCGATACCCTGAGACCTCCTCTTCCTCCGTCGGCTCCCCCTCGATGCAGATGGGACAGTTTTGGACGAGAGTTCTTATCTCCTGGTCGGATGGCGCATACTGAAGCCCCGCCACCCGCCGGTAAAGGCCGATCTCCTCGACGTACCTCTCCACCTCCTCGGGCCTCGGCTTGTACCGGTCGATCCCCACCCCTCGCCGGACGTAGTCGGCGACGAGGACGGAGAGGGCCTGAGCGGTGCCCCCCGCGCTCCGAATGGGACCTGCGTAATAGACCTTGAGATAATCGGTTCCGTCGTCGTTTTTGCCCAGATCCACCTTGGCGATCCCCTCCATGGGGGCCGCTACGACCCCTTCGGTGAGAAGGGCGACAGAAGTTCTGATGGCACCGTCGATGGCCTCGATCTTGGACGAGAACTTCCCGATCCTTCCCGCGGCGAAGTCAGAGCCTATGGCGAGGGCCGCCTCCTCCCGGCTCAACCCCTGGGCCTCTAGCTCCCGCACCCTCTCGGCTACACCATCGATCCCGATCAGCTTCTCGACCCTCTCGGCCAAGTCCACGGCGGTGGGGACCTCCACTGAGAGGCTGGGGTCTTTCCCCTGACCTCGGGCCATCCCGGCGATCTCCATCGCGCGGGCGAGGGCTGACTCCAGAACCTCGAAGTACTCGGCGGTCTTCAACGGGTTTCACTCCAGAGAAATAGGTCGGTCGTCGGATCGTGGCATCTCTCCAGCGGCCGACCAATAAGCTCCCGGAGATAGACTTCGGCGGCGAAGACCGTCCCCCTCGATAGGTGGCCGCCCTTGACGTTCCCCTCGGAGTCCGCCAGGGTCACATGGGCGTGGAGAAAGGGCTTTCCATCCCTGATGGAGACGTTTCCGATGAGGCTTGATATCTCCATCGGACGGTCAATCTCGATCGTTCTGTACTCGTGAGTCTTCTGGTCGTAGTAGCCGATCTCGGCCTTCTGGAGCGCCCCTATGCCGCTTACAACACCGGCCTCGACTCTTAGCGACTCGGCAAGATTTGTGATGGAGGCCACGATCTCAGAATCGTGATCGAGGCTGAATAGATAGAGCCTTCCGGGCTTGAGTTCCTGGACCAGTGACAAAACCTCCACCGTTCTGTTTTATCCAAAAATAGCCCTCTACTTGAAAAAGGATGCGGTGAGCTGTCGTTCTATCCGATAGCCCTCAGAAAGTCTTCGACCATTCTGTACCCGCTTCTTCGTGCGAGCCTCTTAATCTCCCGCATCATCCCGGAGCCGTACTGCATCGCCTTCTTCTCCCGATAGGCGACCTCGTTCGGAACGTATCTCGCCGCCACCTCTCTCAGGGGCCTTTTTCTGACGCCTTCCTTGACCTTCTCCTCAGGAGGGATCGACATGGCCTTCCTCACCACCCGGACGTCCATATAGGGAAGTGAAAAATAGGCGCCGAAGAGGCCTGCCACCGCCTGGTCGCGGGCCGCCTGGAGGGCGAGGCCCCGAAAGTCCCGCTCCAGATCCTGGCCCAGGGTACAGGTGCCGAGGTATCGGGCGTAGCCGCCGAAGAGCTCGTCGGCCCCCTGGCCTGCGAGCACTTTCTCGTATCCGTGATCGAGAGCCTGCTCCGCCACGAAGTAGAGGGTGGCGGCGATGGAGGCGTCAACGGGGTTCGCCCTCGGGATGACCGCCAGGACTTCGACCAGAGCCTCTTCGATCCGTCTGGGGTCGATCGTCGCCGTATCCAGGGATAGGTCGAGAATGTCGGCGACCGCCTTTGCCCGCTTCAGGTCGACAGATCCCTCGATCCCCACGACGATGCACTCTTTTCCGGCCATGGCCGCTATGAGGGCCGAGTCGACGCCGCCTGAGAGGGCTACGACCCCCTCGGCCTTCCGGAGGGCGAC
>Ga0265293_10002373_pt1 | contig 38087 bp, 32 predicted proteins | sample Munlanlewell138R_FD_192505 | JGI IMG/M metagenome (GOLD analysis project Ga0265293, IMG submission 192505) | Leachate microbial communities from a municipal landfill in Southern Ontario, Canada - Leachate well 138R | ecosystem: Engineered > Solid waste > Landfill > Unclassified | place: Canada... | reverse complement strand
GGTTCTTCAAGATGTTTTTCATAAAGTTCCTGAATATAAGGATTATCCTGAGATTTATGCAGTTGTAGAGTTTTGTCTGTATCATAAAGTCCTTTAGTTCTTTTTTCGTTTGTATCAATATCTTTAGAAACAGGTTGACCAGCTCCGCCAATACACCCTCCAGGACAAGCCATTACTTCGATAAAATGATATTCAGATTTGCCAGATTTCATATCAGCTATGACTTTTCTTGCATTTGCAAGACCGTGAACTATAGCGATTTTTAGCTTTAAATCACCAAATGTGAAATCTGCTTCTTTTATACCTGAATTATCTCTTACCGATTTGAATTCATAAATATCAGTTTTTTTACCTGTAAGTTTTTCCTGAGCATATCTTAAAACAGCTTCTGAAACTCCTCCAGAGTTTCCAAATATAATTCCACCACCAGTTTTAAATCCTAATGGTAAATCAAGCGATTCTGGTGAAAGTTTTTTAAAATTTAAACCATGCTCTTCAATCATATGAGCAAGTTCCTGAGTTGTAAGAACAATATCAACTTCTGCTATACTATTTTGAGTGAATTCAGGCCTTTCTGCTTCAAACTTTTTAGCAGTACAAGGCATTATTGATATTACAGTCATATTTTTTGGATCAATATTAAGATCTTTTGCAAGAATATTTTTTGCAACTGAACCAAACATTTGTTGAGGTGATTTACAAGTTGAAATATTCTCGAGATATTCAGGATAATATTGTTCTGCAAATTTTACCCAAGCAGGGCAACATGAAGTAAATAATGGAAGTTTACCAGTTGAAACTCTGTTTATAAATTCATTAGTTTCTTCAAGTATTGTTAAATCAGCAGTAAAAGAAGTATCAAATACTTTATCAACTCCCATTAGTTTAAGTGCAGCAACAATCTGACCAGTTGTAGAAGTTCCTGGTTCAAGTCCGAATTTTTCTCCTAAAGCTACACGAACTGCTGGAGCAATCTGAACTATAGTAACTTTTTCTTCATCATGAATTGCTTTCCATGCTTCATTAATTTGAGGGTGAATTGTAAGAGCACCGACAGGACAAACTTTTACACATTGTCCGCAGTTTATACATTCAACTTTTGCTAGATCTTTTCCAAAAGAAGGAAGAACAGCTGACTGTGAACCTCTATGAGCGAAATCTATAGCACCAACACTCTGAATTTCTGAACACATTCTAACACAATCTCCGCATAAAACACATCTATTAGGATCTCTGATTATTGATGGAGAAGAATAATCGACAGGTTTAACCTCAAGTGTGGATTTAAATTTTAATTCTTTTATACCAACTTTTCTTGCAAGAGCTTGAAGTTGACAATCATCTGATTTTGAACATGTAGGACATGAATAATCATGGTTTGCAAGAAGAAGTTCAACTATAGTTTTTCTTATTTCTCTTATTTCTTCCGTATTTGTTTTTACAAACATATTTTCTTCAGGTTTTGTAGAACATGAAGTTTGTAATCCTCTTCCTTTTATATCAACCATACATAATCTGCAAGCTCCATACACAGATAAATCAGAATGATAACAGAAAGTTGGCAGTTCAATACCAGCTTTTCTGATTACTTCAAGAAGATTTCTTTCGTCACTAAAACTACATTCTTTATTATCAATAGTTATTTTTTTAAGATTATTCATATTAAGCCCCCTTTACTGCATTAAATTTACATACTTCTTTACAAACACCGCATTTTATACATTTATCACTATCTATAACAAAAGTTTTTTTTATTTCCCCTGTAATTGCACCCACAGGACATTTTTTAGCACAAAGACTGCATCCCTTGCATTTTTCAGGATCAATTTCATAAGTCATTAGAGCTTCACATTTTCCAGCTGGACATTTTTTTTGATATACATGAGCTTCATATTCATCTCTAAAATGTTGAAGAGTTGAAAGCACAGGATTAGGAGCAGTTTTTCCGAGTCCACATAAAGAAGCTTTTTGAACTACTTTTGCAAGTTTTTCAAGATTAATAAGAGTTTCTTCAGTAGCACGACCTTCAATTATATCATCAAGCATTGCAAGCATTTGCTTAGTTCCTTCACGACATGGAATACATTTACCACAAGATTCATTCTGAGTAAACTGCATAAAGAATCTAGCAATCTGTACCATACAAGTATCTTTATTCATACAAACTATTCCACCAGAACCAATCATTGCACCAACTGTTTTAAGTGATTCATAATCAAGAGGTAAATCAAGATGTTTTTCAGTAAGACATCCACCAGAAGGTCCACCAATCTGAACAGCTTTGAAATTTGAATCAGAAAGATTCCCTTTATCATCTGTAACTCCACCACCAATATTGAAAACAACTTCTCTTAAAGTTGTACCAAAAGGAACTTCTATAAGACCAGTATTTGCAACATGACCGGATAGAGCAAAAGTCTTATTACCAGGTGATTTTTCAAGACCGATTTTTCTAAAAGTATTCACACCATTTCTTAAAATATAAGGAACCCAAGCGAAAGTTTCAACATTATTTATAACAGTAGGTTTTTCCCATAACCCTTTTTGAGCAGGAAATGGAGGTTTAGGATTTGGCATACCTCTTTTTCCTTCAATAGAAGCAATAAGTGCAGTTTCTTCACCACAAACAAAAGCTCCAGCTCCTTCCATAACACTTAAATCAAAATCAAGACCTGAATTAAATATATTTTTGCCAAGAATTCCCATTTTCCTTGCATCGATTACAGCTTTTTTCATTCTCTCAACAGCAAGAGGGTATTCTGTTCTAACATATATATAACCTTCATCAGAACCAATAGCTTTTGCAGCTATCATCATACCTTCTATAACAGAATGAGGATTTCCTTCCATTACTGAACGATTCATAAAAGCACCAGGATCTCCTTCATCAGCATTACATATTACATATTTTTTTTCATTCACTTCTTTTTCTGTTAATTCCCATTTAAGACCAGTAGAAAAACCTCCACCGCCTCTACCTCTAAGACCAGATGCTTTTATTTCATCGATTATATCTTTAGAAGTCATATCTACATAAGCTTTCATTGCAGCCTGATAACCATTTTCATGAATATACTCTTCAATGTTTTCAGGATTTATAAATCCACATTCTTTAAGAATTATTCTGTTTTGTCTTTTATAAAAATTTATTTCTTTTTCATTTGAAACTTTTTCTTTTGTTTTAGGATCTGTAAAAACAAGTCTATCGATTATTTCGCCCTTTATAATTGTTTTTTCAACAATTTCATCAGCATCTTCAGCATGAGCTCTAACATATAAAATATTATCAGGATAAATGGTTAATAACGGACCCATTTGACAAAAACCCTGACAACCAGATTTTGATACATAAGTTGCATCTTCAGTATTATGATCTTCCTGTCTAAGTTCAGCAATGCAATTAATACCTTCCTTTGTGATTTTTTTCACAAGTGCATCTAAAAGTTTAAGACTTCCATTAGCAACACAACCAGTACCACCACAAATAACAATTCTTCTTTTTAAATCTTTTTTAAGAACTTCATATGTACCTTTTATATTATTAAGTTTTTCTTTATTCATTTCCAGCCTCCTTAATAGTATTTAAAATTTCATCAAGAAGAGCAACAGCTTTTTGAGGATCCATCATGCCGTGAACATCTTCATTAATCATTATCACAGGTGCAAGACCGCATGCACCAAGACATGAAACAGTTTCAATTGTAAACATAAGATCATGAGTTGTAGTTTGACCATCAGAAAGATTAAGATGTTTTCTAATAGCTTTTAGAATAGGAATGGAACTTCTTACATGACAAGCAGTTCCATCACAAATCTTAATAATATACTTTCCCTTAGGTTTAAAGGCGAAATGCGAATAAAATGTAGCAACTCCATAAACATTTGCAGGAGGAATATTAAGAGAAGTTGCAATAAAATTCATAACTTCTTCTGGAAGATAGCGATATTCATCCTGAGTTTCGGAAAGAATAGGAATTAATTTTGCACTATTGAAATTATATTTTTCTAAAATCTCACAAACCCGTGCAAATTTCTTCATGTTTTTTGATACTTTTTTTGTCATACCTACCTCCGGTCCTTTATTTTAATTTTTGACTTAATACAGCTAAATAAGAAGAAAGATTAACATCCTGAACAATAATTTTTTCAGGAACATTTAATTTAGAAGGAGCAAAATTCCATATACCACGAATACCAGATTTAACCATAATATCAGCAACTTTTTGGGCTTCAGGAGCCGGAACAGTAATTATTCCAATATGTATTTTCATTCTATAAGTAAGCTCCTGAAACTTTGAAATATCAAAGACTGTAACACCAAAAAAGTTTTCTCCAGCAAGATTTTTGTTTTTATCAAAAGCAGCAGTAATGGTAAGACCCTTATCTTTTAATTTAGCATAGGAAAGGAGAGCTTTACCCAGATTCCCAGCACCAACTAAAAAAGCCTCATCATTTCTATTCCAACCAAGAAAGTTTTCAATTTCATCTTTTAATTCAATAACCTTATAACCTTTTTTAGGCATACCAATTAAATTAATATATGAAAGGTCTTTTCTAACTTGAATAGGAGTAAAATCAAGCATTTCAGCAATTTTTGAGCATGAAATAAACTCAGTATTATTTTCCAATTCCAATTCAAGAATTTGATGATAAAGAGGTAATCTTCTCAATGAAGGTTCTGGAATAATAGTTGTTTCCAGGCCTTTCAATGTTACCTCCCGTTATCGATATAAATTTATCGATAAAATGTTATCTATAAAAATATTACGATGAAAAAAAGTTTTTGTCAACCTTTATTTTGAAAACCTTTGGGGTCGGTCCTCTAAATGTTTACAAAAAAACTGCAAACAAAGTCTGAGAGTCAATTTAGAAATTTTATGAGTTGATTTAACAAATAAAAAAAAATTTAAAAAATTTTTAAAAAAAGCGTGTATTAATAAGGGGTTTAAGAAAAGTTGTAAACATATAGGGGACCGACCCCATATGTTTTACAAATAATAAAAAAAGTTGAATATATTAGTTTTAAAGAAAATAAAAAGAAGAAAATGCTGATTATTTTATTGATTAGATTTAATGTATTCGGTTTTATGTTTTTTCCAATTTTTGCTAGTAATATTGTATAAGTATAAAAACTTAAGATAAATCCTATATATAGGTATATTGAGTGAATTAATACATTTTTTTCTTTTAAGAAAGGAGTTAGAAGTATTCCAAAGAAGAAAATTGCTTTTGGATTTGAAATGTGTACAAATAATGCACTTATATAGGTTTTTAAAAAACTGTTTTTGTTTTTTTGAGAAAGATTATCAAACTGAGAATTCTCTTTCCATAATGTTATTGATATATAGGTTAAATATATTATTCCAAAAAAACTTGTGATTATCTGAAATGTTTTATTTTCGCCAATAAAACTAATTCCTGAGGCTGAAATTGATAAATATATAAGTAACCCTGTTAATATGCCTGTGCTTGCAATAATTCCGTGTTTAATTCCTCTACTTAGTGTGCATTTTGTTATGAAAGTAATATCTGGTCCTGGTATTAATGCGGTCATAAGTCCGGTAACGAAAAATAAAATTGATGTGTTCATTGCGAAATATATTAATTGAAAAAAAATTTTTAATCAAATGTTAATGAACATAACAAATTTTGAAAACCTTTGATGTAGTGGACCGACCCCATATGTTTACATTAATTCAAGTTTTTTGGTTAATACAGCAAGAGATGCTGCTAGATTTTCTTCTTGTACTATTATGTTTTCAGGAACAATTATTTTTATTGGAGCGAAATTCCATATTGCTTTTATGCCGGATTTTACCATGAGATCAGCGGTGTCTTGAGCAGTTTCCCATGGTGTTGTTATAATTCCAATTTCTATTTTCATTCTTTTTGTTAGTGAATAAAAATTTATTATGTCTAATACTTTTATATTATTAATTGAAAGTCCTATTTTTTTTTTGCTTGAATCAAATGCTGCGACTATGTTAAAGCCTATATTACTAAATCCTTCATAACCCATTAGAGCTTGTCCTAAATGGCCTGCTCCAACTATAAAAGCTTCGTTTACAAAATTCCAACCTAGAAACTTTTCTATTGCTGTCATGAGTTTTGTTAGAATATATCCTTTTTTTGGAGAACCTTTTATTCCTGTTATATTTAAATCTTTTCTAACTTGAATTGGTATCAGGTTTAATTCATTTGCAATTTGTGTGCATGAAATATATTTTTCACCGTTATTTTTAAGTCTTTTTAATACTTGATGATAATGTGGAAGCCTTCTTAACGATGGTTCGGATATAGGGTTGTTATTTTTATCTTTCATATTTTATTTATTAAGCTGAATACCAAGATCTTCTGGAAGTAGAAAATCTCCTTTGGAATTTGTTGAAAAATCAATTGTTCGAATAACAGCTTCTGTATTTATTGGTCCATATATATGTGGATACATATCTCCACTGCTTGATTTTTCATATTTAACTATTGATTCAAGTTTTGACGGATCTATTACTAGTATTTCAAGATCTTCTTTATTTTTAAAATTTTTGTGTACTACTTTGGTTATTTGTGAAGGATCAGAACAATGTATATAGCCGTTGATATCAAGGGATTTATTTTCATACAAACCTTCTTTAACTGCTCTTTTCCAATTGTTTTTATCAGCAACATGTAAAATAAATAACATATTCACCTCCGTGATTGCATTTTGGGTAATCTAATACAATATCGACTTTAAATGTTAAAATCTTTAAGATATTAGGGTTCAATTAGCTTTTATTATTTATATCTTATAAGATTTTGCGGAACATACCATTTAAGCCAAGAGGTTATGTAACCATCTTCATCTAATTTGACACCATGAAATCTTTTATCTACGACTGTTATATAATCTTCTGCAAACATAAATGTATATGGATAGTCTTCTGAAATTATTTTATGTACTTTGTTACACATTTCCTGTCTTTTATCCTGTTCAACTGTAAATCTTATTTTTTCAAGCAATTTATCTGCTTCTTTATTAATGTATCTAATTGTGTTATTTGCTTTACCTGTTTCTTCTGATGGAATTCTTGAAGAATGCCAAATTCCATAAATATCAGGAATTCTGCCTAATCCCCAGCCTCTTAATACAGCGTCAAAATCACCTTGATTTTCATATTTATCAATATCAGACCAGCTTTTAAGAGTATATTCACATTTTACACCAACATTTTTCCAGTATTCTTTAATAAATTTGACCATGTGTTCTCTTTCTTTGTTGTCATTATTGGTCATTAAAGTTATTTCAAGGATTTTGCCGTTTTTTTCCATCCATCCGTCGCTATTTATACGATAACCTTCTTTCATAAGCAATTCTTTTGCATTTTCAGGGTTATAAACTGAAGGTTTTACTTCTTTGCAATATGCCCAAGAATCAATTCTATAAGGTCCTGAAATTCTTGTAGCATTTCCATAATAAACACCTTGAATTATTTCATCAATATTTATTGCTATTGTAAGTGCTTTTCTAATATTTACATTATCAAATGGAGGTTTTGAATTATTATATCCAATAAATGTATATCCAGTGTGATCTGTTAATTTGAATATATTAAATCTTTGTTGAAAAGATGAATCAGTATTATAGTTTTTGTATTGATCAAATGAAAAACTCATATAATCTATTTGTCCGTTTGCAAGTGATAGGAATTTTTGTGAGCTATCTGGTATTACTTTATAAACATATTTATCAATATAAGGTCTTCCTTCAAAATAATCATGATTTGATGAAAGAATAAGTGATTCTCCTGTATTCCATTGTTCTAATTTATATGGACCTGTTCCTATTGGTTTTCTTGAAAAACTTGTATTTTTTATATCTTGATTTTCTAAAATATGTTTTGGGATTATAGAGGTAAACCATGGAGAAAGTAAATCAGCTAAAGGTTTCCAATAAACTACTTTAAATGAGAATCTACCTGTTGTTTCAAAGCTTTTTATTGAATAATATTTACCAACATAAGGCATTCCAGTATTTTCATCTACTATTGTATTATAAGTAAATTCAACATCTGTAGCAGTAAACTGTGCTCCATCATGCCATTTTACATTTTGTTTAAGTTTAAAATCAACTTCATATCTAAATCCAACAAAATAAACACTTTCATCAAAATCATACCATCTTTGTATTTCAGTTTCTGTAACGCTGTTTTCGTATATTAATTCTATAATTGAAAGTTTTGAGTCATTCCAATGTATATGTTTTTTTATTTCTCTAAATGGATTAAATTGTCTGCTATTTTCTCTGAATTTTTGTATTATATCGTCAGTTTTATCAAAAGATTCTTTATCAATATGAATAAAAAGAGTATTATCAATTTTTTTTATTTCCCAAGAATCTGCTAAATCTCCAACCATTTCAGTTTTGGAATTATATTTTATAAGTCCATTAAATATATCAGCCTCAACCATTCCAGATTTAGTATCTGTTATAAACATTGGATTTAATGTTATAGGTTCAGCTCCGGTTGCAACAACTAAAAAATCTCCAAAATTAGGTTTTTCATCCTTTACTACATTGTTTGCGGGTTTTTCTTCGCCACATCCAGTTATTAGAAATAATGTTATACTTAATAATAGAATTATTAAGAGTTTTTTGGAAAAACTCATAATTTCCCCTCCAGTATTTATAAAGCTTGCTTCTATGTGCTTATTATTATGTAGACTATTATACAGCAAAAACGAGAGTCGAGCGGTAAAAAATATAGACCAGTAACTTATATATTAAAACTTACACTTATATCATCATAAGTAATACTTGATTTATGTGACTTTGTTACTTCTTCAAATTGTTTGTTTTTTCCCGAAGAAATAAAAATCATTCTATTTTGTTTTTTGATTATTTTTAGTTCTCCATTATTTATAGGATCTAAGGCAATGTCTGTTTTTTTAGATATAAAATCATAAGCTGCCAAAATTACCATGAGTTTTTGATACATTTCCCGATTATTTGTAGCAGTAAATATTATATTTTTTATTTCATTTGCAAACAATGAATATTTAATAAATTTATTATTATGTATAAAATCTAAAGAATTTTCTGATATTTGTGGAAGTATATTTTTAATTTTGTTTTTTTCTTTAGTAAAAAACATATCATTTATTGCAATGAATAAATCTGGAGTTAATAATAATATTTTTTTAAATTTAGTATTGGCTCTGTATTTATCATATAAATAATCAAATGAACTGAAATTAAAATTTAAACGATAATTTTTTAATATTGTTTTTGATTTTTTATTAATATTGTCATAATCTAATAAATATTTATTCAATAATGCAGTTATTTTCAAAAATTCATTTTTAGGAAAATCTTTATCTGTCAAAAAATAATTTTTAATTGTAATAAAAGCTAATTGTTGAATATTATATGAAATCCATTTTGATTCCCAACTGTCAATTTTATAAGAAATTACACAACTCATATAGCATAATTTTTCATATATTATAAGAGCTTCATTATATTTTTTTTGTGATATTAAATCTTTGATTTTACAATCTGCAAAATCAAAAAGAAAAAAAAGATTTATATACTTTAAGCCTAATGGTAAAGCTATAAAATCTCTTTGATTTAGAAATTCAATATTTTCTTTTGTAAAAACAGGGAATTTATCGTTTTTATCAAATGGAATACTTCTTAATAGTTTTATTCGTGGAGAATAAAAATTTTTTTCAATATCATTTTTTATTAAATAAAATTTCATATTTATTTCATTAAAGTTTTCATTTAATTCTTTATTATAAAAGTGAGCAAATTCAGTTAATTCAGGAATTTCTGGAATTTTATATAAAGGTTTGTCTAATATATCTTTATAAGCTGTTTTAATTATATGTTCTGCGATGGTTTCAAAATTATATATAATAGAGCTAAGTGATAATACTATTAATAAAAGGCATATATTGAAGATAATTCTTTTTTTAAACAGTGTCATAAAAACTCCTTTAATAAATAAAATAAATGAAAAGATTTTTATTATTATACAATATTTAAGCTTTTATTAAAAGAAGGGCTATGCTATTTAAGTTTTTATTTAATTTTGGAAAACAGGCTTTCATTTTTGCAGGTTTTAAAATTCAATGGTATATTAGCATGATTGAATACTACAAATTTATCGAGGTGTGTTATGAAAATAGCAGTTTCTCAACTGGATTTTGCAATTGGTGATATTACAGGAAATATTGAAAAGATACTTTGTGAGTATAATAAAGTATGTAATTCATGTGATATTGTTGTGTTTACAGAGATGTGTGTAACTGGATATCCACCAAGAGACCTTCTTTTACAACATTCTTTTATTGAGAAAGCAACAAAAAGTTTGGAAAAAATCTACAATGTTACCAAAAATACTGATTGTGCATTAGTTTTTGGAGCTCCAGTCATTGAAGGCGATTTTTTGTATAATGCAGGAATTGTAGCTTATAAAGGAAAACAAATATTTTCAAAATTCAAATCACTTCTTCCTCAATATGATGTTTTTGATGATAGACATTATTTTTTTGAAGGTAAAGAAGATGCTGATACTTTTATGCTTAAAGGTAAAAAAATCGGAATGCTTATATGTGAAGATGCATGGGAAGATGTGGAAGTAATTTATTTTAGAAAACCTACAACAAGGATGATTGAAGAAAAACCTGATATTATACTTAATATTGCAGGATCTCCTTATTATAGAGGTAAACATAAAAAAAGAATAGAGCTTTTTTCTAAAATTGCTTCTGATGCAAAAGCACATTTTATTTATACAAATCAGACTGGTGCTAATGATGATATGCTTTTTGATGGTCAATCTTTGTTTTTTAATAATAAAGGTGAACTTACATATAAATTCCCTGCATTCACTGAAACAACAAATATAATTGATATTGAAAATCAACCTATTCTAAAAGATTATGAACATGATGAAATGGATGTTATGTTAAAAGGTCTTTGCTCTGGTTTAAGAAAATATATGAAAAGATCTGGTCATAAAAAATTACTTATTGGAATTTCTGGTGGAATAGATTCCTCTTTGGTTGCAGCTATTGCATGTAAGGCTATAGGAGCTGAAAATGTCACTGGAATTGCTATGCCTTCTGAGTTTTCTACCGAACATTCAAAAAATGATGCTATTAGATTATGTCAGAATTTAGAAATGAAACTTGATTTTGTATCAATAAATGAAATTTTTGAAGTATTCAACTCAAAGCTTGCAAATCTTTTTAAAGGTTTTTCATTTGATATTGCTGAAGAAAATTTACAGGCAAGAATAAGAGGAAGTATTCTTATGACTTATTCAAATAAATTTGGAAATCTTTTGCTTACTACTGGTAATAAAAGTGAGATATCAGTTGGGTATTGTACTTTATATGGTGATATGTGTGGAGGCTTGAATCCGATTGGAGATCTTTTTAAAACGGAAGTTTATGAATTATCTAAATATATTAATAAAGATAAAGAGATAATTCCTCAAAATATAATCAATAAAGAACCTTCAGCTGAACTTAGAAAAGATCAAAAAGATAGTGATTCTTTACCAGATTATAATATTTTAGATGCTATATTACGATTTTATGTTGAAAAACATTATAATGCTGAGGAAATAATTAAAGAAGGTTATGATGGAAATATTGTAAAAAAAATAATCCGTCTTGTTGATACAAGTGAATATAAAAGAAAACAATCTGCTATTATTTTAAAAGTAAGTGAAAGATCGTTTGGACAAGGCTGGAGAATGCCAGTTTCAAAATATGTAGACAAAACATAAAAATATCAATTATAATTGAATTTATTGATTAAATAATTAAAATTATCAAAATAAAGGAGCAAATATGAATTTTAAAAAAACAATGTTGACTATGCTTAGTGTTGCGATGTTTTCAACACCAATTCTTGCAGATACTATTAGTGTTAATAAATTATTTCTTCCACCAGAAGATGTAAAAATAGTAAAAAATACAGATGAAAGATTTTTACTTGACATTGCAATTGTTTATTTAATACGCAAATATATGAATGAAAGGCAGAAAGCTGAAAGTGATTTAACAAAAAATGTTGGTGATTCAAGAAGTATGGTTTATTCACCTAATGCAGAAATTGCTTTAAATGATTTTTCAGATAAACTTAAAGATGAAAATTCAGTTATGACAGTATTTGATTATATCAATAAAAATATGACTGAAGGTAATCTTCCTCAACTTGGAGCTATTGTTGATGTTACGCTTGAATTTCTTGATACTTCACAGTTTCGTAATAGGAAATTTGATAAAGTTAAAAAGTTTTTTAAAGAAGTATCAAAAAAATCTCAGGATATGACAGCTTATTTTATGAAACCTGAAAATCGTGTAAATTATGTTCTTTATAATAGACTTGAAATTGCTGTACCTGGAGAAAATGTTTTTGTTTATGAAGAAGATGAGTTTTCTGATGATTATATTGATAATGTAGAGTTTGAAACTACAAGAGGAGAAACAACAGGCAGAGCTGCTACAGATTATTCAAAAATACTATCTAATGAAGAATTTATTGAAGAAAGTATGACTTCAGAAGAAATACAGACATTTTTAAATAATAGAAAATCATGTCTTAAAAATGAGTATAACAATACTTTTCCTTCAAGCATAATACATGATGTTTGTGTTGAAATAGGAGTTAATCCTAAAGTAATGCTGGTTACAATTCAAAAGGAAAAAGGTCTTGTTTCAAGAGAAACAGCGACAAAATCAAGACTTGACTGGGCAATGGGTGTTGGTTGTTATGATAATGGCAAAAAAAACCTAAGATTCAAAGGTCTTGACAAACAAGTTAAAGCTGCTGGTCAAACTTTTAGAACTTGGTATGATGATGGAGTTTCAAAAGACATTTCAAAAAACAATTATAAAATGAAAATTAATTATAATAAAGAATTTATAACTTTAAAAAATGAAGCTACTTATTCTTTATACAGATATACTCCTCATTCTTATGATAGAGTTGTTTTTGATAAATATGGTAAAAAAAGTGGGGGAAATTATCTTTTTGTATCTGTATGGAAGAATTTTTTCAAAAGTTTTAAATAAAAAAGTTTAAATAAAAAAGGATTAGACATTAAAATCTGATCCTTTTTTTTATATTACTTATTACATTATTTTCATGAAATAATCTAAAAGATAATCAGTTGTTTTTATTATTTCATCTTTGTTAACAAACTCATTCGGAGAATGAATATTTCCGCCTCCTGGACCAAATACAAGTACAGGTATTTTTGCCCTTGTACCGAAGAAATTAAAATCTCCAACACTTCTTGTTGTAAGATCACAATGAGCATATTTAACATCTTTTGGAATGCATTGTTTGAACTTTTCAAACATTTCATTGTTTTCACAAACATAAGGATTATATTCGTGTTCAAGGGAAGGAGAATGTTTTTTGTTTATAACAACTTTTGATTTTGGATTTGTTTTTTTAATTACTTTTTTAATTTCTTTCATAGCTGTTTTCCATGTTTCACCAACGACAAGATGTCTGTTTACATCAAGAGTACAATAACCTGGAATTGTAAAACCTTCTGTTGCACCTTTGAAATTAAGAATGCAATATTCACCTCTTCCCATTTTTATATTTGAAAAAAAATCCATATTGACTAAAGCGTTTATAAATGCTGAAGCATCATGTATTGCATTTATACCTTTAGCTGGTTGAGAAGCATGAGCAGATTTACCTATAAATTCAATTTCAAAAAGAGCTCGACCTTCAGCTCCAGTTATAATACAAGGAAAAGTTACATTATGTATTTTATGATGAGTCATGCAATAAGAATTATATCCAAGTAAAGGTGAGGGTTCGGTTACTATTGCGATATCATATTTTTTTAGGTCAAATTCTCTTAAAAGAGTATCTGTTCCAAAAGAAAATGAATCTTCTTCACCAAAAACTAATGAAAGAAATAATTCACCATTTATTTCCTTTTTTAACCTTTTGAGAGCTGTTAAAGCAATTATAAGTGAAGCACAACCGGCTTTCATATCAGAAGCTCCAAGACCGTAGATTTTGCCATTATCCTCAACAGCTTCATAAGGATTATAAAACCAACCTGTTTCATGAGTTGTGACAGTATCAAGATGACCATTCAAAACAATTTTTTTACCATTACCATTACCGATTTTAGTATAAACATTAGTTAAAGTATTGGTGGGAATATGTGGGTTTTCTATACTTTGTGAAAAAACATCAAATCCTTTATTTGAAAGGTAATCTGATGCAAATTCATATATTTTATTATTGTCATTTTTGGAACTGGGTATTTTAATTAACTCTTTTGTTAATTTTATTAATTCAATTTTATCATTTTCGGTTAGATAGCTCATTTTTTCCTCCGTTTTTCCTTTTATTGAGTGTTAAAAGGATTTATATTTCTATTAAAGCTCTAAATTATATATTTATTCAGAGGATTTAATTGTAAAAATTATAATTTGAGATTCAGTGAATACTCTAAATGGTGGACCCCAGAAGCCTGTTCCTGAAGATACAAATATTCTGTTGTTTTCAGGAGTAAAATACATTCCATTAGTGTATTTATAAACTAATTTTGTTGCAAAATTGAATGGAAATATCTGCCCATTATGAGTATGACCTGATAATTGTAAATCTATTTTTTTATCGGTGATTTCTGATAAAAATGGCTGATGTTTCATTAAAATGTTGAAGGTTTCATTTGTAATTCTATCAATTATGAGTTTTTCCTGTTTAATTATTGAATATTTATCTTTTTTCCTGTTTAATGTTTCATCATCAACTCCAGATATTGTGATATATTTATCGATATATTCAGTATTTCCATGTAGTGTTTTAAAACCAGATTTTTTTATAAATTCAAGTGAATTTTCAAGGTCATGATAAAATTCATGATTTCCAGTAACTGCGAGTTTATATTTATAATCAAGTTTATTTAGTTTTTTACTTATATCAATTTCATTTTTTGCAATTCCATCGATTATATCACCTGTTAAAAGAATAATATCTATTTTATTATTACATAGTATTTTTATTATATTATCAGAAATATCATAAGGTTTTATATAATCAAAATGTGTATCAGTAATATGTGCTATTTTTATTGAAAAGTCTTTTGGTAATTTTTCACTTTCTATTGTTATTTCTCTTAGCTTTATATTGCAGGCTTTAAAAAAACCAATGAACACTAAGGTGATACAAATTAATAAAGTAATATAAAATAGTTTTTTAGCTGTTTTTTTGTATATTTTTGAAATGATGAAAGGGATAATACCTATTGTTAAAAAAAGAAAAGAAAATCCCATCCAAGAAAATCCTATAAACCCTGATATATTTGCAATTGTATAGTATTTTTGTGTAAGGGCTAAATTATAAATAAATGGTAAAAAAACCATTATTGTTAAAAATATTATTGTGTTTTTTCGCATTGACTTTGAAAATGTCAAAGATGAAAAAACATAAAAAAAGCTTTGAATTGATGAATATATTAGTATAAAAACTATTAAAAAACTCATAAAAGATAAAATAACAGATTTTATTGACAAAGTAAAAAAGTTGAATGTCGAATGTTGAATTAAAAGCAAAAAATAATGAAAGATAAGGGCATAGGGGTGAAATTGTTCGAGGGTGTTTTAAATTTAAAATTTGATTATAATTTCTTTGTAACTTATAATTATAATAGTTATGAATATAAAAAATTTCAAAAAAAAATATGAGCAGATAACATCTAATATAGATGCAGGCATAGCAATTCATAAAATGCTTTATGATAAAGACAAAAAAGCTTGTGATTATGAATTTCTTGAGTTAAATGAAACTTTTACTAAGATGACAGGGCTTGATAAAGATGCTATTGGTAAAACAGTTCTTGAAGTTTTTCCTAATACGGAAAACTATTGGATAGAAACTTATGATAAAGTTGTAAAAACTCAAAAAACTATTTCTTATTCAAATTATTCAAAAGAAATTGATGCTTGGTATGAAGTAATTGCTTTTTGTAATGCTCCTGGAGAATTTACAACAATAATTAAAGATATTTCTATTAGAAAAAAAATGGAAAGAGATATACTTGAAAGCAGAAATACGCTTGATCTTGTTCTTGATGCAACTGAAACAGGCTTTTTTGATTTTAATCCAACTACTGGGAATATTAATTATTTAAGTGAAAAAATTTTTGAAATGCTAGGTTATGAAAAAGCATATAAAATTAGCAATTTAACAGATTTTTTAAATCTTATTTTTATAGATGATCTTTTTTATGTACAAAAATTATTTTATGAGTATTTAAAAAATAAAGATTTAGATAAGACTTTTCAGATAGAAGTAAGGGTTTTAGGGAAAAATGGCAAATATCACTGGATAATGTCTAGAGGTAAGGTTGTTGAATGGGATAATGCTGGAAATGCTTCCCGTATGGTTGGCATTCATATTGATATTAATGAAAAAAAACAAATTGAAAAAAAACTTGATGAATCAAGGAATTTTTTAAGAGAAATAATTGATTCGATGCCACTTTCCTTAATAGTTACAGACAAAAATGGTAAAATCATTGAAATAAACAGTAAAGCTTCTAAAGAATGTAATCTTGATATTAACGATAAAAATCTTGATATTTTTGAAAGTATTGAAATATTAAAAAATAATAAAGATATTATTTTGAAATTATTTAGAGAAAATAAAAACAATATATTTAGAACAAATCTTTTTCATGAAGAACAAGCGTTTTTTTACGATATTATTTTTTATCCTCTTTCAAATACTATAAAAAAAGCAGTTTTAATTATTGAAGATGTAACTTCCAAAGTTAAAATCGAGGAAATATTGATTCAGTCAGAAAAAATGTTAAGTGTTGGCGGTTTAGCTGCTGGAATGGCTCATGAAATAAATAATCCACTTAGTGGAATACTTCAGAGTATTCAAAATATCGAGAGAAGAATTTTTATAAACGAAAAAAACCTCAAAGTTGCTAATGAAATTGGTGTTAATCTTGATAAGATAAATGAATATTTCAAAGCAAGAAAAATAGATATTATGCTTAACGGAATTAAAGAATCGGGTGAAAAAGCAGCTGAAATAGTTCATGATATGCTTTCTTTTTCAAGACATCCTGAAACAAAAATGAAACAATGTAAATTAACTGATATTATTGAAAAAAGCATAAAACTTGCTAATAATGATTATGATCTAAAAAAAAACTATGATTTTAGGAAGATTAAAATAGTAAGAGATTACTCAGATGAAAACATTGAAATTGTTGGTAATTGTAATGAAATTGAACAGGTAATTCTTAATATTTTTAGAAATTCAACTCATGCTATGACTCAATGCTTGGTGAAAAATCCTGAAATTGTAATTAAGATTTTCTCTGATTTTAAATATAATTACATTTCTTTTAAAGATAATGGTTCTGGAATTGATGATAAAATTAAAAAAAGAATATTTGAACCTTTTTTTACTACAAAACCTCCAGGAGAAGGTACTGGTCTTGGACTTTCTGTGTCGTATTTTATAATTACGCAAAATCATAAAGGTATAATGAAAGCAGAAAGTTATAAAAATAAAGGAACTTTAATTACGATAGGGTTTCCTAAAAAAATTAAAAATCCTCCAGAGTTTTAAGTGTTTTATACACTTTTTTAGCAGTTAAAATATTACCTTTTTCAGTACAATGATTATCTTTAAGTATATATTGTTCTCTAAGTTTATTATCTTTTCTTAGATGTATAAATTCACTGAATAAATCAATAAATTCAATTTTTTTATCAAATGCCACACTTTCAATTTGAGATATTTTTTGTTCAGGATATCCAAGTATAAATGTTTTAATTTTTTGTTTTTTTAAAATATCAATACAATCGAAAATATCTTTATATATAAGAAATTCGTATAGAGTTGATGAATCTGTACGCTGAGATAGTTTTAATGAAAGTTCTTTTTGATTTTGTTTGCCAGCTTTCTTAAAATATATTGCTGCTTTTTTATATTGAAATGAATTGAGATAAAAGTAGGCTTTTTCTTCATTTGTTAAACTATTATCTTTTAGCAATTCGTTATATGTTTGTTTTAAATTAATATTTTGTTTTAATATTTCTTCATAATATTTTAAATCATTATCGGAACCAAATATTTTAATAGCTGATTGTATGATTGGAAGAGCAGTTTGAGGAGAGTGTTTTTCGCAGATATCATAAAGAAGAACATAGTTTTCATAATAATTAGGAGCTTTTAATATTCCACTTTTTAATATATCAAGTGCTTTAGATTGATTATTTAAAAAATTATAATGTAATTCAGCAAGAATATGATAAGCAACTCCTGAATTTGGTTTAATTCTTATAAGCTCAGATAACCAAATTTCTGAAATATCATAATGACCTGATTCAATGTATAAATAAGCTATTGATATATAAGAAAATATATTTTGTGGGTTTAATTCTCTGAATTTTTTAAAATGTTCAAGAGCTGTTTTCAATTCATTTTCTATTATTTTTAAAATACCTTTTGCTAGTTCTTTATAATGTTTTGGAAAGTTATTATTATTAAGTATATTTTGTGCTTTTTTTATTTTTTTATTTTCAATACATGCAAAAAAATGAAAAAAATAATCATTTTCATCTGAATAACCAGTTTTTTCAAATTCTAATTCAACATTTTCCCAATCGCCAATTTTTATATATTTATTAATTTTTGTAGAAGTTTTTTCAAAAGGATTTTGTAAAATACTATTATTTTTATTTTTAGGTAATATAATTTCAATATCTTTATCTTTGTTATTTTTGAGTAGAATTTTAAAAAAATTCAATATTGAAGATTTACTTAAAATAGATTGTTTAAATCCGATTTCATCTTTAGTATAATAATTTAGATTCCAGTTATTAGATGCACCTGCTTGAATAATAGCAATATCAGCCTTGTTATTTTTTAGGAAATTTCTTAAGTTTAAAAGTATTTTTCTTGAATTCGCACCATTTTCACCTAAATTTATAACATTATAATCTTTTTTATCCTCATTTATTAAATTTTGAAGTATTGAAGGATAACTTTTATCTGATGAAACTCCATATCCTATGGTGAATGAATCGCCTATACATAGAATGTTTTTTTTATTTAAGTCTACTATTACATTAGGTTTTATGTGAATTTTTTTAAAAAAAACTTCTATAACTAAAAAGGAAAGTAGTATTAAAAATATTCTAAATATTAGTTTTTTCATAAATTCCTATATATAAATTGCTTTTTTATTACTATTATATTATCATAATTTTAGAAAAAAGAAACGGGAAGTTGGTGAAAATCCAACACAGTCCCCGCTACTGTAATGAGGAACGAAAACCAAAAAGCCATTGAAGCAAATGCTTTGAGAAGGCGGTTAGTAGGATTTTGCCTCTAAGTCAGGAAACCGGCTTTTTTCATAAGAAATACACCTTCGGTGGAAAGGAGACATTATGTCTAAAAGACAAAATATTTTATTTTGGTTTTTTTCTGCAATTTTATGTTTAGCTTTGTTTTTAACTTATCAGAGATTTGATTTTACCAAAAATCTTAATTCCTCAAAAGTAACAAAAATAATCACGCTTGTTCCGAGTGTTCAAGAAATGGTCTCATCAATTGATGGTGAAAAACTTATTATTGGAGTAAGTAATCATTCTGTATGGCCTGAATCTATTAAAAAAGTAGAAAAAATTGCAGGATTTTCTGGTGTTGATTATGAAAGATTATCAAAACTTTCGCCTGATATTGTATTTGATAGTGGAATGATAAAAGAAGCTTCAAAAAAACTTGAAAAAATAGGTATTAAATATGTTGAGTTAAAAGAAAATTCAGTTGATGATATTTTAAATTCTATAAAAATTATTGGAAATGAAATTGGATTAAAAAACAATGCAGAAAGAAAAATTAAAGAGATTAAATCAATAATTTCTAAGTTTAAAAAAAATCCTAAAAAAAATGAAAAAATGTTAATTGTAGTTGGTTGTTCTGATGAGTTAAAAAACCTATATATTGCTGGTAAAAACAATTTATTTGATGAATTGATAACTTTATCTGGTTATAATAATGGTTATGAAGGAGAAATTCTTTATCCATGTCTTTCTGCTGAAAACTTAGTTAATATCAATGCAGATGTTGTAGTAATTCTAAATGAAAAAGAAAAAATATCTAATAAAGAAAAAGAAGAAATTATTAAACCTTGGATGAAATTGCCAATAAATGCTTCAAAAAATGGAAGAATTCATATTTTAAATGGTAATGGTGTTTTTATTCCAGGACCAAGATTTGTACAAACACTTGAAAAATTATCAAGCTATTAAAAAATAATTAAAAAATATTTTTGAAAAACTCTTTTGTTATCAAAGCTATTTATCTGAGTCCTTCCTCGGAAAAGTTTTCCAAATCGAAATTCAAAGCGATTTAGCGATTTGGCATCTTTCTTTTCCTCAGTGCCCATGATTTTTATTTTATTGTTTCGTATTTTTATTCTTAAGTGAGTTTTTTAATGGTTACATATAGTTTATTATGTTTTATTTTGATACAGTAATATCATAATGATACATGTTTTTTATAAAAAGTTTCCTATGAAATATTAGTTGCTGATAAAATAGTTTAAAATTAAAGAAATAAATTTCTTTACAATATGCTAGAATTTAAAAGCATTACTAATCATTAATTAGATGCAAAGAATCGCTAATTCCTAATTGAACCCTCTGGCACAGTTTTTTCATATATGTTTTTTATAAAATTCAAATATTTTTCATTGTCAGTCTTTTATAAAGGAGGTTTAATGGAAAAACTTTTACCAAGGGAAAAAACTAAGTTGTTTGGTATAAAAAGTCTTGATGATGCTGAACTTATGAGTATGATAATCAATACAGGTATAAAAGGGAGAAGTGTTTTTCAAATTTCTAAATCAATAGTAAATGGTATTGATACAATGGATATTGTTCCTGAACCAGAAGAATTTGACAAAAATAATCGAGGTTTAGGTTATGCAAAATCATGTACAATTTCAGCAGCTTTAGAATTTGCAAGAAGAAGGTTTAATCCTAAAAAACTTAGAATTACTAGTCCGTCTGAAGTTTTAAATGCTGTTTATTTTATGCGTATGAAAAATCGTGAGTTTTTTGTTGTAATAACATTAAATGGTGCAAGTGAAGTAATTAATATTCATACAGTATCAATTGGTATAGCCAATAAAACTCAAGTTCATCCAAGAGAAGTTCTAGCAGAAGTTATATCAGATAGAGCTTGTTCATATATTGCAGTTCATAATCATCCTTCAGGTAATATTGAACCAAGTGCTGAAGATATAAAAATAACAGATAGGCTTTTCAAAGCTGGGGAACTTTTAGGTATAAAAATGCTTGACCATATAATTGTATCTCATAAAGGTTATTATTCAATGCTTGAAAATGGTAAGTTATGATAAAAAAACAGCGATATAAAAATTTGTGAAGTAGTGAATAAAAATGTTCGGTGAACATTTTTTTGTGAAATAGTGAGATAGGAAGAGCAATTAAAAAGTCGGGAAAGACTTTAAATCCATTTAGCTATTTCACAAATTGACTATTTCGCTGATTTTAGATTGAAGAATTAGCGTTATTGATTTTTAACTATTTAACCTTATTAACTAACGATAACTCTATCATTAAAAAGGTTATGTGGTCATATATTGCAAAAAAGGTAAAATTAATCTGAGACAGTATTTTAAAGATTTTTTAAATTTTAAAAAATTATTTTAAAAAAAATTTGCATAAAAAAAAACAATTTGATAGTATATATACATAAGCAAGGCGGTCCCTTCGTCTAGCGGTTAGGACACAGCCCTTTCACGGCTGCGGCAGGGGTTCGAGTCCCCTAGGGACTACCATTTTTAAAAATTAAATAAACTTTAGCGGAGTCGTGGTGTAGCCTGGTTAACACGTCGGCCTGTCACGCCGAAGATCGCGAGTTCGAATCTCGTCGACCCCGCCATTATTATAAAAAACCATCTATACGATGGTTTTTTTTGTTTTTAATAGATTATTTAATCAGAGGGTTCAATTAAGATTCAAAAAGGATTATAATTTTATAATGTATAAAATAATTTATTTATTTTTGTTTATTATTATTTTCAATATGTTTTTTTGTCATGCTGATAATATATTTGATAATTCTTTGCAAAAAAATCTAACTTTAAAAGAATTTGTTGAAAGTATTTATAATAAAAAAATTATATGTTTTGGTATTGATACAAATGATGATTATAACTTTAGAATTGTTTATGAGATTATTAGTATTTTAAAACAGCGAATGAGCCATTTATGTGTTTATTCAGATATACAATTTGACAATAAATTCGTTTATTCAGATAAATTATTAAAATTTTTTAAAAATAATAGTATTGAATTAAAAAATATTTCATTTAATTCAAAGTTAAAGAAAAAAATTGAAGAATTTGGTGTTGATAAACTCAATACTGATGAAAAAATTTTAATTCCTTATTATGAAGAAGATTTTATAGAGAAAAAATATTACTTTGAAAAATATAAATTAAAAATTCCTGAAATAAGAAGATTTAATATGAGTTTATTCTGCAATTATTACAATTCTATTCTTATTGAAAAAGAATTTATAGCTAATAATTTACAAAATCTTATAAAAAATTCCGATGCTAATGAAAAAATAATTCTTATTTTTGATAAAGATAAAGTTTTAGGAGGTTTTGGGGTCTTAAATAAAATTAATAGAAAGTCAGAATATTCTAATATCCGTATAATACCGGTATATTATGAAAACATATCTAATGTCTTTAAAAGCCAGAATTATTCTGATATAATTTGGATAATAAAAAGCAAATTAAAATAAAATAAATTAAAATTTTACAAAAAAAAAACTATGGATTAGAATATGTTTGATTAAATCAAATAAGGATTTAAAAAAAGTAATAAAATAATTTCTGGAGGTTACAATGGCAGTACCAAAAATTAACAAAGATGCTTGTGTTGGATGTGAAGCTTGTGTTGGAGTTTGTCCAGTTGAAGTTTTTACTATGGTAGATGGAAAAGCTGATCCTACAAATGCTGATGCATGTGTAGAATGCGGTGCTTGTGTAGATGCTTGTCCAGTTTCTTGTATTACATTAGTTTAATTAGTTAAAAAATATAAAAGACCGTGATTTTTACGGTCTTTTTTTTATGTAAATAAATGGTGAAATCAATAATATTGTAATTGAAATAAAGAAAAATGCGAAGCTAAGTCCATAATTATCTATTAAAATTCCTGAAATTACAGCAAAAAATGAAAGAAATAATGTTTTAAGCTGTGATTCAATAGACAGGACTGAAGCACGATGAGTTTTGGCTGTCATGCTTGCAATTATGCTTATTCCCAATGGTTTTCTTATATTAAAAAGACAGAAGTTTAATAAAAGAAGTATTACAGGGATTATATGAGAATGATTGAAATATAGTGTTATACCGCATATAAATGTAAATACAGCAAATATTGATAATGATAAATTTATTATGTTTTCTTCATTTGTATTAATTTTTGATAAAATCTTATGTGAATTTCTTGCAAAATAACATGATATTAAATAAATAAAAAAATAAATACAGCCAAGTATTGCTCCGGTATATTTGTTTATTGTTAATTGATTAATAAAAACAACTGCAATGGAAGCTTTGATTATTGGTTGAATAAGATCTTTTGTAAATTTGAAATCAGCCTCAAATATTGATGTATTTAATATTCCTTTAATAAGATTTATATTTTTTAACTCTTTTAGGAGAGAAAATGTGTGTTCTTTAAAAGAAATCTTTTTCTTATGATTGTTTTTTTCATTAGGATATGTTGATATTAAAAAAATCAGCATTAAATAAGGAATTGTACTTGCAATAAAAAGATTATTATAATTTCCAGTGTAAAAAACTAGAAATCCTGAAATTATTGCAGATAATGCTGAACCAAGAAGTGCCCATGACCGTGTGTAACCATATATTTCATGTTTTTTTTCAAGCATTCCTTGTTCTTCAAGATAATTTATAATAATAGCTTTATGTGTTCCGCTTCTGAATGCTTCAGCAATTCCAAAAAGAAACATTCCAATTATTGAAATATAAAAAATATTTTGACTTGAATGTATTGTAAAAAAAGAACATATATATAAAGCAAAACATAATATTAAGGATTTTTTTGGAGAATAATAATCTGAGAATATTCCTGATGGTATTTCAAATATATAAGATGTCATTTCTCTAATTGATATCAAAATTCCTATTTTAGTGTATGAAAATCCTTTTGATAAAAAATATAAATAAAAAAAAGGTTCAAAAAATCGCAAGTTTTTTAAAAAACCATAAGTTGAAAATTTAAAAATTACATTTTTCATAATTGAATTCCAAATTTGCTTAAAACTTTAATCATTAAAAAATATACAATTATCATTATTAAAACTGATAGAGACAATGAATAATAGAATGATATGTTTTTCTTTAAAAAAAATGGCAGTAATAGAAAAAAAGAAAGTGATGGTATTACAAGCCAGAATATACTGTAGGAAAGAGATATTATTGTTAATGTATCTTTTGTATCAATATAAAACCATATAATTCCAAGAACAGATACTAATGGTATAGATGCTAATACTGCACCAATAAAAGAGGATCTTTTAGATATTTCAGATATTAAAAGAATTAATATGCTTGATATAAGGATTTTAAAAAATTGATATAACATAAAAATCTCCTTTTCTTTCAATAATATCAGAAAAAATTTTAATTTAACAAAATAGAGTGGCTTTTTTCCAATACATTGTATTATAAAATTAACTGTGATAATATATTTTTGTAATTTAACCTGTATTTTACGGGAGTATATTATATGAAGAAATTTTTATTGTTATTTCCTATTTTTTTTATTCTTCTATTTATAACAGGTTGTTCTCAAAATGAGCTTTATCCTGAAAAAATCAATATTATTAGCGGTACAGAACAATATTTACGCCCAGGAACTTGGTCTAATTATATTGAATTAAGAGTTAAAAGTCAGAAAATCCCAGGTTTTTTTGGCGGGCAAGGTTCTCGTGAAAATATTCCTAATATAAAATTAAGAGTAAGTGTAGAAAAAAATAATTCAATATATATAGATGAAATTTTTAATTATTCAGCAGAACTTATAACAGACGAAGGTGGAAAAGCCAAATTCAAAGTATTTGCTCAAAATAAAATTGGTAAAATTCCTGTAAAAATTGAAGTTTTGAATATTGATGATATTGTTTCTGAAACTGTTTTTTTAAATTATGGAGTAACTTTACTTGGAAATAGACAGGAAGGAGTTACCGGAAGCGTTCTTGAAAGGCCTGTTGGAATTGTTATTTATGATTCTAACTCAAATCCTCTTTCTGATGTTTCTGTTAATTTTGAGATAAGAGATAATAAAGATGCTTTTATATATCCTTCAAACATCTTTTCGGATTTAGAAGGAAAAGCTTTTGCTACTCTAAAATTAGGTCAAAATACCGGGAATAATACTGTAAAGATGACTCCATATAAAAAAGGAATGAATTTTCCTGTAATCAATATTAAGGCTGTAGGTTTTGATTATGATAAGTTGATTATACTCCTTTTAGGAAGTCTTGCTATATTTATCTTTGGAATGAAGATGATGTCTGATGGTCTTCAATCAATTGCAGGAAATAAATTAAAAAGTATTTTAAGTTTTTTAACTGAAAATAGGTTTTTTGCACTCGCAACCGGGGCAATAGCAACAGCTGTAATACAATCTTCTTCAGCATGTACTGTTATGATAGTTGGTTTTCTTAATGCAGGTCTTTTGACATTAAAACAATCTATTCCAGCTATTATGGGTGCAAATATCGGTACTACAATAACAGGGCAGATAATTGCTTTAAAAATCAGTGACCTTGCTTATCCAGCAGTAATAATTGGTATTTTTATAATTTTAATATTTAGAGGTAAAAAAGGTGTTCATTGGGGTGATTTTATTTTTGGATTTGGACTTTTATTTATTGGAATGAAAGGAATGAGCGATTCACTTTTTCCATTAAGAGAAAGTGAGTCTTTTAAATACTTTTTTTCTGTTTTGGACTGTTCGCCTGTGAATGGGATAATGCCTTTATGGAAAGTTGCTGGTACGATTTGTATTGGTAGCATAATCACAGCTGTTATTCAGAGTTCTTCTGCAACAATTGGACTTACTATGGCACTTGCTGGTTCTGGACTTATATCATTTTGGACAGCTTTTCCACTTATACTTGGTGATAATATCGGTACAACTATTACAGCTATTTTTGCTTCTATTCCTGGTAGTAGAAATGCTAAAAGAGCTGGTATTTTTCATTCGATATTTAATATTTCTGGAACTGTTTTGATGATATTATTGCTTTATGTAAGTGTTGATAAAACACCAATTTTCTTAAAATTTATAAACTGGATAACTCCTGGTGATGTTTTTTCTCCTGAACCTGTTAATATTGAAAAACATATAGCAATGGCTCATTCATTTTTTAATGTAAGTATGGCAGTTTTATTTCTACCATTTACTAATAAACTTGCTAGTCTTGTTAAATTTATTCTTCCTGAAAAAGATTATGAAAAAACTATTATTCATCTTGATGAAAATCTCTTAAATACTCCGGAACTTGCTTTTAATCAGGTCCAAGCTGAATTTGAATATATGCTTTCTGTAGCTGTGAAAAATCTTTTTAGAGCTTATAGTGAGTTTATGGGGATTAAAACTGGAAAAGCTGAAAAAATTAAAAGAAAAGAAGAATTAATTGATAATCTTCAAAAGGAAATAACAGAATATCTTGTGAAACTTTCAGGCAAAGAATTAAATTATGAACTTTCAGAAAGAATTCCAGCTTTTGTACATTGTGTTAATGATGCTGAAAGAATTGGTGATTTAGCTGAAAAAATAGAAAAACTTTCAAATGTAAAATTACAAAACAAACTTGTTTTTTCTCAAGAAGCTTTGAATGATATTGAAAAAATGAAAAAAGCTATTGAACATAATTACAATATTTTATGCAGTTTAATTTCGGGAAAAAGTCAATTGCTTTATGAACTTTTAAAAAAAGATGAGGATTTAAATAAACTTAATTCTTTGTTGATAGAAGAAAATATATCAAGAACAAGAAGTGGAGAATGTTCAGATAGATCTTCTATAATTTTTGTTGAGATAATGACTGTAATGGAAAGGGTTGGAGATCATATTGTTAATATAGGTGAAAGATATAAGCAAATAACGGGTAAAAGATAAAATCAATTTTAATTAATATACAAGATCATCTTTTAATTTGATTATATATTGTTTTATCTCATCTCTGACTTTTCTGTAACTTTCAATTCCTTTATTAGATTCATGAGGATCTTCAAATGATTTGTGAAGTAATTGAACTTTTGCAGGAAAAAATGGACAAGTTTCTTTTGCATGATCACAAAGAGTAATTACATAATCAAAATCAATTTTATCAATGTCAGATAATTTTTTTGCTTTGTAAGAAGAAATATCAATATTAATTTCACTCATAACCTCAACAGAAAGCGGGTCTATTTTTGTTGGAGCAATTCCAGCTGAAAAAACATTAAATTTTTCACTTAGAAACTTTCTGGCAAAACCCTCTGCCATCTGACTTCTACAAGAATTTCCTGTGCAAAGAAAAAGTAAGTTTTTCATAATAATACCTTTAACCTATATAATTAATTGAGATTTATTATATCATATATCATTCTTATAACAAAATAAATCAATTGAGTCCTCTGAATAAATACATAATTTTTTTCTAAAACAAGTGTAGTTTTTTTTAACAAATATTTTTTTTTTTTTTGTTTTATGTTATCCTTAAAAAAGGAAACGGAATAATTGTATAAGTGTATAAGCTCCGAAAGTATTGAGAAATTAGAAACGGGGAGATTATATGAAAATGTTTAAAAAAATTCTTGCAGGTATTTTCTTTTTTTGTTCTATTAATTCTTTTTCACTGGATATAAACAATTTAAATGGTGCTTATAGTGTTTTAAGAAATAATTCAGCTAATTCTGATTATGAGGAGTTAGGACAGATAAATCTCATTAAGGATAAAATTAGAGGACAGTATACCAAATATTCTGTTCAGTCTGAAGAAAGAGATTTATTTCCTGAACTTGTATTTCATAATACAAACGGTAAGATATATGTTGAATTAGCTTCTGGTATAATGCCTGTATTATATGAAGTTACAGAAAATACAGATTTTTCATTAAAACTTGTTAATATTGACAATTACTCTGATATAATCACTTTAAGCTTTAATAAATTTTATAATGAATTTGATTATGAGAATTATTATAGATATTTAAATGAATTAAGAGATGAGGATCTTAAACAGAAACTTCATGAACTTATAGAAAATCATTATTATCTTGGTTATGATGGTGCAAGAGATGAGATGTTTGAAAAGATTGATAATGTTGAAGGTTATGTTAGATGTGTTTATACAGGAAAGATGGTTAAAACTAATTCTATTCCTGATGGTACAATAATGAATACAGAACATACATGGCCACAAAGTAAATTTGGTGGCGGTGAATCAACTGCCAAGAAAAGTGATATTTTTCATTTATTCCCAACTGATTCAAAATCAAATTCAAGAAGAAGTTCATATAATTTTGGTGATGTTGTTAATGTAACATGGGAAGATGGTGGAAGTCTATTAGGTAAAAATGAAGGTGGTTATACATCATTTGAACCTAGAGATGATCATAAAGGTAATGTAGCAAGAGCAATTTTTTATTTTGCAGTTAGATATAATATGGATGTACCTGGTTATGAAGAAGAAGTGTTAAGAAAATGGCATATCTCAGATCCTGTTGATGAAAATGAATTTAGAAGAAATGCAGAGATTGAAGAAAGACAGCATAATAGAAATCCATTTATAGATCAGCCTGAACTAGTTGAAAAGATATCAAATATCTGAAAATAAAGATTTAATAAAAAAAGCCTCCTTATTTCTGGAGGTTTTTTTTATATCAATACGCTTCCTGATAATACATTCTGTCACTACTGTCCAATAAAAGTATTATAAATAATCACAAAACAATTATAAATATTAAGTTTATAGAATACCCAAAAATTAACAGACATGATTTACAAGTACAAATTGAGATAAAAACCATTTTTTAACCAGATATAACACAGATTTTCACAGATAGATCAAAAACTATTAAATTTTCTGACTTTTTTTCTAATATTACAGTTCTGAAATTTTATTATTTTTTTCACTCATAATTTTCATCCATATATTTTATTATACATGGATTTATAAATTATGATTATGGTCTTATTTCTTCAGTCATTATAATCTTTTTATTTTTAATCAAACTATGAAATTTTAAGGTTTTATTTTTTTATTACATTCTTTATATGTGCCAAAAACTTTATAGAATTCTGTGAAATCTTCAAGAACAGAAAGACATTTAATAAAATTTTTATCATATATACTTGCTGATATATCTATAAAAAAAACATATTCCCACAATTTTTCTGAATCTGGTCTGGATTCAACTTTTGTTAAATTTAATTTATATTTTGTAAAAATATCAAGGCAATTAGAAAGAGCTCCATATTTTTCTGTATTTACAGGTTTAAAAGCCATACTTGTTTTATTTGAATGAGGATTAATTAAAAGTTTGTCATTTTGATTATGGATTTCAACAAATCTTGTATAATTATTTTCATTTGATTGTATTTTTTCACTTAAAACATGAAGGTTATAAATAGAAGAACATAATTTTGGAGAAATAGCAGCTAAATTTTCATCTGAATTAGATATGAATTTTGCAGCTCCGGCAGTATCATACATTTGAACAGGAATAAATTTATTTTCTGATATAAAATTTCTGCATTGTTCTAAAGCTACTGGATGAGAATAAACTTTTTGTATATCTTTTAATTTAATTTGTTTTTTTGCTAAAAGATAATGATCAATTTTTTGATAATGTTCATTTATTATAAAACAATTATATTTTAAAAGTAAGTCATAAACAGGTGCAACACTTCCAGCAATAGAATTCTCAACAGGAAGGAAAGCTCTTGAAATAATGTTATTTTTTAAAGCTTCAAAAACTTCTTCAAAACTTAAAAACCCTTTTGATTTCTCGTCTTTTCCAAAAAAATTATATATAGCCTGATGGCTAAAACTGCCTTTTATACCTTGAAAGCCTATCATTAAAATCTCCTGTTAATTGAACCCTCTGATTAAATAGCACAACATATACAAGCAAAAATTTGTGAAAAGTTTTTTCTTTTTCTGTTAAAGCTATAAATTATGTATTTATTTAGAGGATTCAATTCAAAAATATTATAAAAATACAATAGTATAATATTATCATAAAACAAAAAGGCTGTCTTTTTAAGGACAGCCAAATGTTTATGTGGAGGGGCGGGATAATATATCCCTATTAGTATACTAATATAAATATATGAGAATGTCAATGTAAAAATGAAATAAAAATAAAAATGTAATGAATACAATAATGTGTAGGTATTTTTATTAGAGGTAATGTGGTATTAATAGTTTAAATTCTGATTAATTTCCATAAATAAAGAATTGTTTAAACTCAGATCTTTATTTTCAGATTGTTTTTCTTCTAAAATCAAAGAAGAATTAAAACCATTATATTCAGCAAGTAATTTATAGTGATTAGAAGTAGATCTTTTTGTAAAATTAGTAATATGTATAATTCCACGAAAATCAATTATACAAAGCTTTAAAATATTTTTAGCAAGAAATTTATTGTTTATAAAATTTCTTATAAAATTTTCTTTAACAATAATAGAATTTGAGTTTTGTATTTGAGAAAGTATAGCTTCACTGCGAAAGTCCCATTTTCTATTTAAATTTTTTCCGTAAACAGGACCTGTTCTAACTATAATGCTATTTGGAAGTGCTTTTATAAAATTTTCTCTTTCAATTTTACCTGTGATATAATCATGCATATAATTGTTTTTTGAAGGAATTGTTATTGAATCTTTTTCAGAATAATCACCTTTTTCTCCTGAAAAAACAGCATCTGTTGAAAAAAATATAAATTTTGTATTTGAAGAAATATTTTGCAGAAGTTCAATAAAAGTTTTTTTAATTTTTAAATTTTCTTTTGAATATTCATTTTCTGCAGCCCAAATAATAACATCTGGATTTATATTATTAACAATATCTATTGTATCTTGAATTTTTTCCAAATCAAGCTGCAAAAAATCATTATGGCTTTTATCAAAATTATATGTACCAAATATCAAAAAGCTATCATAACATAAAAATTCTCTAAAAAGACTGCTACCTATTAATCCGCTAGCTCCTAAAATTAGAACTTTTCTTTTTTTAGTTTTATCCTCAGAAAAAAATTCACAATTTGTTGTATTAATTAATTCTTCAAGAGTTTGATATGGCATAATATAACCACAGTATTTTCTGTGTATATCTTCTTTATTCCATAAATTTTTATTAATAATAAGATATTTACATTTTGTGCATATACAATGATTTATTAGATTATCCATTATAGCCTCAAGAAAGAAAGTAAAGGTGTGGTAGGCGATGCTGGAATTGAACCAGCGACCCCTTGCACGTCAAGCAAGTGTTCTCCCCCTGAACTAACCGCCCACCTAAGTTGTTGATTACATATTACAATCTTATTATATAAAAATCAATATAGTAATGAAAATTTTTTCATTGTATTTTCATCCAGAGCATTACCGATTTTTTTACCTTTTGATATATAAATATTATCGGGCATTATTACTGAAAATCCATTGATTTTATTATTATCAAGTTTATTATTGGTTAAATATTTTTTTTCACTATAACAATTTATAAATTTCCCAAAAAAAACTGTATTTGTTTGAAATTCCTTTATATCAACAACTTTGCACTCTATATTTACAGCACATTCTTTAATCATAGGAACTTTAAATTCTTCGCTATAAAAAACATCAAATAATTCTTTTTTTGAAATTCTTCTATTGGATACCATACCTGAATAATCAGTTTTTTCCATAAGTTCTTCAGTTGGTATATTTATGCTAAAGCATTGTGTTTCTTTAATTGAAATTGCAGTTTTGTGATTTTTGTTAATAGAAATTGATACTATTGCAGGAGCTACATTAACTTGGGATATCCATGCACAATTCATAAAGTTATCTTTTCTCTGGGAACTGCTGCCGATTAATACTACTGGCATTGGATTAACAAAAATATTATCTTGTATTTTTATTTTTTTCATAATCACCTCATTATTTGTTATAAATACTTTTCCATAAACCACTTAAAAAATATAATACAATATTACCGATTTTTTTTGTAGAATAACCACCTTCTTGTACTACTAAAGTTGGTAAATTCATATTTCCAATTAATTTGCCTAAAACTTCATAATCTTTTTTTTCAAAATCCCAAGTCCCTGTTGGATCTCCTTTGGAAGTATCAGCACCAAAACAGATTATTAAATACTCTGTATCTGAATTTTCTATTATTTTAATAGATTTTTTTAATGTTTCAATATATTTTTCAAAAGTGATTTTTTCAGGTAATGGGAAGTTATGATTAAAATCAACACCATTATCTTCGCCTTTTTCTTCTGCAAAACCACTAAAATATGGATAAGCAAATCTTGGATGTCCATGTATTGAAATTGTAAGTACATCATCTCTTTTGTAAAATATATCTTGTTGGCCGTTTCCGTGATGATAATCAATGTCAAGCATGCAAACTTTGCCTTTTTTTGACAAGAATTGAGCAGCAATTGCTGCTGAGTTAAAATAACAAAAACCACCATAAGTATTTATACCAGAATGATGTCCTGGAGGTCTTACAAGAGAATATACAAGTCTGTTATCTGTTAAAAGTTCTGCTCCTGTATATGCACAATCTACTGCTTTTTTTGCAGTACTAAATACATGTTTATTTAATGGTGTAAAAGTGTCTATGCAATAATAACCAGCTCTTACAGTTAATTCTATAGGGGGCTTTGTCCGATTTCTTAAAGGAAATACATAAGGATATATGTTGTTTTTTTCAGAGATATTTTCACATACTGTTTTAATATAATTGAAAAATTCTTTTGAATGAACTTCTTTTATTAGTGCTTCAGAGCATTTTTTAGCTGGATATTCCAAAAAAAGCGAACTTTTATTGATTGTTTTTAATATTGAATCAAGTCTTAATGGTTTTTCAACATAACCTCTTTCATGAATATGATGTAAATTATGTTCATGATTAAATACATAGGGTATTTTTTCATCATTGGATATTTCTGATGAAAAACTGTAATGAACTTCTTTTTTTAAATATTTTAGAGGTCTTAGTTGAACAGTTTCGTCTTTTATTGAATTTACAACTGTATTGATATAATTTTGATCAACAACATCGTGATATTTTCTTTTTAAAATCGCAGTTACAACTTTTTTAAAATAATCTTTATAAATATTTTCTTGTTTTGAAAGGTTATCAAGTAATAGATATGGTGGATTGTCGTCACCTGTTTTGACAGGAGTTTCGTAAGCAGTGTTTATTATTGGTCTAACATTGAATTTTTCGTAAAACTTAAGTCTTGATATATTTTCTTTGAGAATTACAGGATCTTTGCATAAAGCAGGATCATCAGGAAGACATTCCATAAATATACCAGTTACATTAGCACTATAAGCTTCTTCACGAATTCTTTGATATAATGCTGCTCCAATACCTCTTCCTGAAAAATTGGAATTTGAAGCGATGAAATCTAAATAATAAAAATTAAGATCAGAAAAATGAAGTAGAATTGCGAATCCTTTAAGTTTTGAGTTCATGTTATCTGCTATAAAAATTATAGTTCTGAATTTTTTAGAAACTGGATTATCAAGCATTTTACTAAAGTTATTAAGATAATCATCATCTAAAAGCGGAAATCTTTCTTTTAATATTGTTTTTATTTGTTGAATATTTCTCTTATTTGAATTGTTAATTGAATCAAAAAACTTTCTGATTCTAAACATAATACCTCTTTAAAACTTTAATTTATTTAAAAATAATGTATAATAGTATAGCAAAATAAATATTAAAATAGCAATTGTGTCTGATGTTTATTAATAGCACTTAATTGATTTCAAAAAAGGAGAATTTATGATTGATAAGAAAAAGGAATTTGAAAATTATTTTAAAATGGCTGATGATTCACAACAGGAAGGTGATTTTGTAGGAGCTCTTGATAATATTGAAAAATGTATTGAGATTGACCCTGAAAATGTACATTGTATTTTTTCTAGAGGTATCATTCTAGCTGAGCTTGATCGAAGTGATGAATCCTTAATTGTGTTTGAAAGTATAATAAAAAACTATTCAACTGAGTTTAAAGATATGATTCATTATGTTTATTATAGTATGGGAATGATTTATGATGAAAAAGAAGCTGCTGACAAAGCTATGGAATGTTTTGATAAATGTATTGAATTAAATCCTGATTTCCCTCAAGCATATTATCAAAAAGGTGTTTGTTATTTTGATGTTGAAGAAAACGACAAAGCACTCGATTTATTTAATAAAGCTTTAAATTTAGAAGAACATTATTATGAAGCTTTGTTTGCTCGTGGTCATGTTTATTTTGAAAAAAGTGAATTTGAAAAAGCTATTCAAGATTTTTCTAATATTATAAATGAAGTTGAAGATGAATTTCAGGATTCATCAATATTTTTATCAAGAGCAATGTGTTATTTTGAAATGGATGAATTTGAAAAAGCTTTAAATGATCTTAATACATCTATTGAATTAAATCCTGAAGAAATAGAAGCTTATGATTATAGAGCTCATGTTCATGAAAAACTTGGTAATACAGAAGAATTTAAAAAAGATATTGAAAAATTTAATGAACTTGTTCAACAAATTGAATTTTAAAAAATAATATTTTAACAAAATAACATTTTAACAAAATAACATTTTAATAAACCTTGGAGGGTTTTATGAAAAAATTATTGTTAACCGTATTAGTTTTATTTATTGGAATTGGAGTTTATGCAGACTCAGAACATGGAGCTTGGTATAAACACGATTCTACATGGTCTTCTAATGTAAGAGATTTTATAGGTCAAAAATATTCAAAACCAGTTCTTGTTGAATTTGGTAAGTTTTGGTGTGGAGGATATAAGAGTTTTGCTAATAACACTCTTGAATCACCAAAATTCACTGATTTTGCAAAAAAACATTTAAATTTAGTAAGTTTAAATCCAATGCAAAGCAAAAGACTTGTACAATATTTCAATATAAATATACTTCCTACATATATTGTTTTAGATAAATTTGGGAATGAGATTGATAGAATTGAAAATTATGAAAAACCAGAGAAATTTGTAGAAAGTATAAAAAATATAATCTATAAAGATAATTCATTTTTAGACCTTAAAAGGAAATATAAAGCAGGCATTCTTTCAATGAATGAACATATTACACTTGGTGAAAAATATTTTGAAAGAAAAATGTATTCACATGCGGAAAGAATTCTTGAAAAAGTATTATTTGAAGATCAGTATAACTTTAAAACTAATATTATTATGGGACATATAAGTCTTATAAAAAATAATATGATTAAATCGGATTTTTTCTATAATAATGCATCGAATGATAATAACAAGAAGGGTGAAGTGCTTTATCATGCAGGATTAAACGCATATATGAATAGATTTCATAAAGAAGCTTCCATAAGTTTAAAATCATTTGCAGACTTTTACAAAAATAAAAAAAATAAGCCTGATTTTTATTTTAATGGTTATTATTACCTGATTTTATCAAATATATTTGCTCAAAACTTTACTGAAGGTGAAAAAAATCTTAAGGAAGCTGAAAATATATTTACAGAAAAGATTTATCCAGGAAAAGCTTCAAGTCTTGGACAATTAAAAATATTACTATGGAATGCAAAACAAAAAGCTGATTCACTAAATCATGGTGATGAACATTATCACGAAGGTTGTGGCGGAGCAACAGCGCAGTAAAAAACATATATAACTTTTTAATATAAAAAGGGTATGCGGTGTAGTATAAAAACAAAATATGCTCCTTATAACTATAGTATAAAAATTTGACAAATAATTAAATTAAGAATATTATATAAACATAATGTTTTTATTTTTAAGCATAAAAGATTGATTTAAAAAATAGATTGTTTCAAAAAATAGAATGAGTTTCATTTTATTTTTACCCCTCAGTATTTACTGCCCAGGCAAATTAGTCTGGGCTTTTTTTTATTATTATAAAAGTTTTTTAATTTCTTCAATATATCTTTGAGCTTTTTCTTTTTTTGAAGTTCTAAGATTAATTTTGGCTAATTCAATAATTGATTTACCAGAGCTTAAATTACCAAATTTAGTATTATAAAAACCATTATAAGCATTATAGTAATTATAATCATCTAAGTCTGAGTTTTTTGATAGTTTAATAGCCATGTTAATATTGTGAAATGCTTTTTTACTGTCGTTTTCGATAAAATTTATTCTTGATAATAAAAAGTAATTTAAAGCTAATTCATATTCAGGTTTTTTTAGAATTCCAGCTATTTTAACATTTTCATTTGCTATTTTTAAACAGGTTTCTAATGTTTTTTGTGAAATAACTTTTTTATTATCAAAGTCATTCCAGCAAACTTTTAATATAAAATCACATAGATTAGAAACTTTAAATAAAAATTCATCTTTTGATGAAGTATTAGAGCTGTAATATTTTCTAAATGCAAAAGAAACAGCACCATGGCAAACAGTTGAGCTTAAATTAATATTTTCTTTTTCATAATAAAGATTTTTTGCGATTGATGAATATATTCTAATAGTATCATCTGTTGAAGAAATACCTTCAATTTCCTGAAAAGCTAAGTGATTATCACCAGATTTCAAAAAATTAAAAACTTTTTCAAAGTCATTTGCATAACAATTTATACAAGCTATAGCAATAAAAAATATAATAAATTTTTTTTGTATATTCATAATAAACCTTTAATTAAAAAAAGTATTTTAGTTCTTTTATTATTATTTCATTTATTACATTAAAAAGTCAAACTTGACATATTTTCATAAAAGTAATATTAGTAAGAAGGATATAATTATTTATAGTGAGGTATTAAAAATTGGCTATTGTTGAGATTGTAGGCTATGTTTCATCTGTAATTGTTATGGTTTCTTTGTTAATGAGTTCTATTGTTTATCTTAGATGGGTAAATTTGGTAGGAGCTTCATTAATGGCAGGATATGGGTTTGTTATTCAGGCTTGGCCTGTGTTTTTTGTCAATGCTGCGATTACTATAATAGATATTTATTATCTTATATCTTTTTATTTTGAAAAGGAATATTTTAAAATTTTAGAAGTTAGGCAGGATAATAGATATTTGAATTATTTTATGAGATTTTATGATAAAGATATAAAAAAATTCTTTCCAGATTTTACATTTATAGATGGTGAAAATATTGTAGCTTTTACAATACTTAGAAATGTTGTTACAGCAGGAATATTTATTGGAAAAAAACTTGATGATGGAACTTTTTTGATTTTATGTGATTATGTAACACCGGAGTATAGAGGTTATAAACCTGGGAATTTTGTTTTTTCACAAAGTAGAGAATATTTTTATCAACTAGGTTTTAAAAAATTTAAAATATATTTGCAATCAGAAAAACATTTAAAATATATAAACAAAATGGGATTTATCAAGCAGGAAGATGAAGATGGTAAAACAGTTTTTGTAAAAAAAATAGAAAGTTCTGTTTTATAAAAACTAAAGTTCTAAATTATGTATTTAATCAGAGGGTTCAATTGAGTCTTCTGATTAAATAAACAAAAATTAATATAATGTCATCCCGGCATGATTCTGATATAATGTCATCCCGGCATGATTCTGAGCCGGGATCTGTTTTTGATTTTTTTCATTACAATAACGCAAAAAAATAATCATTCGGTACCATTCGATATTTTACATCCATATAAAATATCTCTTTACCTTCCTTCACTTATAATACATCCGTATATTATATGCTTCGCAACGTTCACTCAAGTTACCGAGTAGATTTTTTTTTTGCTTTTGTTTATAGAAAC
>Ga0265293_10002372_pt1 | contig 38098 bp, 26 predicted proteins | sample Munlanlewell138R_FD_192505 | JGI IMG/M metagenome (GOLD analysis project Ga0265293, IMG submission 192505) | Leachate microbial communities from a municipal landfill in Southern Ontario, Canada - Leachate well 138R | ecosystem: Engineered > Solid waste > Landfill > Unclassified | place: Canada... | reverse complement strand
CGCCAGGAATGGCGCGCGAAGAAAAAATCCACCAAACCCACAATAGCGATCACCAGAACAGTCGCCAGCACCATATTGCCGCCGTAGATCAGACTGCGACTTTTCAGGATCGACCTGATATCCAGTTTAATTAAAGCGAATATACTGGCGCCAAAACCAAGCGCTAACATGGTAATTATCGGCCAGCTCCAGACATTTGAAATAGAGTGATAGATCAATCCCGCGGCAATCAGGATTAATCCGGTTGAAAAAATCCATTTATAAAGCTTCATGGCTTAACTCCTCCACTTGGAAGATTCGATTGACTGATAGGTGAAAAACAACATGATAAAAGTCAATGAGAGATAGTAAACCAGATGGCTGGTATCGAAAACTCCTTTTGAGAAATCTTCGAAGTGATTGACAATTGACAGATATTTGAATAGTTCGCCAAATACCTTGCCGGCAAAATCTCCCGCGAAACCGATTACCCATAACAGCATCGTGGCCCCGAAAGTGCCAACCGCCGCGACGATCTGATTCTCGGTCAACGAGGAAATGAAATTTCCGACCGCGATCAACACCAAACCCATCAGCAGGATTCCGAGATAGCTGATCAGGATCGGCCCGAGACCGGGCTTACCCCAGATGAACAGAAATACCATGAACAGAAAAGTAACCATTACCATTACAAAATAAAGCGTAAAGGTCGCCAGGTATTTCCCGAGAATAATCTGCCAGTTGGTCAGCGGCGAAGTCAACAGAAGCTCCATCGTCCCGCTTTTCTTCTCTTCCGAAAAACTGCGCATGGTGATCATCGGGATAACAAACAGCACGATGACACTCATGTTAAGGAAAAAAGGCCTGATCATCATCAGGTTGACATTAACTGGTATGTTTTGTCTCTGCATCATCATGGCGTAACTATATTGTAAGAAACTGGAAAGTAAGAGGTAGAAAAAGATGCCGGTGACAATCAGAAACAGACCGATCACAACGTAAGCGATTGGCGAGGAGAAATACCCTTTCAGGTCGCGTTTATAGATTTGAAATAAGTTGCCCATCTCAGTTGACCTCCTCTTCTTTGGTAGTAAGTCGCAGGAAAATATCTTCGAGACTCAGGGTTTCGGACTTCAGCTCGAGCAAGCCCCAACCGCGATTAACCACCAGCGCGGCCAACTCTTTCCGAATGTCAGAGCCGATCGCGGCTTCGACCTTGTAAGTGGCAATATTATCTTTGCTATTCGGTTGAACGGCGACAGCCGTGACCGAATTGTGCTGACTCAATGCCGATTCGATCTCGGTTACCGGTCCTTCGATTTGCAGGATAATCGACTCCGAGCCCTGCAACTGCATAGTCAAATTATCCGGCGTGTCGATCTTGACCAATTTACCCTCATTGATAATGGCAACCCGGTTGCAGGTCATGCTTACTTCGGGTAGAATGTGGGTTGACAGAATCACGGTATGATCGCTACCGAGGCTCTTGATAATTTCACGCACTTCGATTATCTGGCGCGGATCGAGACCGTTGGTTGGTTCATCGAGAATCAGCACGGGCGGATTATTAAGCAGGGCTTGCGCAAAACCGACCCTCTGTTTATAACCTTTTGAGAGTTTGCTGATATGATTATCCATGACTTCAATCACCGATAAGCGCGCGGCAACGCGGTCAACTTCGGCATTGATGGTTTTGGGATGAACGCCTTTGATCCGGGCGGTGAATTTCAGATAATCGCGCACCCGCATATCCGGATAGAGGGGCGGATTCTCCGGTAAATATCCAATCCGTTTTTTTACCTCCAGACCTTGTTCGAAAACGTCAAAGCCGGCTACCTTGACAGTTCCGGCTGAAGCCGGCATATAGCCCGTGATGATCCGCATCGTGGTGGTCTTGCCGGCCGCATTCGGTCCGAGAAAGCCGAGAATTTCACCCTTGTCGACGGTGAGCGAAATATCATCCACGGCTTTAACGGAGCCATAATGCTTAACCAGATTGTGTACTTCTATCACATCGTCCTCCATAAAAATTGTTCGCGTTTGGTACGATCGACACAGCGGTAGGATTGGTCCCAGACCGCCGCTATATTCTTTTCAGCCGGAGTTTGTCCGGCGTATTTGACAATATCAAGTTCCGGTAATAGTTTCAGCCATTCATCGACCACCGCCGGTTCGATATCAAGAGAATCAAAAGCCGCCACGATTTCGGTTGTGGTCATTTCCAGCGCTCTAATGAAAAAACGTCGTTCCAGAAATTCTCGCAGGATCTCCGAAATTCGAAAGTAAAAAATCCGCATTTCTTCTGGCGTAGTGGGAAATTTTGCTTTCAGGGATTTCAATTGATTCAGAGCTACGACGTGCGGCGGTTCAAGAAATTTTTCATCGATAATGACGGGAGGGTGTTTTTTCTTCCAATGCCGGTAATACCAGTAAGCGCCCGCAGTTAATCCGATCAGGAGAATAAGCAAAAGCACTTCCGCGGAGATAGTGCGACGTAGACGAAAAGGCGGCTTGATATCTTTTAGTTCGCGACTGTCGGGCGCCAGCACCGAATAGACCCGCACCGTTCTGGGCTCGGTTTGAAAGGTCAGCACACTGGTAGTGTCATCGGCTTTGAAGGCTTTGATTTCCAGAGCCGGAATCGTAAAACTACCCGTATCAAACACCGCCAGAGTCAATTGCCAGTTCTGTTCAAACATCTTATTCTTCTTGCGCGGCTCGGACAGGCGATTGTCGACAACCTCGAGTTGGCCGAGCATCATATCGACCGGCGGCAATTCGAAGATCGTGCCGCCCGGATAACGCATATTTATCAGCAGATTGATCCGGTCGCCAATGGTCGCTACCGTCGTATCGATATTCGTCTTTATCGCGATCCCGGATTCCTGCGCCGCCAGCGACTGAAACATTATATATCCGATCAATATCGGAAAAAATGTCAGAGGATGTGTTCGACGTAATCGCATAGTTAATCCAGATTTCAAATTATCTGTATCGCTTCTCCCGCATCTTGAAAAATTCAACCAGAGGATCGACATACGAAGCGGCGGTATCGATTTCAATCAAGTCGAGTTTCATCCCGCGCGCCATACTGCGCAGGTTTTGGCGCTGTTGTTCGACGGTTTCGGCATAACGTTCGAGAAAGGCTTTATCGGTAGTGTCCACCCAGACTTCGGCGCCGGTTTCGGCATCTTTCAGATTCAACAGCCCGATCTGCGGCAGAATTTTATCGCGCCGGTCCGCTAAACTGATCGCAATAACATCATGCTTTTTATTCAATACCCGCAGGGGTTTGCTGAAATTAGCGTCATCGAAATCCGAAACCAGGAAAACGATGGCGCGGCGCTTGAGACCTTTCAATAAAAATTCCAGACCGCTTTTAATATTGGTGCGCGGCGACTGGGGTTGAAAGTAAAGCACTTCCCGGATAACGCGCAGGGTATGCGATTTGCCTTTCCGTGGCGGGATGAATTTTTCAACCTGATCGGTGAAAATCAACAGCCCGACTTTATCATTATTCTTGATCGCTGAAAATGCCAGCAGGGCGCAGATTTCGGCCGCGATTTCATTTTTGAATTTGCCTTGCGAACCGAACGCCGCCGAGCGCGAGGCGTCCACTACCAACATGACATTCAGTTCGCGTTCCTCTTCATGAATTTTTACATACGGATGCGCATAACGCGCGGTAACATTCCAGTCGATGGCGCGGATATCGTCGCCGTACTGATATTCGCGGACTTCTGAAAACTCCATGCCGCGCCCCTTGAATACCGAATGATATTCGCCGCTGAAGACGTCATTGACGAGATGGCGCGTGCGCAATTCAATCTGGCGAACCTGCTTGAGAATTTCTTTGGACAGCATAACGTAAAACTACTTTACAGCGATGAATTAGGGCACTTCGACCGTATCGATAATCCGTCGGATAATTTCTTCGACCGTCACATCTTCCGCTTCCGCTTCGAATGTCAGGATGATGCGATGGCGTAAAACATCCCAGATCACCGCGCGAATGTCTTCCGGTGTAACATAACCGCGGCCTTCGATAAAAGCCTGAGCTTTGCCCGCCAGGGCTAAAAAAATCGAGGCGCGCGGCGAGGCTCCGTAATGAATCAGGTCTGCGATATCAGCCAGGTTGACCGCCTTTGGATCGCGTGTCGCAAAAATCAGATCGACGATATATCTATGAATTTTCTCATCGATATAAATTTCATCCACAAGCGCGCGGGCGCGTTGAATGTCTGTCGCCTTGATAACTGGCTTTACTTCCGGAATAGCGACATTGCGGGCCATGCGTTTAACGATATCGAGTTCCTCATCTTTCTGCGGATAATTCACGATCACCTTGAGCATGAAACGATCAACCTGAGCTTCGGGCAATGGGTAGGTGCCTTCCTGTTCGATAGGATTCTGAGTAGCCAGAACTAAAAAAGGATCGTCGAGCGCGTGACTGGTCTCGCCAATCGTCACCTGGCGTTCCTGCATGGCTTCCAGCAACGCCGATTGAACTTTGGCAGGCGAGCGGTTGATTTCATCCGCCAGGATAATATTACTGAAAATCGGACCGCGTTTGGTTTCGAAACTTCCGGTTTTCTGATTGTAGATCATCGTTCCGATCAGGTCAGCCGGTAGCAGGTCGGGTGTAAATTGGATACGGCGAAATTTGACCCGGATGATTTTAGCCAGGGTACTGACGGTCAGGGATTTGGCCAGACCCGGTACGCCTTCCAGCAGAATATGACCATTACACAGCATACCGATCATCAGGCGTTCGATCATCTGTTCCTGCCCGACGATCACTTTGCCTATTTCACTTTTTATGCTGGTAATAAAAGCGCTTTCTTTACTAATGCGTTCGTTCATTTCCGATAAATTGAAAGTCATGGTTTTCACTCCGCCGCTTGGTTCTCTTGGGTTATTATTTGTAATTCCGGAATTTCATCGAGAGTTTTTCCGAGATTTTGCAATTCCCATTCGGCAGAGGGCGCCAGAATATTGGTGGGAAATTTCTTGATGAAGGATTTATAGTATTCTTCGGCTTTCTTTAAATCTTTGACATCATTGGCATAGACATAACCGATCATAAAATGGGCATTAGCCGCCCGATCGGAATCTTTGTAATCACGCATAATCGTTTTATAAATATTGATCGCCTTTTTCGTGTCACCCAGATTATTTTTATAAATGTCGGCTATCGCAAACATAGCTGGTACCGCCAGGCTGTCAGCGGGAAAGTGCTTATTGATTTTCTCATACTGTCTGATAGCACCCTGATAATCAGACTGGCTGAAGAGGGTAACGGCGTTATCCCAATACCCGAGCGCAGTGTCGTTCGGTTTACCACAGGTAATCAGAAGCACGGCTATTCCTGTTACCAGTAATGAAAGTAATAATCGGCGCATAATCAAATTCCTCCTACTATAAATCGGTTCATTATTTGAATATCTTAAATGCCATTTCTCGTCAGACGAATGGGTTTTAACGGAATAACAATTTAAAATGTTCCGAGATCGTTCAGCTTTTGGCAAAATGAATTTTTCCGTCCTGAATTTCGACATTGACTGTATCGCCCTGCTGGAATTTTTCTTCCAGGATTTCAAGCGCCAGCGGATCCAGGATCTGCTTCTGGATAATACGCTTGACCGGACGTGCTCCAAAAGCCGGATCCCAGCCAGCCTTGGCAATCAGTTCGCAGGCTTCATCCGATAAACTGGTCTGGATTCCGCGCGCCCGAACTCGTTCCAGTAATCGCTCAAACTGCAATTTTACAATTTCGCGAATTTCTTTCGGTAAAAGCGGTTTGAAGACGATGACTTCATCGATCCGGTTCAGAAATTCCGGCTTAAGCAATTGCCGCAATTGCGACAGAATGGTTTCCTGGATATTGGTATGAATAACATCGATATTATTTTCATCGACATCGCCCGCCTGCCCCATGATTTGCTCGGAACCGAGATTGGAAGTCATAATGATAATCGAATTCCTGAAATTGGCGACGTGCCCTTTATTATCGGTCAGACGACCGTCTTCCAGCACCTGTAGTAAAATATTGAAGACGTCGCCGTGCGCCTTTTCGATCTCGTCCAACAGGATGACCGAATAGGGTTTGCGGCGCACAGCCTCGGTGAGTTGGCCGCCCTCTTCATAACCGATATAGCCGGGCGGCGCCCCGATCAGGCGGGCGACCGCATGTCTTTCCATATATTCGGACATATCGATTCGAATTAAGGCGTTCTCGTCATCGAAAAGGAATTCAGCCAGAGCTTTAGCAAGTTCGGTTTTACCGACACCGGTCGATCCTGTAAAAATAAAAGTCGCCAGGGGACGATGTTCGTCCTGCAGACCGGCCCGGGCGCGCCGCACAGCATTGCTTACTGCTTGAATGGCTTCATTCTGACCAATGACCCTTTCATGGAGTTTAGCTTCCATCTGTAAGAGTTTAACGCGTTCGCCTTCTATCAGGCGTGCAACCGGAATATGAGTCCATTTTGAGACGATTTCGGCAATATCTTCTTCGGTTACTTCCTCGCGTAAAAGGGCTCGTTTAGCAGAAGCTTTTTTCAGGATTGCTTTCTCCGATTCCAGTCGTTTATTTAAAGTTACCAGTTCGGAATGCATAAGTTGGGCGGCTCTTTCCCAGTTGCCTTCGCGCTCGGCTTTTTCGGCTTCGAGTTTATTGGCTTCGATCTGTTTCTTTAGTTCACTTATGGTTGTTATGTGCTGTTTTTCGGTCTGCCAGCGATCACGTAAAACTGCGGCTTCGTCTTTGAGTTGCCCCAATTCTTTTTGAATTTTAGCATGTCTCTGATGAGACTCTGGGATGTCTTTTTCCTTGGCGAGGGCTCGACTTTCGATCTCCAACTGGCTGATCTTGCGTTCAACTTCATCCAGTTCGGCTGGTCGGGAGTCAATCTCCAGGCGCAAACGGCTGGCGGCTTCATCGATCAAATCGATCGCTTTATCCGGTAAAAACCGATCCGTGATATAGCGCGCCGCTAATTCCACGGCGGACACCAGGGCTGTATCGGTGATGCGAATGCCGTGATGATTTTCGTATCGCTCTTTGAGGCCGCGCATTATGGAAATCGAGTCCTCGATAGAAGGTTCGTCGATCTGCACCGGCTGGAAGCGGCGTTCCAGGGCTTTGTCTTTTTCTATATATTTACGATACTCATTAAAGGTAGTGGCGGCAATACAGCGCAAATCGCCGCGCGCCAGGGCGGGTTTCAATAGATTGGAGGCATCCACGGCGCCCTCGGCGGCGCCAGCCCCGACGACGGTATGGATTTCATCGATGAACAGGATGATGATGCCCTGAGCTTCGGTAATTTCACGCATGACGGCTTTCAGACGATCTTCGAACTCGCCGCGAAACTTAGCCCCTGCGATCAAGGCCCCCATATCGAGAGCTAACACGCGTTTATTGCGAAAATTCTCAGGCACATCCTGTGAAACGATGCGCAGAGCCAATCCTTCGGCGATAGCCGTCTTACCAACGCCAGGTTCGCCAATCAGGACCGGATTATTCTTGGTGCGCCGGGCTAATACCTGTAAAACTCGCCGGATTTCCTCTTCACGACCAATGACCGGATCGAGTTTCCCGCGCCGGGCCAGTTCATTCAGATCGCGGCAATATTTTTTTAAAGCCTGATATTTGTCCTCGGGAGTCTGATCGGTGATGGTTTGCGAGCCGCGAATTTCCTTAAGAGCGGCCAGAATTGTTTCACCCGTAATACCGTTTTGCTTCAATAATTTTTTCAGCTCGCCGCCGGCAATTTCGGCTAATCCCAGCAGGAGATGTTCGGCGCTCAGATATTCATCCTGGAATTGCCTGGCCTGATCTTCGGCCATCTGTAACATTTTTTGCGCGGCATTGCTCAGATGATACTTATCCGTACCGCTGACCTTGGGAAACACTTCCAGTAATTGTTCAACATTCCGACTGAAAAGATCGGCATTGCCAACCAGCTTGGTCAAAATCAGATATCCGGTATTTTCCGGAGTGGTCAAAATGGCATACAAAAAATGCTCCGGTTCGATCGCCTGATTGGAGAGTCGCTGAGCAGTATTAATGGCTTTCTCGACGACTTCGCGGGCTTTTATGGTAAACTTTTCACTTGAATACATTTTTGCTACTCCTTAGAATGCGTATGGGATTCCAAATTGAATTTCTCCCTTACTTTCTTTTCCGATTTGATTAATCTTCCAGGCATAATCGACTCTTATCGGACCCAGAGGAGTAGCAAGAGTCAGGCCAATTCCGTAATTCCAGCGATATCGCCGATCAAATAGATCCTTTACGTCAGACACCAGGTTACCGCCATCAATAAAAATTTCACCCCCTAATAGCCAGAATAACGGAAAGCGGATTTCAGCGCTGGTGAGTATTTTAAAATCATCACCTAACGCCGCTCCGACTCTTGTACTGTCGTCTGTCTTAAATCTATTATCCAGCCATCCCCGCAAGCTAGTAGTGCCGCCCAGGTAAAATTTTTCGTACTGCGGCGTGGGTTGGCCAGCTTTGAGTGGTTTCATAATGCCAATTTTGCCCCGGTATGCCAGAACGACCGGTCCGAATATATTAAAATACCGGCTATAAGAAGGTTCCAACTTGTAATAATTTGCGGTACCGCCACTGACCAAGCCGATTTTACCGCTGGCTGTAAGGTAAGTCCCATTCTTCGGAAAGATAAAGTTATCGCGGTTATCGCGGCGAAAGTTTAGGGTTATTGCCATTTCTGTATTTTCTGATTTACCCGTTTGTAATCTGGAAATAATCCTCTGCGGGGCTAGTCCGGTTTTAAGATAAAGCCGCCGCTCCGGTTGATAGATTAACGCAACTTCGCCGCCGTATTTTGCCTCATAATAATCCTGCTTTACATCGAACCATTGTTCTTCCGCAAATATCGTAAACGAATTAGATGAGCGGAATCCCAGCATCCACGGCTCGATCCAGGTAACAGCACCATAAACGCGCGGTTGTGAAAGTCCGGAAGCGGCATCGATATTGAGAGCGCCTTCCGTTTTCAGATTCAGGCGCCGACCAATCCCCGTGATATTGCGATTTAACCACTCCCCAGTCACTTCTACCGAAGTATAAGCCTCTTTACCTTCGTTGACACCGCGATCCTGGCCAAAACCAAAATTCAGACCGAGGTAGCGCATATCGAGTTCACGAACCTCCACCATCAGGTCAACTTTACTCTGAACAGTGTCCAAATCAGCCAAACGAATATTGACACTCGAAAAAAGACCGGTTTCGTAAATGTGTCTTTTCGACAGATCGATCTTTTTCAAAGAATACCTGTCACCCGACTGAAACTCTACTTCCCGACGGATAGGTTTTTCTTTGACCAGTTTATTATTAGTGATTATGACCCGATTCACGTAGATCGGTTTCGACTCCCTTATCCTTAAAAACAGGCGGATGTCATGATTAATTTCCAGCGAATCCGTTATGGTTGTCAATGGTCGGCCGATATTGGCATATTCGGTTATAATGGTTTTTATACCGTTCCGAATCTGAATCGGATTATAAGGCTCGTTGATTTTGTGATCAAGCAGATTAAGGACTTTTTTCTGACTTAATGATTCTGCGCCGCTAATAGTGATCTCTTTAAGAATATACGGCTGACCCTCTTTAATGATAAAAAAGACATCGACCCGGCTATTCGGATGTACTACAAATGAATCTTTGACGGTACAATAGAGATAACCCTGTCTGACGTAAAACGATTCAAGGTTCAGACGATCAAGTTCAAGTACTCGTCGGGTGAAAGTCTGAGTCCGCCAGATAGTTTTTCTTTTCAGATTGATCTGCTTTTTAAGTTTGCGGGTAGAGAATTGGCGGTTGCCGATCAGAGTAATTTTATTGACATAATATTCGGTAGCCCGAAATTCGCTTTTGGAGAAAAGCGTTTCACCCCATAGAAAAATCAGAGTAATAAGGACAAGGCCGTATATTCGAAAATTGCCGTGCAGAATTTTCAATAGCGATACTTGTAGCGGTAATTTATACTATATCCATCCTGATCGACATCCCCGCCGATCGACATATTACGATTCAGCCGGTATTCCAGACCGAATTGCTGGTTGGGTTCAGTAGATAAAGTGCGTTCATATCTTACATATAAATTAGGCGCGATTTTGCGTCCGAGCATCACACTCCACTGATCGGTTTCGCGTCTCGAGAGCAGATTCCCGTTGGTACGCAGTTCAAAATCGTCCAGGCCGCTGAACCGGCTGACATTGCGTTCCAGCTGCCGCTCAAACCACATGCTGGCGACATTCGCGGCGCTGGCAGAAAGTTGATCCTGTTCGAATGATTCCGATCCGACATTCTGGGTGCGGGTTAAAAACATTAAAATATCGCTCTGACTATAATTGACCGACTCAAATTCCAAATTGGGATTATCAAGATAACCGGTCAAATGAACCGTTACAATCTCACTTTCGCTCGATGACGAGGCGGTCGTATCCGTCATACCATAAGAAGCCAGATCGACTTCCGCCTCGATATCCAGGGTCGGATTAAATTCAACCGGATCGAAACTGATTGTACCCCTTACTACTTTAAATTCCCAGCCGTAAGCGAAAAATTTTCCGCTTAAAATATCAAGGTTACCCGAAAAACGGTAAGGTTCATCGCCACTGCGCGTAATCCACATATCGCCTTCTAACTCACCGTCTATCTGTGAATTTTTCAGTTCGAGACTGCCCGGAATCGCCAGCTGGATATTCATTATTGAATAAATTTTGGGTTTTTTCCTGATCTCGAGAACTTTTTCCTTACTGGCAAATTCATTACGGAGGATAAAATCTTCAACCTCAATATTGCCTTCATAGACAATCGTATCCCGGCCAGTCATCGAAAAAGTTCCCGTAACCACTCCCTCCTGTTCTGCCAGGATTGTGCGTATATAAAGTTCCTCGCCCTTCAGGTTAATGTTGTACCGGGGCAGAAAGAACTGCGTAAAATCGATCGTACCACCGATTGCTAAATTGGGTTGATCTTCGGCAATTTTGGGCGGGAATAAAACATCCCAGGTAACGGTTTTCAGGCGTTTTCGCAAGCGAGCCGCGCCTGTAGGCGATTGGGGTTCTTTCATGTAACCAGTCAGGGAAACAATGTCTAAAATATTGTCCTTCATTACAGCACTACCATTAACTCCGGTAATCGGATTCTCAAGAGCTTCGATATTGATCGTCGTTCCCTTGATCGCAACATTCCCGGATCGGATCTGATTTGCCGGCGTTCCTGAAATACTCAAAGCCAAATTAATCTCGCCCTCAACCTCCTCCAGAGCATTCAGGTAAGCAGTTAGAAATACCAATGAGGTGGTTTTCATGGAAAAATTCAGGCTTAGCGGTGATTCCTTTAAAACCGCAAAACGAGCCGGTTGAAAACCAATCGCACAGGGTAAATATCCTCTTCCGCGCGTCTGGCCATATTGGTCATTCAGCGTGGCTTCTGTGATCGAAAAACGTTCATTCTGGTAAATACCTTTCAAGGTCATTTCTTTCCCGGTCAATTTATCAAAAACCGGATCGCTGACCGCCAGATCATAATTCATCTTAGGCTCGCCGAGATAGTGATAGATATTCACCTGACCATTCATTTTTCCGTTGATAGCAATCTTGGGCAACAGGTATCTGTTCACAATATTGAGGTCAAAGCGCTTGAAGTTGAGTGTCAGGGCGAGCGAATCCCGACTAACTAAAACCGGTCGTTCATCCTTGGTGTTCAGATTACAGGTTAAAAAACCCTGACCGTTCAGCAGTCCATCATCAGTGTCTATAACTGATAAATTTTCAATCAGAATCCGTTCGTTATTCAGTTGTCCCATCAGGTTAATCTTTTTGAAAGTCTGTTTGATCAGCTTCCCATCGTAAAGATTTATTTCATAGGCGTAATTCGGACCGTTTAGATCTTTTCGATACGCCACCATTCCTTCGAGTGTGCCGCCAACGCCCTGCGAACCTTTTAAATAGTAATTAATTGGGTCGATCGACAGGTTAGCTAATTCCAGACGGGCGGTCCGAACATCGCCTTTAACCACCTGACCGGAAAGAGTCAGAGTGCCTTCATTCAGACGAAACCTGACGGCGTCGATGTCAATGCTATCCCGCTTTATCGAAAAACAGATCGGGTCTATATTCTGAAGAACATTGCCACTGCGCGATAATTTGATACTGCCCAAATTAAAATCGGTATAATGCGCGATGGTGCCTTTGATTTCCACGTCCAGATTTTCACTCACGGCTTTCAGCGTCTGAACATAGATAGTATCACCCTCCAGGCGAACTATCAGTGAGGTCAGCGGGATATCTTCGGGGATTAAAGTAGTCTGACAGTTAATAGCTTCGACAAAAATATCACCATATATTTGGGTCCGAATATCGACCAGACCGAACCGGGCCATGCTTTCTTCAAATTTGAGATTTGGCAGACCGAATTGCTTACCGCGAAACCAACCTCGCAGGTCAGGGCTGGTCAATGTGCCGTTCGCCTCGACAAAGCCATCGATATTTCCGACTAAAGTATCAATATCGAATACCGTCGCCAGCAGTCCGGCATTCAAAGCTGAAAAATATGCGCGGGCATCGACGGTGTTGCCTTTCAGGTCGGCCTGGCCTTCGATTCGCAGTTCGGTTTCTCCCAATTCACAGTAAAAAGTATCCGGAATGGTCAGGAAGCCGTCTTTATAGACTATCTCGCCCTGTATCCGGTTAAAATCCAGCGAAGCCACTTGACTTTCCTGCAGGTCGATTTTAGCGCTGATCCGGTTTATACTCTGAACAGGTCCGTAAGTTTTGATCCGGACGGAGCCCTGCAGATTGGTATTAATCAACGATAAACCCCAGGTATAAGTATTTATCCCGGAAAAGCGTAATTCGGCGGTCAGGCTTGAATCAAGTTGACCGCTGACAGTTCCCTGTACCTGTTCCGTACCGGATGCAAAAGTCAATTCTGATATATCGACCTGCGTGCCATTAATCTGCCCGGTTATGCGACCATTCGTAAGATCCTGACCGCGCCAACTGCCGGCGAATCCCAGATCGACTTTGAGCGCTTGATCGGAAAACCCGATCTGACCCTTTAGACTAAAATTGTCATCCTCCTGAAAAACCTGATTCAGAGCTGGTAGTCTCTCACCCGGTTTGATCCCTTTTATATCTACTTTTATCTGGCTGGCAAAAGGTTTACCCAGCGAAATCTGACCATTTAATCCGGCTACCGTGCCGCGGTTGCTGATTTGACCGCCTTTGAACTCTATCGATTTACTAGTCTGGAGCAGAGTGGTCTGTCTGATATTAAAGCTTTCATCTAATTCCGCCAGATAGAAATCGATGGATTTGAGTTTGGCTTTGAGGGTATCGGGCTTTACTAACAGCGAGCCTTTGAGCGAATCGATGGTAGCAAAAATTTGTCCCGGCTGGCGGCTATCGGTGATGAGGGCGTGCTGTAGAGTGATGTTTTCCAGATTGAAATTAGCGCGCGCCACAGTATCCTTCTTCTCCGGCAGGCTGGCCAGCAACGAGTCAATGCCCGCCGGATATGCCAGACTGAGACTGTCAATGCGTAATTTATATAACACATGCTTGCGACCGATCAGTGACTTGAGATTATAAGTGAGACTGACGTCCGATAGGGTAATCAGTTCGGTTTGATTCACAGTGCTTAAGGTCAGACGGTCGAAATTCAAATTATATAGTAAATTGCCGTTGATTCCGACGGGCTCAATTTTCAGGTTAAAGCGCTGAGTCAGTTGCTGATTGGCAAAACCAACCAGGAAACTTTTCCAGTAATCGGTTTTAAGGATTAAAAACCCCGCTATACTGAGTAAGAAAAACAGTAGAACGACGCCCAAGATTGATATTTTTATTGCTTTCTTCAATATAATCCTAAATATCGGATAAATTTATCCAAGTGTTCCTAATTCTCCAATATCGTTAGATCGCCCACAGCAATATTTAATCAGCACCTTTACCGATTGTTCCGATTGAATGTGCAATAAACACTGTACTGAAAATTTTCAGCCAGCCAAAATCAGACAGGTACTGTTTTCCGATTGGAAGCTAAATCAAATCCCGCGGTAATTCCTGGCCCGGTTCGGCATACATCTCGTTGACCAGATCAACATACTTGTCGGCGATGATCTTTTTTCTAACTTTTAAAGAGGGAGTCAGTTCGCCGGTTTCGATTGTAAAATCACTCGTAATTATGCGGAATTTTTTCACTTTTTCAAAGCGTGAAAAGTGAGCCGTCTGTTTCTCGATTTCAGCCTCGATTAAGGCTTGTAATTCCGGTCGTTTAATAAATTCTGCGTAATCCTCGAATGGCAGGTGCTGATTCTCAGCCCATTTCTTTATAACGAGCTGATCGAGAGTAACTAACGCGACGACATAACTGCGCCGGTCACCAAACAGAACCGCTTCGGAAATATAGGGACTGAGTTTGATGGCGTCTTCTATCGGTTGAGGGGCGACATTTTTACCGCCGGCGGTGATCAGGATATTTTTCTTGCGATCGGTAATGAATAAAAAGCCATCCTCGTCGAAATGACCGATATCGCCGGTATGTAAAAATCCTTCATCATCGATCACTTCGCGGGTGGCCGCCTCGTTCTTATAGTAGCCTTTCATAACCTGCGGACCACGTACAAGGATTTCATTATCTTCGGCGATTTTAAACTCAGTTTCAGGAATGGCAATCCCGACTGAACCCAGACGAACCTTGCCGGGGCCGTTCAGCGTAATGACCGGGCTGGTCTCGGTCAGACCGTAACCTTCCAGAACCGGCAATCCGGCCGAAAACAGAAATTCGGCAATTTCTTTGGAAAGCGGCGCGCCGCCGGAAACAAATCGGGTAATCTTGCCACCCGTCTTCTTCTGTAGTTTACTGAAAACCAGTTTATCGGCGATTTTGATTTTCCTTTTCTGCCAACCGGTTAGGGGCGTGCCATTGATATAGGAATTCATTCGCGCCCTGCCGGTTTTCAAAGCCCAAAAGAAGATTTTTTTCTTGATGGCAGAGCCGGCTTCGATACCCGACATGACGGTTGCATAAATTTTTTCAAACAGGCGCGGAGCGCTGACCAGAATCGTGGGTTGAACCTCGCCCATATTGACAACCACTTTTTCGATACTCTCGGCGAAACCGATCGCCGCGCCGACCAAAAGCGGAGTATAATATCCTCCCATCCGCTCCAACACATGGCTCAGCGGTAAAAACGACAAAAAACAATCCTCCGGTACCATTTGCATGATACCGACGCTATTATTGACATCCACCACAAAATTTTTATGGGTCAGAAGCACTCCCTTGGGCACTCCCGTCGTGCCTGAAGTATAATTGATACAAGCAATATCTTCGGGTTCGATCGTATCGAGAATTGTCGTAAAGGCTTCCGGATTAGCCTCAACCAGCCGGCGCCCGCTTTCGATCATTTCCGCCAGAGCCATAGCCTGGGACAGTTCCGGATCGGTATCGAAAATCACGATACGCTCAAATTGATATTCGGCTTCCAGGACTTTTCTCAATAAGATTCCGTTTGCTACAAACAAAATCCGTGGTTCGGAATGTTTGATAAGCTCTTCGATCTGGGCGGCAACCAGGGTTGGATAAATCGGAACAGAAACGGCGCCGATGGATTGGTTGGTCATATCGGACATGATCCATTCTTCGCGGTTCTCGGACAAAATCGCCACCCGGTCGCCTTTCCTGATGCCCCACGAATCCAGCATCAAAGCCATTGCCTTGACAATTTCGCCTAATTCCTGGTACAGAATGGGACGGTACTGACCGGCGACTTTAGACAGGAGAGCCGGTTTATCCGGATACTTATTAACATTATCAAAGAATCGGTGTGAGATAACTAAAGGATTCATATTAACCTCCAAAATTGTGATTTGAATATAATGAATTATTTCAATAAATTCACCCGGTTTTTATCAATTGTGATAATTACGGGAGAGATGGCCGAGCGGCTGAAGGCAGCTGCCTGCTAAGCAGTTGTACTGCCAAAAGCGGTACCCAGGGTTCGAATCCCTGTCTCTCCGCAAATGTACTTCGTTTATATTCTGCAAAGCCAGAAAGACCAAGGCTTTTATATCGGTTTTACCTCGAACCTTGAAAAACGTATCAAGGAACACAATGCCGGTAAAACCCGTTCTTTACGTCAGCGTCTACCAATGAAACTGATATATCACGAACAATTCCAAAATTCAAAAGATGCCAAAAACCGGGAAAAGCAAATTAAGGCTTTCAAAGGCGGCAACGCTTTTCACAAACTGATCCAGAGTTCGCCCCGCCTCCGGCGGGATTAGTCCCGCCAACGGCGGGAAATCCCTGTCTCTCCGCACAATTTTAGACAAGATTAACATGATTTACATGGTTGTTTTCTAATTGGATATTTGTCGATTGCGGTTATTATTCAATTTTCAATTTGAAATCTACAATCTACAATTTTCATTTTGATATAGAATCCCGACCTCTCCGTAAAATATAAAGCAAACTCTTCGATATAGTCAGGGAACGGCGTTTATCGTCGCAGGAAATCGCGCGAAAGAATCTGCAGGTAAGCCTTACCAATATCGACGTTTTCTGCTTGATTCGCGGATTCTTGCACGATATAACTCTGGCTTTGATTGTTATAGATGGCTTTCAGATCTGCAGTCAGAAAACCAAAACCGTCGTTGAAAGTATAGAATGCAAAGGGATATGTCCCGCTCGCTAAAACGTCCTTTGAAAATGAATAGGCTTCGGCATCCATTCCCAGCTGGTGCAAAAGCATCGCCGGCAAATCGTTTTGAGCCGCGAAAGCGGTGACTTTAGCGCCCGTTAGGGTCAATGCCCCGCCCAGCCAGAGCATTGGAATGTGGAATTTATCAGCGGCATAATTTGGTAAGCGGTCGATTATGCGCACACCGTGATCGGCAAGCAGTACGATTAAGGTATTTGACCACCATTTTTCATTTTTCGCCGCGCGTATAAAATCCCCCAGACAGCTATCTGTGTAATAAACCGAATTGATGAATTTTCCCTCTTTTGTGCTGGTATCAAAGATCGGTTGACCGGGAACGTCAAATGGTTCGTGACTGCTCAGCGTCAACAGCGCATAACAGAAGGGTTCCGGCGCCGTTTGGATATCATTCAGGAAACGCTCAAACATGACATGATCATGCACGCCCCATTTGGCATTATAGGTAGAAGACGGAAAATCCTGCATCGTAATGAGCTTTTCCGCTCCGCCTATGATCAAATACGATTTGAGATTGGCAAAATTAATATCGCCGCCATAATAAAAAGCCGTCCGATAATCAGCGCATTGCAGATCGCGAAATAAATGCGGCAGGCTCTGCAACTTGCGATGCATTTTGATGATTTGACCGCGCGGCAGAGCCGGGTAACCACTCAAAATCGGCACGATGCACTTATCGGTACGATCGCCGCTGGCGTAGAAATTTGTGAAGAGCAGTCCCTCTTCAGACAGGTGGTTGAGGTTCGGGGTGACCTCCGGCAGACCGCCAAGTGCGCCGATCGCCTTAGCCGTAAAACTCTCCAGCATTATCAGGATGATATTGGGTCGGCTGGTATTTAAAACCGATTGAACCGGTCCGGCCGGCGGGTAGAGAGCGCGGAACTGGCGTTCGGCTTCAGCTTCTTCGGTGAAATGATATTCGCGACTCAGGTTTTTTCTCTGGGTTATCGAATAAAGAATATTCCAGGGCAGATTGATCGCGGTATGATTGGCAAAAATATTAGTATGAAAATAAACCCGGCCTAAATTGTTCGGCGCCAGACCAAATCCACCCCGAATGGGAATTATCGACAGGGCGGTCAATATGCAGAAGGTCAAGGGCGTCTGCCACCAGCTCCGTTCCCAATTCCGCGATAAATGCGCCAGGAATTTGCGATATAACCGGTAAAATCCAAACCATAAGAGTGTACCGATTAGTAACGGGATTGTAATCTCATACCAACTAACTGAGGCCATAGCTTCTTCGGGAGTTTTTAAGTACCAGAGCGCCGAAATATCAAAACGATAACCCCAGTAACCGTATATAACCATATCCGCCACGGTCGCGTAACTGATTATAATCAGTAAAATCAGGGTATAAATTAGATTGAAATAATAGAAAATCTCCCGCCTGAAAAAGGCGGTCGCTATGATCATTACCGAAGGCAGGAGTAAAATATAACCGACAGCCGAAATGTCCAGCACGGCGCCATGCCAGAATATTTTCAGCCAGATTATCGGTTCAAGACCAGCGGACTCGGGAAAATTATAAATCATGAAAAGCAATCGGATAATTACAAAAATGAGCAACCAATAAAGACTATAGACGATATAAAACCTGATCCTTTTACTCATAAATTTTTCACCCGATAATCATGATTAGGTCGTAAAGCGTATGGGTGTAGGCTGTGATGCCATAGCCGCGCAGAATATATAGCAGAGAGAGAAACAGACCGGCACCGAAACGCAGAGCAAAGGTTCTCAATTCAAAAGCTTCTCCGAAAGGACCAATATAATGAAATATCGCAAAAATAAATGCCGCCCCGATTAACGCCAGTGAAATCGCCAGCGCTTCCGGCAATTTCAATATATCCTTGAGAAAAAACAGAAAGCCGGTTATTAAGATAACTCTGAATATGAATTCCTCGTAAATTCCGGCGCCCAGCGCCAGCACGATCAGCTCGCGCGTGGTCTGACCATTCCCGGACAACAATAAAAACCGCCCGATCTGGATTACACCAAAATACATTATGAAAGCGTACAAAATACTTTCCAGAATCATCAGGATATAAAAGCGAGGTTCGAAATGCGGTCCTTTCTGGCCCTTGAAGTTAAAATGATAGGCCATCATCAAAGCTAACAGCACTACCAAGCCAACCACATAAAAACCATATACATTGAAAATTCCGAAAAATTGCCGGAAAAGCACATCCGCTCCATTTCGCAAACCGATAATATCCGAGTGATTAAATGTGAATATCATAATCTCATATGCCGCTAACAAGGGTATCGCAAAAATGATACTATAAAACGGATTCTTGGAGTATTTCCAGTAGGTTTTCAGAATGGACATTTAAAAGTATCGGCGAATTAGTTGAACAATAATGTATTCGATCGACATGACGAACGGATCAGTGCTCCATTCTCAGTACGGCGAGAAAAGCCTCCTGTGGCACCTCGACCCTACCAATTTGTTTCATGCGCTTCTTGCCCTCTTTCTGTTTTTCGAGGAGCTTGCGTTTGCGGGTTATATCACCGCCGTAGCACTTGGCTGTAACATTTTTACGAAGCGGTCCTTTTGATTCACGGGCTATGATTTTGGCGCCGATCGCGGCCTGGACTACCAGCTCGAACATCTGGCGCGGAATCAGCTCTTTGAGCTTGGCGCACAGATTGCGACCGTGGCTATAAGCCTTATCGCGATGTACAATGAAGGATAAGGCATCAACCGGTTCGCCCGAAATCAAAATATCAACTTTAACCAGGTCGCCGGCGCGATAACCAATCGGATCATAATCAAACGAAGCGTAACCGCGTGATATTGATTTAAGTTTATCATAAAAATCAAAGATAATCTCCGCTAAAGGTAATTCATATTGAATCTGAACTTTATTAGCATCAAGATACCTGGTCGTCTTATAAACGCCGCGTTTTTCCTGGCAGAGCTTGAGGACATTGCCCAGATAAGTTGTCGGAACGATGATTTCAGCCCTGACAAACGGTTCGCGCAATTCGGCGATTTCGCCGATTTCCGGCATTTTGGTCGGATTGTCGATTTCGACGACTTCAGCGGATTTGAGTAGAGCCTGGTATTCAACATTCGGCAAAGTAGTGATCAGGTTGAGATTGAATTCGCGCTCCAGGCGTTCCTGCACGATTTCCATGTGGAGCAGTCCGAGATAACCACAGCGGAAGCCAAAGCCCAGCGCCGTCGAGGTTTCCGCTTCGTACAGCAGGCTTGAGTCGTTCAGTTTCATCTTTTCCAGTGAGGAACGCAGGTCTTCGAAATCTTCGGCCGCCACCGGGTACATCCCGCTGAAAACCATCGGCTTAATGACGCGATAGCCCGGCCAGGGTTGACTCGCCGGATTGTTTTTCAAAGTAATCGTATCGCCGACTCTGATATTTGAAATATCCTTTACGCCGGCCACCAGATATCCGACGTCACCGGAACTTAGTTGTTCAGATTTCTGTCTCTGCATTTTGAAAATGCCAACCTCGGATACTTCGTGGCTGGAATTTTTGGCGAAAAAACGAATCCAATCCTCCGCCCGCACTTCGCCTTCAAAAACGCGGATATATGGGATTGCACCACGGAATGAATCAAAAACCGAATCGAATATCAGGGCTCTCAGCGGTTTATCGGGCTCATATTTGGGCGGTGGAATGTGTTTAATAATCGCCTCGAAAATCTTTTCGAGTCCGGCTCCGCTTTTTGCGCTGGTCAGGATGATGTCACTCTCGTCGCAACCAATTAAATCCATGATCTGGTGTTTGGCTTCCGGGATCATGGCCCCCGGCAGGTCGATTTTATTAATTACCGGAATAATAATCAGGTCATTGTCGATCGCGAGGTAAGCATTGCTCACAGTCTGGGCTTCAACACCCTGAGAAGCATCCACCAAAAGCAGGGCGCCTTCACAAGCCGCCAGACTGCGCGATACTTCATAGGAAAAATCTACATGTCCGGGAGTGTCGATCAAATTCAGGATATAGTTCCCGCCATCCGGAGCCTTATAACTCATCTGAATCGGGTGGCTCTTGATAGTAATACCGCGCTCGCGCTCCAGGTCCATATTGTCCAAAACCTGATCCTTCATCTCGCGTTTGCTGATGGTGCCGGTATATTCCAGCATCCGATCGGCCAGGGTTGACTTGCCGTGATCAATATGTGCGATTATGCAAAAATTACGAATATTCAATTCCACGGCGCGGAATTTACGACGGGAGCACCCTGATTAACAAGGTTCTAACTTGGGAGATCATTTTTAACTGCTTAAAAATTTCACGCTTAGGACTGAATATCTTAAATTCCGATTGCTCATTATTAAGGAGATTTGGAATGTCGCATGTGGAAGTGCCGGAAGCCGAAGCGCTTCTGGATAAGGAAATTAAGGTTCTCGATCACGGTTTTGTCCGGCTGGTCGATTATATGGGCGGAGACAGCCGGATCGTGCAAAGCGCGCGGGTTTCATACGGCAAGGGCACTAAATCGGTGCGCGAGGATGTAGCTCTTATAGATTATTTGATGCGCCATCAACACACTTCGCCATTTGAGCAGGTAGTTTTGACATTCCACTGTAAAATGCCGATTTTTGTCGCCCGGCAATGGATCCGTCATCGCGCCGCCAGGGTCAATGAGATTTCCGGTCGCTACAGCGTCATGGAGGATGAGTTTTATATTCCCGATGAAAAAGCTATCCAACTGCAAAGCCAGGACAATCGCCAGGGACGCGCTCCGCATGAAGTCCCGGCCAAACTGCGTCAAAAAGTATTGGAAATCCTGACCCAAGGTCAACAGGCGGCTTACCACGATTATCAAAAAATGCTGGCGGACGACATCGCTCGCGAACTGGCGCGCATCAACCTGCCGCTCTCGCTTTACACGCAATGGTACTGGCAGATCGATTTACATAACCTTTTTCACTTTCTGCAACTGCGCCTGGAAGAACATGCGCAGTGGGAAACGCGTCAGTATGCCAGGGTGATCGCCGATCTTGCCCGGGCGGTGGCACCGCTGGCTTTCAAAGCTTTTGAAACGCATATTCTCAAATCAGTGCGTTTCTCCGGTCCTGAAATCCAGGCGTTGGCGCTCAACCTGCAAGGTCACGAACATGCATTAAAAGGGACATGCCGGAGCGAATATGAGGCTAAATTGAAAAAAATCAAATCAGAATCAGATATAAGTGAAACCGCTTAAGACTTATAGGTATCTAAATTCTGTGATATTTGTTACAACCACTGTTATAAATATTTATTATACTATTCCGATTATTTTAACAGGAGATTTAAAATGATTTTCACTTTAAAAAAGACCTTTTTCATTGGGTTAACATTAGCATTTATCCCGCTTTCTATTCAAGCCACAAATTATTATGTCCGCCAAACAATCGGCAACGACAGCAATAACGGACTGACACCGGTAACCGCCTGGGAAACCGTTACCAAAGCGGCTAATTACGCCTTACAACCCGGCGACAGCGTGTTTATCGGACCCGGGAATTATAATGAGCAACTAATCCCGACCAGGTCCGGCTCAGCAGGCTCGCCCATCGTCTATTACGGCGACTATCTGGGTCTTAAAACTCAGGACGCGGCCGGCATTGTAACCATTGGTGGCTACTGCGACGGCGCGCCGTATTTTGTGCCACAAACCGCCTCCAATAACTACTATACTTTCACGCTGGAAGATATTATCGATAACGGTAATGGCACGACTTCAATTCATATCAGGGTAAGCAATTTAAATAGCGATAAATTGAATTACATTGCCTGTAGCCTGCCCAGCGGCGCATCTGCCCTGTCACCCGTAAATGGCGGAACCTACACCGGGGAGGAAGGGATTACATATACGATCAATAATCCAACCTCGAATCCGTTTTACTCGATAAAATTTAATTCACCCAGAAATACCGGCATCAGGAGCGGAAGCGATGATATCTTTATTTATACTTTAACCACCGAAGCGGCTAATAGTCTTAGCGCCATTTCCATCCAGGCAAAAGCAAGCTGGAAAATCGGCAATGTTTCTCTGCCGGTTGTTTACCAAACGCCGGTATGCAATTCCTACAGCATTGCCTGCCAGGTAAACAATAAAAACAATTTAGTTTTTCAGGGAATTACTTTTGGCAATGTCACTGACAAAGCCATCGATCTGTTTAACTTCGCCAATATTACGATCAAAGACTGCACAATCAAAGATGCGGCTAATTACGGTATCAATGCCTCAGGATGGGGCGTTTCCGGCTCTCTCATAATCGAAAACGATTCGATCCTGTGCGGGAATACCGCCGCGGTAAAGGTGCATTCGATTTATAATGTGCCTTTTACACTTGACATTGAAAACAATTACATTGCCAATTGCGGCAAGGGCATCGCAGTCGAACAGTCGCCGGTTAATAACATCAACAATAATATTGTACTCAATGCTTCCAGCCATGCAATATATTTATCCTATACTTATGGAATGGCGCAATCGGTTTCAAACAATCAAATCAACAGTGTCAGTAACGGAAGCGGACTCTATCTTTCTATAGCCGGTGTTCAAAATGTCGATAATAATCAGGTCGATGGCACCGGCTCGCACGGCATTTACATTTATGACAACATCACGACTAATGTCGCTAAGATCGGCACCGTTTGCAATAACCAGATTAGTAACGTCGCCAATTATTGCGACGGGATTTTTCTCGACAGAACCCGGATTGACCGCGTCGCCAATAATCTGGTTCACGACATCGCCGGTAACGGCATCTCCACTAATCAGGTGACCGTCTATAGCATCGGAGCAATCGACTCCAACCTGATTTATAACTGTGCGGCATCCGGGATTTATGTCGTCCAGGCTATGCCATTCAGTTCGATCAAGGGCAATACCGTTTATCTGGTTCAGAACGGATTGAACATTACCGGCGTTCAATATTTCGATGTCGACGATTTCAGCGATAATTGCGTATTTTCATACTCGACAAACGGCATTTACGTTAAATATTTGCAAAACACCACTCTGGAAAATAACCTGGTTTATCAACGTACCGGCAGTGGTTCTCAGGGTTACGGAATAAATATTTACAATGATAATATCTGGACCGTCAATGTCAAAAATAATACGATCTACAACGCTGGTTATTACGGCATCTACGGTAGATACGTTACCGGCAGTTGGCGTAATAATATTGTGGTCGGCTCGACCTATGGCATGCGGCTAAGCGGTTGGGGTGCCTATGTAATTGCAACGTATAATTGTGTCCATAATAACCAGTACCCTTACTATGGCATCACGCCGGGCATTGGATCGATTACAGCTGATCCGTTGTTCGTGGACGCCGACGGAGCGGATAATATTCTGGGCGGCGATAATTGGCATGATGATGATCTGCATATAAAAAGCACCGGCGGTTCGTATCACTTCGGGCTGTGGTTATATGACGATGCCGATTCGCCCTGCCTCGATACCGGCGATCCCAATGATGATTACAGTTTCGAAACCGAGGACAACGGCGACCGCATCAATATCGGCTGTTACGGCAATACTTACCAGGCTTCGCGGCGCAGAAGCAATTGCCCGATGACCGCTGTCTATCCCAATTTCCCCAATAATAAATGGGTCATGATCGGCATACCGGTTGCGCCAACTGAAGGCACGCCGCCCGGCGATCCACTCGCGATTTTCGGTGATGATTTCGGCGGAGCAATGCCCGATGGCACTAATTGGTACAGCATCCATTGGGTCACTGAAGACTCCGTCATGGAATATTACGAATACGGCGACGGAACCATTTACCAACCGCCGACGCCCTATCCCGGACTCGGCTATTTCGTCTGGCAGAATACTGGCGCCGCGGTCAATGTGGACGTCAGCGGCTGTCCGGTCGATCAGTGTCAATTGGACGTTGCGCAGGCGCCGTATGTTGACTGGGCTTCCGCTTTTGGGACCGCTCTAGGCTTCAATCAATTCGCCAATCCGTATATTTTCCCGATCGATTGGTCGAATACCGAAGTTTATAAATATGATTCGTCCGAAAGAACGGACGAACCGGAAGTTTACACCCTTTCCGAAGCCGCCGCACAGGGCTGGATCAGTCCCTATGCCTACACCTGGGATCATGATCTCAACCAATATAACGTCGTAGTTCCCAACGCCGGCAATCATGGCGACAGCGTCTCGGTCTGGCAAGGTTTCTACTTTATTCAGATCGATTCGGTCAGCAATCTGCAGCTCAATATTCCGCACCGCAGAGTACTGGCAAAATCCTCTCCCGTTACCAACAGCCTGGCCGCTTTTGGTAAAAAATACACCTACCGGACCGCCAGCGTCTCGCCGGATTGGGATTGGTTCCTCAAACTCGGAGTGGTTTCGACTGAATTAAAATTACAGGATATAGAAAACGGGATCGGCACCGCGGCCGCGGCTAAAGACGGCTTCGATGGTTTTGATGCCCTTGAAATGCGCGGCACCGATGTGACCGGCAATTATTTACAGCTCAAATTCGTCAAAAATAATGCTCCGGATTGCGCTTACGACCTGCACGCGCCCTTCGATGCCAACAGCACCTGGAAGATGCAGGTCAAGACACCCTCAACCAATTTGAAAAAATCCGCCGAAATTGTCTGGCCGCAAATCCGCCTGGTTCGGCAAAATCTGAAGTTTTCACTCTTAGCCGGCGATAACAGTATTCTGGTGGACGACCTGCACCAAATCTCCTCTTACAAATTCCAGTTGAAGGACACTCTTACCACTCTTTATGTCAGAGCCACAAAAATCGGTGATAGTACCCCGCCAACTTTTTCCTATGTTTTCACCAGCAACCAGCTGGCGCCGAATGATTTGACCTTTTTTATAGTGCCGTCGGAACCTTTGAATTCGGTTACCGCAACTGTCAATGGAAAGACCGTCAATCTTACGCCGGTATCTTCACCACCCAATATTTACTATGGTAAACACTACATCAGTGAAACCGGCGCGATTGATCTGGCTGTGTCCGGCACGGATGTCTCCGGCAATTCCGGCGCAGGCTCAGCGACTTTTCAGGCTGTCTTAGCCAAAAGCGCTACCTCTCAGAAAATCGCCCTTTCCCAGAGCGGAATCGAGATTGAACTGCCCGCCGGTTCACTGTCCGAGGATATGGCAGTTTACGCCACGCGGTGCGCTATGGATTTAAGCGCGCTGGATCAGAAAGCGCCCATCGGCGATCCGATTTATATCGGACCCGACAACGTAAAATTCACGAATAAAGCAACTCTGCGTTTGACTGATCCGGATGAATCTAAAAATGTGGCGCTCTACCGCTTAACGAATGGCAATTGGGAATTAGTCGAAAATTGCCAGAACTCCGCGGTGCAGATCGCCGCGTCCGGCACTTATTGCTTCTTCCCTGGAACCGGCGGAGACAGTCACACCACTGCCACGCCCCTGACTTATGCGCTGAATGATTGTTATCCCAATCCCTTTAACAACACTACTACGATTCATTATTCCATCAAGGAGCCGGGGCGGGTACAATTGACGATCTATGATCTGCGCGGCTATGAGGTTCAGCGTCTTATAAACAATATCCAACCAACCGGCACCTATCAGATCCCATGGGACGGAAGAAATCAAAGCGGGGAACCGGTCGCTTCCGGTATATATTACCTGAGCCTTAAAGTTTCCAGCGGCGAGAAAATCCTCTATCGCGCCAATAAAAAACTTACCTTGATTAAATAGGTCTGAACGATGAAGATAAGGTCGATATTTCTGATGGTACTGATTGCCATTTTGCTGACGGGATTTTTTATTCAATGTGAAAAAATCGTCTATACCTATGACGATCAGAAACCACAATTAGCCAGTAATCTGTCCATCCTCTCCGTCACTGACAGCACCGCCCAACTTTATTGGGAAACCGATGAAGCCTGTCATATCCAAATCAAGTACGGTGCCACGACTGATTATGACAGTATCTACCAGGATGATGAAAATCGTGAAATTCACAACGTAATTTTGTCCGGGCTGGAACCGCATACCCTGTATCATTTCCGGATTTACTTCTGGGATTTTGCCGGAAACGGGCCGATCAAACTGCCCGATACAATCTTTACCACCCTGGCGAACGAATACAGTTATCTGCGCGAGGGCTGGCAATTTATCAGAGAAAAGAATTATACCTCCGCCAAAACCTCATTCGATGCGGCTTATCAGATCAATCCATATCTGGCAGAAATATATGCCGCTTACGGCTGGTTAAATCTCAAAATCGATTCGCTCACCCTGGCAAGGGCAAACTTGGCGACCGCTTTCGATATGGAGCGCCAATTGCCAATTACCTTAGCCGGTATCGCCATTCTGAATATGATCGACGACCAGCCCGCCGAGGCGATCAGCAACATTAACCGTATTCTTAATGCAAATGACCAATGGGTTTATCGCTACAATTCAGATATCAGCTGGAAAAGTCTGCGTCTGACTCTGGCTCAGGCTTACTATCAGACTGATCAGCTGAGTGCGGCTCAGCGGGAACTGGATATTCTCTGGCCAGAAAATGGATTAAATCCCAACTTACCAGCCAGCTGGATCGTTAACAAGCAAACCTACAATACTTTCGAAGAGGCGTTTATAGCGGCTTTGAATTATCTAATTGCCAATCCGGAGAAAATCGGATGAAGACCAGCGGCGCTCTTAAAAACCCGGGGGCGGCGGCGGAAGTGGCGGGGTCGGCTCACCGGGAGCATTCTGGTGATGATGGTGATGCCCGGTCCACCAGTGCCAACCATCTGGAGATTGAGTTTGCAGAAGTGAAAAGGTTTGTATGGTTGGAACCGTGAAAACCGCTGTGGCGGCTAGTTTTTTGAGAAAATTTCGACGAGAAATATTTTTATCTTGAGGTTCTTTTTCATTTGTCATAGCCTGTCACCATTTACTATTTATGCAAAAACCTAATAAATATAAAGCATTTATTTTGACAAAACAATGTCAAATTTATCAAATCAGAAGAATACGTGGAGTAATGCAATGCGCCTGATTTTTAAAAATATCTCAATTGTTTTATCGGCACTAATTCTGCTTCATCTTGCCGGCTGTGAAAAGGAAATTCTCAAGGTCAAAGAAGACCTCACGCCTCCGGTAATCCTGACTGTGCCGTACAATGAAACTTCCACCGGCACCGCCACAATTTTCTGGACCACTGACGAACCTTGTTCGGTTGCAGTTAAATACGTTGTGGTTGATCAAAGCGATACGGCTAGTATCAGCGGAGTGGAATATCGTCAGAACCATCAGGTCACCTTGGTAGATCTGCTCGCCAACGTGACTTATCGCTATTACACTCTGAGTTATGACATCGCCGGCAATTATACCCGGACCACGCCAGCCTCTTTTACCACCTCTATCGATACCGCTTACTATTTGACGCACGGATGGGATTTATATGCGGCTGGCGATTATACCGGCGCACGCGAATCCTTCCGGCAATATGTGGCCTATTTTCCCGATAATCTCGCCGGACTGACCGCTTTAGGCTGGAGTCAACTGCAGGATAGTCTGGTCGACAGCAGTATCATCACCTATAACACCGTTTTAGGAATGAATGATGAATATACCGATGCGCTGGCCGGGCTGGTTGTTGCCCTTTATCGCGACTATCACCTGAATGCTTTGCAGATTTCGATGGAAAAATTACTGGGGCTGGATTCGCTGTATATTTTCAGTAACGACGAGCGCTACACTCACCGTATGTTCCGCCTGATGCTGGCGGAGTCATATAATGTAGCTGGTCGTCTGGAGGATGCCCAGGAAATCGTCGATCTGTTACATCCTGAAAACGGATTGGACCCGGCAGATTCAACCACCTGGAAAATTGTCGATGGCGAAGACACTTATATTTACGACAGCTACCAATCGGCTCTGACCAACCTCATCGAATACTTAAAGTACAATTGGTGGGAAGCGGTCGGCTTGCCCAAGCCGAGATTTTATTATCCCGGATAAATTTTAGAAATTAAATCTTTATAAAATAAATGACCGCCCTTCTCACTTCAGGCGGTCATTTTTCTAAAATAGTGGATCGATACTAATGAAAAGGCACTGGAGTGCCCGCTCATTATAAAAACTAACTGCCGTTTTTTGGGTTAGATAACCTTGTGGACGAGCAGTCCGACCATTAAAATTAAGGCAACGATAATCAGCGCAACGCCGATGTTGCCTTTTTTAATTTCTTCCCATTCATCGATATCTCTCGATAGCAGATCGAAGACCTTGATCGCCAGGCCGACGCCGAATGAAAAACCGATCGCGGCTACGATCGCCCAACCGATACCTCTGAGATACATCATGAGAGTATAAGACCAGGAAAAAGGATCCATCAATTCCTCCTTAATAAGTTTAAATTAATATTAACTGAACTTTAGTTTCCGGACAAAATCCGATGAAGAGCAATTGCCATCAACATAATTGATAATCTCAGCCATGGTTGCCGTAGCGTTAATACTGGAATTGCCCTTGAATTCCATCGAAACAATGATTGTAACCTTTTCGATCGTTGCCTGATGATATTTAATTGCCTTCCCGGCGGCATAGAACCCAATCAGCATAATGCGATCAAAATTATTGCGACCACTCTGGACGTTGATGATTAACTCTTGGGTGCCATTGGGATGCGAAACCAGATTCATATCACTGCCGGAAATATTAACCTGGTAAGCCAAACAAATCTGTTGAATCGAAGACATTAAGCGATTATTCGCCCAGCTGATACTGAATGTCAGAAGTAACACCCCTACAACAGCGATAATACAAACTCTCTTTTTTCTTTTCAAATGTCTATCTCCTCACTACTCGTTATTCTCATTTTTCGCGGTTAATATTAGAAATAAATTTCCCTTTGTCAAATACTTTTTATCAATAAGGTAATTTTAAATTGGGTGAACATCGCGCCAAGTAACCTGTCCTTTTTTCCAGACCGAGTAAATCGCCGGAAATCCCAGAAAATAGGGTATGCCCTGATAGTGAGAAAATTTCCAGATAATGAAGTCAGCCTGTTTACCGGATTCGAGACTCCCGATTTTGCTTTCCATTTTCAATGATTGGGCGGCATTGTAGGTAGCGGCTTGCAGAGCTTCCAGAGGATGCAGGTGCATTTTCAGACAGGCCAAGGTAATTACCAGAGCCATCGATTGGGTCATGGAGCTTCCCGGATTGAAATCGGTCGCAATTGCAACCGGCAAGCCTTCGTCCCACAAACGCCGGGCGGGAGCATATTGATCCGAACCGAGAAAAAAAGTGGTCGCCGGCAAGAGCACTGGAATGATGTTGCCTTCGATCAAAGCCGTGATACCTTCCTCCGTGATAGTCGTCAGGTGATCAGCTGAGATGGCGCCCAATTGACTGGCCAGCCGCACCGCGCCGATCGATTTAAATTCATCGGCATGAATCCGCAAGCCGAGTCCCAGAAATTTAGCCGCTTCCAGGACCTGCCGCGATTCAGGTACACTGAAAACACCCTCTTCGCAAAAAACATCACAGAAATCGGCCAGGTTTTCGCGCACCACCTGCGGCAACATTTTCTCGACAATCAAATCCAGATAAGCCTCGTGATTATCCTTATATTCCGGCGGATAATCGTGCGCCCCCAGAAAAGTTCTCCGCATTTCGAGCGGATGGTGAAGAGCCAGTTTTTTCAGCAGACGCAGGGATTCCAGTTCGCCTTCCACCGACAACGCATAGCCGCTCTTGGCTTCGATCGTGGTGGTGCCTTGCCGGAGAAAACCATCCAGTCGGGAGCGGACTTTACGCTCCAGCGCCGGCCGGCTGATTTCCTGCAAACTGCGCGCGCTGGAGATAATTCCGCCGCCGGCCTCGGCGATTTGCTGGTAACTCTTACCCATCAGGCGCATCTCGAATTCCTTCTCGCGGGTGGCGTTGAACACGGGATGGGTATGCACATCGACAAATCCCGGTGTGACCAAATTGCCGTTGGCGTCGAGGCGTTTTAATTCGGGTGAATCCAGGTCTCTGCCGATCTCCATGATCATACCATCCCTGACAACCATTTCGACGCTTTGTGCTACGCGCATCGTTTGGCTTTGCGTATCGAAGGTTACCAGTTCGCCGATATTTTTAAGAATGAAACTGTTCGCGCTCAAGTTTTTACTCATTTTTCAATGAATAAAGATAACTAATTCACGCCGTTATTTCAAAACAGCCCCTTCAGTTTTTATTGCCAAGTTGAATTATTGTATCTAACTTGCGGCGCAAATTTATTAATAATTAGAGAGAGAATAGTATCAAAATGAATCTGCAAACCGAGCCCGGTAAAATATCAGAAGCCGTCGAGTTTTTACATTCACGCCTAAAAAGTCCTATCGCCAACACAGCTGTTGTGCTGGGTTCCGGATTGGGTTACTTCGCTGAACAAATCACGGTAATTGATAAGATCGACAACCAGGAGATTCCGCATTATCCGCCTTCCACGGTTGTCGGTCATGCCGGTAAAATTGTCAATGGTCGCATAGCCGGAGCACCCTTGATCGCCATCCAGGGACGAACCCATCTATACGAAGGTCGCAGTTTATCTGAAATCACCTTTTATGTCGAAATTTTAGCCCGGCTCGGCATCCAATATCTGGTTCTGACCAACGCCGCCGGCGGTATCGACGCGAACCTCAAACCAGGTAATTTCGTTCTGCTAACAGACTACCTGAATTTCACCCAGATCGCCTTAACTCCTGACGATAATTCTCAGACAGAATCGCCTTTTTCGGATGGACTAATAAATCTTGCCCGCCAAATTGCCCGCCAAAACCGGATCGATCTGCCTGAAGGGATTTACTGCTGGACTCTGGGCCCCAGCTTCGAGACTCATGCCGAGATCAAAGCCGTCCGGAAACTGGGCGCCGCGGTCGTAGGTATGTCAACCGCTCCCGAAGCGGTGGTAGCCCGACGTCTGGGAATGCAGGTGCTGGGGATCAGTCTGGTCACCAATTTCGCGGCGGGTATCAGCGATACTCCCATTACCCATGAGGAAGTCCAAATCACAGCCGATAAGAGTAAGAAGGCTTACTCTATTCTGATGGAACAAATTATCGTCAGGCTCGCTAAAAATGACCGGGCGCACTCTATCGAATAATACCCTCAATTCAATCCTTGTTTTCCTGATTTTGTTCAATTAAAATATCAAAGTACTGATGGAACGCGCGAAGCAAAAAATCAAAATACTCAGCTGGCTGAGAGCTTTTATCTTTGCGGCCGGGATTTATGCTATTCTCGGATTGATTGCTTTACTCACCAGCCTGTATTTTTCAAAAGACTTGCCTTCGATTGAACAACTGCAAAAGGTCGATCCGGAATTAGTAACCCGGATATACAGCGCCGATGGCGTCATCCTGCAGGAATTGTTTACCCAGCATCGGATCTATGTCTCGATTGACCAAATACCGCCGGCAATGGTGCAGGCTGTCATCGCTATCGAAGATAGTCGCTTTCTCAGGCACTGGGGCGTCAGCCTGCGTGATTTTGGGCGGGCGATGATCATCGACATCATCACGCTCAGTAAAAAAGAGGGCGCCAGTACGATGACTCAGCAGTTAGCCCGGATGTTGTATGAATCGATCGGCTTTGAAAAGACGATTGTACGAAAAGTAAAGGAATTACTGACCGCCCTGCAAATCGAGCGCATGTATACCAAGTCCGAGATCGCGGAAATGTACCTAAATTCTAACTGGATGGGACATGGGGTTTATGGTGTGCAGGCGGCGGCTCAAAGATTTTTCGATAAAAATTCCAACCAGCTTACCCCGGATGAATGTGCTCTCCTGGCCGGAGTAATTAAAAATTCCGCCCGGTTTTCACCAATTCGCAATCCTATCAACGCTTATAAACGCCGCAATCTGGTATTGCACCGCATGCGTAAACACGGCTATCTGACTGATGAAGAATATGCTTTGTATAAAAACACTCCACTTCAGGTGTTTAAACCGGAACCGCCGGCTAAACAGGCGCCCTATTTCGTTGAGTATATCCGTCAACGCCTCCAGCGTGAAAATGAAAAACTCGGGATTGACATCTATCGTGACGGTCTATCAATCTACACAACTATCGATTCCAAAATTCAGGCCGCGGCCGATTCAGCCATGAACCAACATTTAAGACATCAACAAGAATTACTCAATACTCGTCTCCTGGAAGACCTTTCCGAATTGCGCAGTTTTGTCAGGGACAGCGCTATTTCACTCGAACAGGTGCGCGCCATGATCCGCGGCGATATCCCAATGAATCCCGGCATGCAGGCGACCTTGGTAGTTCAGGGCGCCCTGGTAGCAATTAATCCGGCTAACGGACACATTCTTGCTTTGATCGGTGGAAGAGATTTTAATGAGTCCGAATTCAACCGGGCTACCCAGGCCAGACGCCAACCCGGTTCGGCTTTCAAACCAATTGTCTTCGCTACTGCAATAGATAACGGCTTCCCGGTAACTACGCAACTACTTAACCAGCCGGTCGTCTTAAATATGCCGGACGGGACGCGTTGGGCGCCAAAAAATTACGATTTGTCCACCGGCGGCAATACAACTCTGCGTGAAGGACTCGCCAAGTCATTAAATCTGATTTCGGTACGTGTCGTTCAGGAATTAATCTCTCCGGCCTCGGTAGTCGAACTTGCGAAACGCATGCATATGACCACCAAAATTCTACCGGTTGACGCCCTGGCGCTGGGAGCCTGCGAAGTAATTCCGATCGAATTGGCTTCGGCATTCGGTATTTTTGAAAATCATGGAGTTTGGGTCGAGCCGATTGCCATTATCCGGATTAAAGACCGTTATGGTAACACAATTGCGCAATATAATCCGCGCCAGGAATTGGTCCTCAGCGAAGAAACCGCCTATCTGACCACCAGCCTGCTGGAATCAGCTGTGAATAATGGAACGGGAGTTGGCGCCCGCAGTGTTTATGGTTTTCGTTTGCCGGCGGCTGGTAAAACCGGCACGACTAATAATTTTAACGATGCCTGGTTTATTGGTTTTACTCCCTATATGGTGGCCGGCGTCTGGGTCGGCGTAGATAATCCGGCGATCTCCCTGGGCAATCGCCAGTCGGGAGCCGCGGCGGCTCTGCCCGTCTGGGCTAATTTTATGCGGGAAGCTCACAAAGCCAAAGACTGGGGCGCGAAGTCTTTTCAAAAGCCCGACGGGATCGTCGAAGTCCAAATTTGCTCAGAGACCAAACTTCTGCCATCTCAATACTGTCCCTTGGAGACTGAAGTTTTCACCAAACAAACCGTGCCTACCGAACACTGTCAAATCCACAAGGAAATCGGCGAACCGCTTCCGAAAGACAACGTGGTTTTCTAAAAACCGCCTTTATTATTCTAATCCTAAATTCAGATACTTATCTAAAAATTCAATATTGGTCATTTTAGCCGGTCGCCGGATTCCGCTGATCTGCCAGGTGCCGCGTATAAATTGTTCAATCAACCCCGGATTATAAATTTCCTTCTGTAATGGATAAAAATCGCCTTCTTTCCGGCGTGTACCACACAGAATTCCACGTTCAAATAGTAAGCGCAACAATCCCAGCCCGATCAAATGCCGGCGCTCACAACCGGTACTGATTTTATCAATATAAATACCGTCATTCACGATTTTTGGGCAGTCAGATTTCAGGTCAAGATCGCTGACTTCCCGCATGAAATTCAGAATGCGACAAATCCGGAAAAGGGTCATTGCCGCCGTTCGATCACATCCTTTCGATTCGACTGGAAAAAAAGCCGAGCGATAACACAATGCCGATGAAGGAATCTGTCCCAGCTCTGCGCATAGCCGGAAGGTAGCTGTACCGGGAACCAGGTAAAATAAGGACGGTCCGATCAGCGTCGGAATAGGCGCCAGAAAAAGGATCGCCGCCAGCAGGTCTTCAGCCCGATCACCCGGCAAGCCGATTATCAGGTAAGTCGTAATGAAAAATCCCAGTCGCTGAGCTGTTTCGGCTACCTGTAAATATTTCTCAGTCCCAAAAGGTCGTCGGATATGCCGTTGGTGCGCCTCGGAGGGAGTCACCAACGCCAGGTTCAGCGAGCGGAATCCGGCTTGCCACATCGCCGTTAAAATTTCCTCATCCAGATTCGCGGCTGTGATGCCATTCATGGCCTGCAAAGATAAATTCAGATTGCCAAATTGCCGCTGAATTCCTTTCAGCAGTGCCAGAAACCAATCCCGCGCTCCGCCCAGATGGTCATCTTCAAAATCAAAAGAGCGGAAGCCCTGGGCGATCTTCGTAGTCATTTCGGCCAGAACATTCTCAACCGATCTTACCCGATAATCTCCACCCATCGTCTGATGAATACAACAGAAGGCACAGCGGTGCGGACAACCCCGGCTGGAAATAATCATAGCCTGCGGTCTCTTCTGAAAATAATAGGACGGCATCCCCGTTACCCGGTAATTAGCGAATGGCAAGTCATCCAAATTCGCAATATTGTTCACCGGATTGTGCCGAATCTGCCCTGTGTCGTCACACCACGAAAGATTCGGGATCTGCTTTAACGCTGGTTGCGCACTTTCCAGGGCTTGCAATAGTAAAGGTAAGGCAATTTCACCCTCACCGCGAATGACGAAATCGGCGCCTTCCCTGAACATTTCATCCGGTTGAATCGTCGCCTGGGGACCGCCGACGATTATGTTCGCGCGCGGCGCGATTTCACCTATTAGTCTGATCAACTCATAAGTCGTCGCCGCATAAGTCGTAAACAGACTGGAAATCAGGTAGCAGTCGCCATCGTTCGGTAAAACCTGCCTGATCTCAGAGGCACTCAGTCCGAAACGGTAATAGGCTTTATACAATCCGAAGGGCGAAGCATCGCCCTCTCGGTAAAATTGACGAATCGGTTTTAATTCCGCAGGCAGTTCGATTTTCCTGGGTTTGCCGGTGCGTAAATCCAGCAGGCGCAATTCATGCTGATTTAGACCGGCAGCCAGGGATAACAATCCCTGCGGGATGTTGCGTACCGGGGTTGTATAAAAATCCTCAATTGGTGGCTGAATCAAGTAAATCTTCATTTTTCACGGATAATCTAAGATAAATCTCTTTTAAAACCCTGCCGGTAATTTTAATTTCCGTTAACCTAAAATCAGGGGTTTTATGATGAAAATTCGAACTTTAATAATCCTAATGTTTTGCGGCTTGCTTCTAACCAGCTGTAGCCGTTCGGCAAAATCCGACCTTTACACGATCGGTTTTGTTCAAATTACAGAGAATCCTTTACTGGACGAAGCCCGCTCGGCTCTGATTGCCACTCTGCAGGATTCCGGTTTGGTCGATGGCCGCGACATCCGGATTATCTACCGTAACGCTCAAGGCGAGATTGCCAATATCAACCTCATTCTGCAATCGTTTCGTTCCGCCAGAGTCGATATGGTCATTACCAGCGGTACTCCCTGTATGATCGCGGCCGCTCAGGCTTTTCGCGATATTCCGGTCGTTTTTACGGTGGCATTCAGCCCGGAACAAATCGGTCTGACGCTTAGCGACTTGAACGTCGTCGGTGTTTATGATCCGCTCGATATGGAATATTTCATCGAAATCATCCAAACGATATTGCCCGACTGTCACCGTCTGGGACTGCCATATAATCCGGCTGAAGCCAATTCGCGCTTTGCGGCCGAGCGCCTCGCGGCGGAATGTCATAAGAAAAATCTGATCGTTGAAGCGACTATGGTCGCTTCTTCTAATGATCTCTTGCAAACCAGTCAGGCTCTGGTGCGTAAAAATATTGACGCTTTTCTGGTCGCCGCCGATAATACGGTGGCCCTGGCGTTCGATGCGCTTGTAAGAGTTTCGCACACCAATAAAATACCGATTTTCATCACCGAGCCGGGCGAAGTCCGCAAAGGTGCTCTGGCCGGAATAGGGATTTCCTATGCCAACTGGGGACGCGAAAGCGGTGCCCTGACGGCTTCCATTATCAAAGGGCAGACGCTAACAAAACCGCTGATCCGTCCTGCCACCCAGAAAAATATTATCCTGAATTTTAAAGTCGCTCAACAGCTTGGTCTGACTTTTCCGCCGGAATTGATGCAAAAGGCTACCGAAATTATTCAGTAGTCTCAGTTTTTTACCCAAATAAACTTAGACCGTTGAGCATTTTTTTTAAACACCGTTCACTATACTGACAGTGTTAACAACGGCTGGTATTTCAATCCTTATTGTTGATCAATAATGAGCGCCTGGTGTAAGGCTTTCACTGCCGCGATTGCCAGAGCCGTTTCGACTACGACACTCAAAGCCAGTTCTGTAATAAAAGTTCCCAAAATCTCACAAGCAACCGCGCTCAGCACTTTACTGATTTCCGCATAAAGTGACGGACGGGAAGCCAGTCCTGTACCCACAACCGACACGACAGAGACATCGGTCGCCACAAAATCCGCTTTCTGCGCCGCTTGTGCCAACCGCTCGGCATCCCGACCGGGAACGCCGGTTCGATCGACCAATATATCAAATTTGTCATCATGATGGATTGCCATCACGCGACCGCCCATGCCATTAATCGTAAAAAGCAATTCGGGCAAACGACCGGCGCCGCAAATCCGGGTGACCGCGGGCGCCAGCACGACAGCCGTTACGCCGGAGCAAACCGTCGCGCCCTGCACACGCGTTTCGCGACCACTCTTATCGCCCGACTTGCGGGCTAATATCGCAATGCCGGCTTTTTTAGCAAATTCGACGGCATCGGCATTCAGCACTTTTGCTCCTGAGAGAGCCATGGCTTGCATGACTTCATAGTTGATTTCGCGCAGAAACCGTGCCTGCTGACAGATATTCGGATCGCCGGAGTAAACCCCGTCAACATCGGAGTAAATCTCACAAGTGTCCGCATTTAGGGCGGCGGCTAAAGCGACGGCGGTTGTATCCGAACCGCCCCGACCAAGAGTGGTAACTTCCTTGTTTGTCGAAACTCCCTGGTAACCGGCTACAATTACAATCCGGCTACTCTCCAAAGCTTCGATCAGGCGAATCGGTCTGACTTCGAGAATTCGGGCGCCCTGATGACTCGGTTCGGTAATAATGCCGCTCTGGCTTCCGGTGAAGGAGATGGCGTCGCCGCCCAATTCATGGATCGCCATTGACAATAGAGTCATACTGATACGTTCGCCGGCGGTAACCAGCAGATCGAGTTCGCGTTGTTGCGGGGCAGGCGATACTTCGCGCGCCTGGGCGATCAAGGCGTCGGTCGTTTTACCCATCGCACTGACAACTACTACCACCCGATCGCCGGCTCTCTGCCGTTGCACCACTATTTCGGCAACCTGCCTCAGCCGCGCAGTATCGGCTACCGAACTGCCGCCGAATTTCATCACTACCGTGCCCATCGATCCTCCTGTATAGCGGCGACTTTCATTAAATCTCAATT
>Ga0265293_10002371_pt1 | contig 38109 bp, 28 predicted proteins | sample Munlanlewell138R_FD_192505 | JGI IMG/M metagenome (GOLD analysis project Ga0265293, IMG submission 192505) | Leachate microbial communities from a municipal landfill in Southern Ontario, Canada - Leachate well 138R | ecosystem: Engineered > Solid waste > Landfill > Unclassified | place: Canada... | reverse complement strand
TATTATTCCTGAAGTAACGATCTAGGTTAACGCATTTCTTCACGTTGAGATTTTGAAGTAAGTTTTTGTAATTCAACTCTGAGTGCAGAACATGACTATAATTCATGATGAGTCGTGACTTTTCAATGTAAATGATATAAATTCATTATTTAATTGCACCCACACAAATCCATATAGAGCCCTTTTTTGACTTCTATACTTTACCGAAAGTGTTACCGCGAGGTTTTACCTCGTGGGTAATACTTTCGGGGATAACACTTATAATATCTAATACTGACACATTTTTCAGTCTACACACTATCAATTATCGCTAATCTGGATAATTAGTTGCATTTCTAAGAAACAGGTACTTAACCACCATCAATAATTAGGTCAGTATTAGATGGTTTATTTAATTATGGTTAATATACGTCAACCATTCGTTTTTTTTTAAAAAAATTGGGTCTCGGGATGACGCAGATGCATGCAACGCGGTCCCGAAAACTTTCGGGATTCACGGATTATAATTCTCTTTAAAGACGGAAATGTATAAGATATTAGTCAAAAGTCTAGCATCTAATTTCTAGCGTCTGAATGTCTAAAAATCTAACATCTAATCCACTTCTTTCTCAAACCATCTCCAAAGCGGATCATTAGGAACGTCTGCCATAATTTCAATGGGTTCTTTTTTCACAGGATGAATAAATTTGGCACTTCTTGCATGCAATGAAATACTTCCATCTTTATTTGAACGTTTAGCGCCATATTTCACATCACCTTTTATGATACAACCGATATTTGCCAGTTGTGTTCTAATTTGGTGATGTCTTCCTGTTTTTGGGTTGACTTCCAATAAAAAATAGCGATCACTTTGGGCAATCAGTTTATAATCTAGAACAGATTCCTTTGCTTCAGGTGTTCCTTTCTTTACGGAGTAACTTTTATTTTGATCTGTGTTCTTTTTCAAGTAATCGATTAAACTTCCAGTGTCTGTTTTGGGTTTTGTTTCCACTATAGCCCAATACACTTTCTCCACCTCTTGTTTCTTGAACAATTCATTCATTCTGGAAAGTGCTTTACTCGTTTTTGAGAAAATCACTAACCCAGAAGTTGGGCGGTCTAATCGGTGAATTACACCACAAAAGACATTGCCCTCCTTCTTATATTTTTCGGTTAACCATAGTTTTATTTTCTCAGGCAACGGCATATCTCCTGTCTTATCGCCTTGGGTAATATCCCCAGAAGCTTTATTGACAGCGATCAAATGGTTGTCCTCATAAATAACATCTATTGCCATTTCTAATACTGTTCTTCTTCATTAGGGAAATCACCAGAACGCACATCGCTGATATAGCTTTTTACTGCGTTTGTCATTTCCTCAAACAAGTTGTGGTATTTACGTAGGAAACGTGGATTAAAGTCGTTATTGATACCCAACATATCGTGTACCACCAAAACTTGTCCATCTACACCTCCACCAGCACCAATCCCAATAATTGGAATGCTTACTTCTTTAGCCACTCTAGCCGCCAATTCAGCAGGAATTTTCTCCAAAACGATAGAAAAACAACCAGCCGCTTCCAATGCTTTAGCATCTTCAATCAAACGATTTGCTTCTTCTTCTTCTTTTGCTCTCACAACGTAAGTTCCGAACTTATAAATCGATTGAGGAGTTAATCCTAAGTGCCCCATTACTGGAATTCCAGCTGTAAGAATTCTTGAAATAGACTCGAGAATCTCTTGCCCACCTTCCATTTTCACAGCATGTCCACCCGATTCCTTCATAATTCGAATTGCTGTTACCAACGCTTCTTTCGAGTTTCCTTGGTAAGAACCAAAAGGCATATCCACAACAACCAAAGCGCGTTCTACCGCTCTCACAACCGAAGCCGCATGATAAATCATTTGGTCCAAAGTAATTGGCAAAGTCGTTTCGTGTCCTGCCATCACATTTGAAGCAGAATCCCCAACTAAAATCACATCAATTCCAGCAGAATCAATGATTTTAGCCATTGAAAAATCATATCCAGTTAACATCGAAATTTTCTCGTTGTTATCCTTCATTTCTTGCAACACATGAGTGGTTACACGTTTTACATTCTTATGTACAGACATAATTATTTTGTTTTAAATGCAAATGTACGAGAACAAATCTAATTGGGTGTTGAAATTTGGGAAATTTCAACACCCAATTAGATTTGTAGGGAGAGGGTATTCTTGAAAATTTTCAATTTTCAAGAATAAGGGAGAGAGAGAGGAATTACAGAAAATTGGAAGTTTTCTGTAATTAGAGAGACGGAGAGAGAAAATTAAACATATTAAAAGATGAAAAAAATTCATTTTAAAGGAAAAATATCTTTATCTTAATTTAGAGTGATAACCAAACTCATATTTATTAACCACTAAATCCAAGAATAATGTTTGATTTTGAAAAATTAATTGTTTATACTAAGGCTAAATCATATAACAAATCCGTAATTGATTTTTTATCTTTTAACAAGCTCGATTTTACAACCAGAGATCAGCTAAAAAGAGCTTCTTTAAGTATAATGCTAAATATTGCAGAGGGAACAGGCAGGCATACAAGTCCTGATAAAAAACATTTTTACATCATCTCCAGAGGTTCTACCTTTGAGTGTGCTGCTTTATTTGACTTATTGAAAGATGTTCAACAAATTCAAAATGAAGAATTCAAGCAATTCTACTCACAACTACATGAAATTTCGAGAATGCTCTCTGGGATGATAAAAAGATACTCGTAGCGATGAGTCGCTACGAGTACCTTTTTATCATGGGGAGAGGGACAATAGAAAATTTTCAATTTTCTATTGTGAGGGAGAGGATAAGTATACATTTATATCTGACATTATGTTAAAAAATAGGATATACTCATTTTACTACAAAAGCTATTCCACAGGAAAAACAATCTCACACCCACCCTCTCCCTGCCGATTTTAATCGGCATCCTCTCCCTTTTAAAAATCTGAAAGATTTTTAAACCCTCTCCCTAGAAAAAGCACAAACGTTATGATTTGGTTTTACACTAAAACCAAATCATAACGTTTGTGCTTTTTCTTTTCTCCTAAATAAAAATCAATCCTCCCCAAAGCCAATCCTGCCCAGCCCACTTGATTAATCAAAACCTTCTCTCCTAGCCTGTTCAGGTGAACTTCTGGTTTAGGCAAAAATGTGTGGGTATGTCCGCCGATGATTAAATCAATGTTTTCTGTTTCTGAAGCAAGTAGTTGATCATTGTCTTTGAACTGTTTTGGTTCATAACCCAGATGGGAAAGACAAATTACTAAATCACATTTTTCTTCAAAGCGGAGATGTTTTGCAATTCTGTTGGCAACTGAGATGGGTTCTAAGAATTCTGTGTCGAGATAGTTCGCTTTAGCAACTAAGCCTTCTAGTCCTACTCCTAGTCCGAAAACTCCGATTTTGAATGGACCTTTATTGAATATTTGGTATTCTTTAGTTACGTCTTTTAGAATGGTGTTCTCGAAATTATAATTTGAACAAACAAAAGGAAAATCTCCATATTGATAAGCATTAATAAAACCATCTAATCCGGCATCGAAATCATGATTCCCCATTGTTGCGCAATCGTAGCCCATGTGTGTCATGAGTTTCATCTCTAATTCGCCGTGGAATTTATTGAAATAGGGAGTTCCTTGGAAAATATCACCTGCATCAAAGAGGAGAACATTTTTTTCTTTTTTTCTAATTTCCTTGAGTAATGCATACCTTCTTGCCACTCCTCCTTGATTTGGATATTTAGCATGCGTAGAAGGAAAGGTCTCAATATTTGAATGGGTGTCGTTGGTGTGTAGAATCGTTATTTTCTCTAAGTGATCTGGGTTCTTAGGGAAACTCAATAAACTTGGACTAATGGCTAGCCCTGCTCCAACAACTATGCTTTTTTGTAAAAATAGGCGACGTTCCATATTACCATTTTATGCGGTTATCTAAAATTGGACGAATTGTGTCCATTGCTTCCACTCTTTTAATCAATGCTTCTCGGAGAAAAATTCCGGTATCGGTAGTTTCATAACTGCGTTTAAAAAAGCTCATATTATCTCCTCCGTTCGCTAAATAATCTGTTGTGATTACGTATAATGTATCACCTACGACTACTTCATTCAATAAATTATAATCCTCACCCAAAATTTGAAATCCTCCAATAGGTTCTCCACCTGATTTTTTCAAATATTCAACTATTGACAATATTTCTTTTGCTGGTAGTTTAGCCAGTACAACTGTATTATCAAATGGCATTAATCTATAAATATCTCCAACAGTTATATTTCCTTGCGAAATTGGCGATCTTAATCCACCATGATTCATAATAGAAATGTAGTGTTTCCCATTCAACAAGCCTTCTTCTTTGAGGTAGTTTTCTGTTTCATCAATTACGAAATTCCCAAGGGCTCCTTCTGGTCGATCGCGCAATAAATCACCAGTTGCATAGCCAATAACTCTGTCCATATTGGCAGCCAATTCCTTTTGATAGGGTTCTATAAAGGCCTGGAGACTATCATCTGGCGATATGCTTGTATTGATTGCAACTTTATCAGTTTGGACAAACACAGAAGCAGAAGAGCAGGCCCAAAGACCTGCTCCTACTAATAGTATCCATAAAATTTGAAAAACTTTCATGGTTTGTATCATCTATTATTGAACGATAATTCTTTTTACTAAATTACCTTTTTCTGTATTAATATTCAACAAATAAGTTCCTGCATTGAAATTGGCAACATTTATTTCAACGAATTGTGTTGATGTTGTGAATGTTCCAACTTTTCTTCCTGTCATATCCATTACGTCAATTGATGTAATTTCAACTCCATTTAATTGAACATAAACTGTTTCATTACTTGGATTTGGGAAAATAGATAAGTTGTGATCTATAAAATCCTTAGACAATCCTAATTCACAACCATCAACGTTGTATGTCATTGAATGAAAGTCAACATAACAAGCGAAATCTACACTATCAATGTATGGATTTCTGTTGTTTTGAATACTGTAAATCAATTCATTTCGAGCGATTTCGTAGCTGTCTGGTAAATCAGTAAAATGCCAGTTTTTTAACAATTCCTGATCTTGGTTTGAAGGAAGACTCCAGAAATGACCTGTTCCGCTTGGTCCGTTATATGCAGTAACCATATAGAATTTTGCTCTTGCAGCATTTCCTTTATTTTTATCAGTTGGTTCGTAAACCAAAGCTCCATTAGCATCTTTTCCTCTTTTCCCTTCTAAGTACTCATAAAGCACTTCAACAACCTCACCTAAAGGAAGATTACTTCTTGGTTCGTTTGCTTTTTGTTGGTTAATAGGATACAAATTATGGTAATCTATATACTCCACTTTTTCTTGACCATAAACCGTGTTTGCTGGGTGTGTTGCGTACCAAGAGTGTGGGAAAGTATGCTCACGTGAATAGCCAGTTGCTGTCCAATCAAAGGCTCCAGAAAACACTTTTCTTTCTGCCGAATAACAACAAACCACATAGCTATCTCCACCTGTTGTATCTCTAACTTCAAAATTATCCATCATCAATCCTTTGTACATGAAGTACGAACTTGGTGTATGAGGATTAATTAAAGCCGTTAAGTTTTCAATTAAGTTTGGATCTGAAGAAGTGATTCCATTATAATAAGCTTGTATTTTTTCTCCACCTGACATTTGATTTCCATCTAGCTTACCCGTTTGTTTATAGTTAACATAGTTTCCAAAACCGTTCATTGCATAAACAGTATAGTTGTAATCGATATTCGCACGGATTCCACGAGGAGTAAAAGTTAGAGAATTCCCTACATAAGCTACTTTACCGTCTCCAATAGCATCACCTCTTAGGTAAGAAGTTCCATCAACTGGAGTTCCTGTTGGTGCACTTCCTTCTTTCCAAACGACTAAATAACCTTCTGCATCTGAAGAAGCTGAATAACTCACATTCATTGTGTACGCTTCGACATTTGAAAACGTAAGATTTGAAGCCGAATTTACTGGTTCGGATGCTAAATTATTATTTCCAATTCCGTATAAACTCAATGTAAACACAGGCACATTTGGATCATCAGAAGCTATAGACAATGTTGAAATTCTTGAACCGTTTGAACTTGTTGAAAAACCGATAATTCCAGTTGTAGAACCTGCTCCTGCGATTGCTCCAGCAGTAATTGTTGTTGAAAAATCACTTGATGCAGTACCTGAAAAGTTAATTGCAGAAACTGTTAAGTTGTTTACTCCAAGGTTTTTCAATTCTAAAGGTGTAGAAGCAGATGTTCCAATTTGAATTGTTGCACCATCTAAAACTGGTACGCCACCCACCAATACTTCAATTTTCTTGTCTGGGGCAGTATATCCAAAGATGTCGTTCATATCACGTGGCAACAGTTGGAAAAGTCCATTGTACTCACTTAATAAACCTACTACAGTTTGTGCTCCAACAGGAATTGTTTGACCAGCCATTGCTGTACCAGGGTTAATACGAATAGTTCCTGTATTTGAACCATTTGTAAAAGTGTAGTTTGTACTGTTTGCGAAATTCGTTCCAGCAGCTGGGAAAGTAACATTATCAATTCTCACCAAACGTCCTTCATAGGTATTTCCTAAATCAACGATATTGATATTCCAAGCTGGAATTTGAGTTCCAGGTCCATGAGGAGTCAATGAAGAAATTGGATCTATTTCAATTAGTCCACTAAAATCTTTAATTGTTCCAGTAACAGTAACAGAATCACCTCTATTTATACCGTTCGTAAAAGAACCTCCATAAATTGGAATTCCACCTGTAACATCTTGAATATAGCGTATTGGTCCTAATTCACCACCATCAGAAGCAACACCTGTAATTGTAACTATTCCTCCAACAGGAAAGTTACGTGCTTCATCAATATTTGACTGTCCAAACAATGTTGTCATGGAAAACAAAGCACCGAAAAGTAAAATTTTATTTTTCATTTTATTCTATTTTGTAATATTAAAATTCAAATCCTAAAGAGAAATTCACACGAATTCCTTGACCAAAGAAAACACCTGAAGAAGCAGCATCAAAAGCACTTCCATTTTGGTTGTTTCTTGCATCAGAAATATACAATGTATTCAAAGCGTTAAATACGTTTCCTCTCAATACCAAGCTTGATTTCTCAAATTTGAAGCGGTAACCTGTATGGAAAGAAAGCATTCCGTAAGAAGGTATTTGCCATGATTCTTTCCCACCATTTCCACTTGAAACGCTTAATGAGAAAGGATCGAAATCACTGTAATAACGTCCGAAGTAAGTATATCCAGCTTTCACATAAAAACGTGGAATAGGCTCATATCTAACTGCTCCAGCAAATGTAGTTTGTGCAGCATCACCAACGTGAACGCCTTTCGCATCAAATTCAAAGATCTGTCCAACAACATCTATCTTTTCAGCTGATTGCCATGTCCAGTCACCAAGAGAGACCATACCTTCGATTGAAAGATTTTTCAATACTTTATATACCGCATCAACTTCAACCCCCATATGTAAAGCATCCATTCCATTAACGTTTGCAACAACAAATTCTGTAGGGTCGTTAGGATCTGGAACTTTCACTCCGAAAGGGAATGGTTTGTTTTTCCACATTGTGTAATAACCGTTTACATTCGCACTAAATTTTTTCGAACGGTAACCATATCCAACTTCAAAAGCCATAATGTTTTCGTTCAATATTTCTTCGAAGAAACGATTGTCTGTATTGTCAATTACGTTACTGAATTGTGGTGTTCTAGAAAGATATCCAGCATTTACAAAAACGTTCATTCTTTCAGAAATGTTGAAGTTAGCCCCTGATTTTGCAGTAAAACCAGCCAACCATTTCCAATCTGTTTGGTTATATTTTAAGTCTGGATGATTTGGATGATAATATTCACCTTCATACTTAACAACATCATTTCCTCCAATATATAAAGTAGTATCAGCCAAATGAATTTCTCTTTTTTGGTGATAATCAATTCCCTTATAACCATTCACAACAGTAGAAAGATTCAAGAAAGACGACCATCTTCCTTTGTTGTATTCAACCTGTCCGAAAGCACCTGCCCATTGTACTAAAGCATCACGGTGATTGTGATAAGGTTGCCATCCAACTTTATCTCCTTCAACTTTCATATTGGTCATTGCGTTTTGATCTTGGTTATTGATCCAATAATTACCTCCTAACAATTCACGCAATTCAGTATAGTGTTCTCCTTTATAGTAACGGTAATCTAATCCTCCAGATATTTCCCAGTGGTCATTCAATTTATAATCAAATTGAGAAACACCACCAATCCACATGTGATTATTTACAGCAGCTGTAACAACCTGAGAAGATTTTAATAAAGTCGGGTGATGAGAAGCATCAACTGTAGGGTAGTTTGAACCAAAAAGTGTTACCTCCTGGTTATTTGCAATAATTTGATCCCAATCTACATGCCCATCTTCATCATAAAGAATTCCACTTGAATTTTTCAAACGCTCTCCACCTCCTCTACCGATAGAAATATATGCCATATTAGAAATTGATAATTTATCATTTACTTTCCAGAAATCTTTTAACGTGATTTGTGGTTTATGGTAATAGTTTCTTCTTTCTGATTTAGCAACTCTGTCACCATTTTCATTTGTGATATAACCAAAATGCTGGTTATGTCGAATTCCATAATCGATATTTGCAGCACCTTCAGGAACATTAATTCCTTGTTCTCTTGCATAATCTGCATCCCAATATTGGATTGGCTGATTATAAGAACGTTGAGCATGCTCCTGTGGAGCACCAAATCCACTTAATGAAATCAAGTGCTTTCCTACACGTTTTTGAATTTTCAAATAGTAAAATGCACCACGTGTACTCAAACCATCAACCCATCCATCACCTTGTTTGTATGAACCAGAGAATAAAACTCCCCAGCCATTATTCAACTTTCCAGATTTATAAGAAAAAGAAGTTCTTAAGAAATTTCCTGTCCCATATTCTTGATTGACTTTCATTTCGCGTTTTCCACCCGTCGGATCTGTGATAATATTCATTGTACCACCCACAGAAGGCATTGCTAATTTCGTAGCACCTAATCCACGTTGTACTTGAATTTGATTTGTTATTTGATCCAAACCAAACCAGTTACTCCAATATACCCAACCATTTTCCATGTCGTTTACTGGAACACCGTCAATCATTACTCCGATATTTCGTTGGTTAAATCCACGAATACTGATTCTTGCATCTCCATCACCTCCACCTTGTTGTGTAGCGTGTACACCAGGAGTTGAATTCAATACCATTGGCAATTCTTGAGAACCCAATTCTTCAGTAATTTGTTTGGCAGAAATTCTACTTACGGCAACAGGGGTTTTTCTATCAACAGCGAGTTGACCAATAACTTCGACCTCTTCCATTTCTTGGGTATCTCCCATTGAAAAATCTCTAGTTACAACTGGTTCATTGATGGAAACAGTTACAATTAAAGTGTCGTATGAAAACATTGATATTTTCACTTCATAATCTCCATAAGGCAGATTTTGAATGGAATAGGTTCCATCTAATTGTGCTTTAGACCTATATTCATCAGAAATATAGATATAAGCCCCAATAATTGGCTCATTAGTTGAATGATCGGTGATTTTTCCGTTTAAAGTTCCTTTTTGAGAAAACACAAAAAATGGAACAAGGAAAGCGAGGAATATAATTTTCTTTATCACAATGGAAAAAATTGATATGAAAAAGGGGAGCTTTTAGACTCCCCTAACTAAATTTAATTTCTTATTTAACTATTACACGACGAGAAGTAACAACTCCATTTGATGTCTCTAGGTTTACTAGATAAACACCTGGCTGATTCCCGATAGTGAAAGATTGAATACCTGATTTATTCTCTTGTGAGAATACTTTTTGACCTACAGCACTATAAACTTCAACTTTTACGATGTTGCTTTCAGTTGCAAAGTTAAATTCTCCATTTGCAGAAGGATTTGGGTAAATAGATAATTTGATTGCTGATTCATCTTTAACAGACAACTCATTACATTCACAATCATGAAAACCTAGTGTTGACCAGTTTCCTTCGATACGTGGATTACCATTACCATCTAAAATAGGGTTTCCGCTAGCATCCAACATAGGGATAACTGGAGGTAAAGTATCCCATTCTGCCATTGCATTAAATTTACTTGGGTTTATCTTAACTCCAGTTTTAACAAATGGTTTACGAACTAAAGAATGATCAGATGTGATATCAACTCCTACTCCAACATAAGGAGATTCAGTTGTCCAACCTTTATAGTTTCCTGTAGCTGGATCTTCTCCAATCTTACCAAATAAATCAATCAATTGTGAGTTTGCAATATTAGCTAAAGTACCTTTAGCTAAAACTACAGCATCGTTACCATTGAAATACATTGCTTTTGAAATGTTGTAATCTGGGCAATAAAAACCATCAGCACGAACTTGTAAAGAATCCCAAACTGGAGCTTCCTGACCTGTTCCGCTTTGATCTCTTTTGTCAAGTACCGCTACGTAAACATCATAAGGCTGAATTGTACCAGTTAGAACAACTCCTGATTCTGGACCAACAAAATTTGCTCCGTTAGAGTAACGGATAATCATGTAATCACTTAAATCAATTGCCTGAGCAGTAGGATTATAAATCTCGATTGCTTTGTTGTTTGACCAACCTTCGACATATTCTGAGATAAAAAGGCTGCTACAATCTTGTGCGCTCACTGCAGCTGCACTTAAAAGTAGACTGAATGAAAGTAAAACTTTTTTCATAGTTATTATATTTAATTGAGAGATGTTACAATTTTAAAAAAACAAAAATAGTTGCGAGTTTGAACAAACTTATATGGATACAACTTATTTTATCATCGTTTTTTATTGTTTTATCATTTAATGGTTTCAGCGTGAAATAAAATTGCCTCAAGGAGAACATAAAATGATTTTCACGACAAATTTAAGGCTTTTTATTGAACCTTATATTATTGAATTATTAACAATTTCCATTTTTTTAGTGAAAATGATGACACAAACGCATTAATTTTATGCATCTATTTGATTAATAATACTTTCTAAAACTTGAAATATATCCTAAAAGATCAGGAATATTAATAGATACAGAGGTTTCTTAGAATCTTTCTCCATAATAAAATACTTCCTGTTCCCAAATGTTGAAAAAATCTTAAAAACAGAGGGAAATGTATATAAAAAGACGACTGAATATATGGTTCTATATTGTCTTTGCCAGAATACTTCAAAATGCTTAGTTTTCCTGCGGATACTGAACGGTGAATGGTCGGAAACCGACACTTATTTCACATTCTGTAAAATATTTGGTTCTATATGATTCTGCGTGGGTATAATGAAAAAAGTCCGTCGGCTGACGGACGATATAATTCGAAAAGGTATTACTATTATCTCAAAGTGATCCTAGTTTCAATCCCATAAATACCTTTCATCATAATCAACTTTATATTTCTTTAAAAACGCAAGATACTCTTCTTTATAAGTCTTCTTTTTATGATGAATATGTTGATTACGAATATAATTTATAACTATATCCGTTTCAGTAGGATTTGCTGAAAACGATCCATATCCACTTTGCCAAGAAAAGTTTTTTAAACTCTCGTCTTTGGTTTTCATCCACTTAGATGAATTAGCTTTTATCTTTTGAATTAATGCCATCAAAGTTATTTTTTGAGAATGTTTACATAAAATATGAATGTGATCAGTATAACCGCCAACTATTAAAGCTGGACATTCTAAATTATTACATATTCCAGTTATGTATGCAGTTCTTTTTCAAAAGGAGGATAAATTAATGCTTTTACACCTTTTGTATTAAAAACAATATGCAAATAGTTATTTACTAAAGATTGTCCCATAATCGTTTTTTAATCATGAAGTTACATATAAGATTATGACATCTTGCTTTTAATTGGGAATTTGAATAAGTATTATTCCTGAAGTAACGATCTAGGTTAACGCATTTCATCACGTTGAGATTTTGAAGTAAGTTTTTGTAATTCAACTCTGAGTGCAGAACATGACTATAATTCATAATGAGTCGTGACTTTTTAATGTAAATGAAATTGATATAAATTCATTATTTAATTGCACCCACACAAATCCATATAGAGCCAGTTTTTTTAATCGTAAGTTTTTATGATTTTTTCTAGACTTAAATCTTACTCAACCATGAATAGTTTTAATTTTGTTGTGTTTCTGATCAGAAGCTATATGCTAATTAAATCATTTACACCATTAAAAAAACGTTATGCTTAAAAGAATTTTTAAATTCATTAAACCAGTTGTTGAAGTAGTAAAAACTGTTATTCGAGGTGTTGGCGCACATAGCTTAATGACATTTGCCGCTGCGATTGCTTTTTATACCATATTTTCACTTCCAGGATTATTAGTTACCATCGTTGTTGTTGCTGGGTTTTTTCTTGGAACAGAGGCTGCCACAGGAGAGTTGTCAGAACAAATGAGTGAATTTATAGGACCAGAAATAGCTAATTCTATTTCAGAAATTATTGTTCAAGTGGATATGTCGGATGAAAACACATTAAAAACAATTTTTGGGGTCGGAACTCTGGTTTTTTCTGCAACAACTGTTTTTATGAGTTTACAAGAAGCGCTTAATAAAATTTGGGATGTTGTTCCTCAACCTAAAGTTGGGATTTTAAAGTTTTTATTGAATAGAGTACTCTCTTTAGGAATGATTGTAGGAATGGGTTTTATTTTAATCGTTTCTTTGATAAGTGATACAATTCTCGAAATATTTTTCGGAGAAATTCAAAATTTGATAGGAGAGGAGCCAAGTTTTCTTTTAAGTATTACAAGTGGAGTTGTTTCTTTCGCAATTATCTTCTTGATTATTGCTATGATTTTTAAGTTTCTGCCAGATGTATTACTGAGGTGGAAAGATGTGAGAATGGCAGCTTTAATTACGACTGGACTATTTATTCTTGGTAAATACGGAATACAACTTTATTTGGCCAATAGTTCCTTCACCCAAACCTATCAAGCTGCTGGATCAATTATTGTTCTTTTAATGTGGGTTTATTATTCCACAGTGGTGATATTGATTGGAGCTGAAATTACCAGAGCAATCATGATTTATAAAGGAAATCCAATTCGACCTGCTGCCCATGCGAAGAAGGTTTCTATTCAACAGGTGGATTATGAAACATATAAGACAAACTTTTATGATAAATAGAGTCTGTTTGGTTGAGAGAGGATAGGCTTTTTACGAATTATTGAAATAGCTTTGTTAGGTTTTCTATTAGATTTGTTTGGACTGGGTTTGTGCTGAGATTTACGAAGTCATTCGTCTGCCATTCTTGTGTTTTTTGTGCTTGTTTACTTCTTGCTAAATCCCAGGGTGGGTAAACTCTAATTCCTCGTTTTCCATCTTTGTTTTTATCGGAGAATATTTTTTGTTGATATAATACCATTTTGGGAAAAATAAAAGCACCAAATAAATCTCCTTTTCTTGTCGAGATAATCAAAAATTCAATATCATCTGAAATATCGAATGGAACTGTAATTCCTTCTTCATTCCGCTTCCAAATGGCAACAATCCGATCTAGCGGATTGACCTGTTTTTGTAGGGGTTGTTATCGCATTACGGAATTTCACCATTTTACCATTCAATTGAAATGAATGTGCAAAATAGGCTCTCCTTCCAATTCAGGTACAACATTAGAAAGCAATATTCCAAAAGGTTTATAGACCAATTGACTTAAAATTTGTATTTCCATAAACCTATCATTCTTCAATTTTTAAACAATCCTAAGATTTCATTATTATCTATACTAGTGTTTTGTTAATTACCAATAAAGTATTTGTATTCAATATGTTTTTAAGCAGAATAGTCTCAAGTTTTAAAGTCTGATTAAAATAATTATTGACCAACTTTTCTTTTTCTTTGCTTTCTTGATTCATGCCTAAATTAAATAAAATTGAGCTTTTCTCTTCTATAATTCTCGCTAAATTATCACAGAATTCCGTAGAGTAAAACTTTTCTGGAACTTTATTGTTGATGAATAAATCAACGATTATTAGGTCAAATTGATGAGTGGGATTCTTAACAAAATCAAATGCGTCATGATTTATAATTGTTAAGTTTTTAGTGTTTGAAATTGAGAACTCTTCCTTGGCAATCTCTATGATTTTAGCGTCTATTTCTATAGCTACTATTTTACCCTTATATTTGTATTTATCTCTCAAGGATTTTATCACACTGCCTCCGCCAAGTCCTAAAAGTAGGATGGAATTGATATTTGTTAATTCAAATTCATTTAATCCTATTTCTAGAATTCGTTGCAAAGAGCCAAATGAATAGTTCGCATTTTTACTGTTGAGCACCTTCCTTCCGTTGATTAAAGTTATCTCTAAAACACCGTTATAGTCAGAGTTTACTTTTCTTGTTTGTGGCCAAATAAAGCTTAGAAGATTATTCATAACGAGAGGATTAAGGTTATGTTTATAAATGACAACATAATCCTTTTAGACTAATTTCACAAGTAATCCTATATTAATTCTCACTGTAAGGGTCAGTAATTAAGACGCTACTTAGTCAATAGCAATCACTAATCTTTTTCCTGGATCTATTTTCTGCACCCATAGATTTTCTATATCTCTTATATTTCCTTGGATTATCTCCATCTTTAAATTTCCATCTGCTGCGAGTTTGAACATTTCAGGAAGAATTTTTTGGTCAAATTGCTTTAAATCTTCTTGTGAAAGACTCCCGAATCCAGAACCAAGGATTTCGATTGCAGAACTTCTCAATATGCCAGAAGACAAACTTATGTTTTCACCTGCCATTGAGCCTACAGTTACAATTCTAACCTTCTTAGTGAAATTATCTAAACCCCCACCTTTTACAGAGTTTATGATCAATTCAATAGGATTTCCCCATAAATAATCAATTACTAAATCTATGGGAGTTTCGGAATGAATTTCTTTCAATTCTTTGATAATTGTTTTATCATCTTGTTGAAGTGACACAGTTTTATTTGCACCGTAAGCTCTCGTCTTTTCTAAGATTTCAAGGTTTCGTCCAGTAGTAATAATAACATTTGCTCCATAATGTTTAGCAATTTGAACTGCTAATAATCCTGTAACTCCAGTAGCTCCATTGATTAAAATATTTTGTCCTGGCTTAATTTTACCTCGAATTTTTAAAGCCATTGCAGCTCCCAATACTGCATTTGGTAGTGCCGCAGCAATATTAAAATCAAGATTGTCAGGAATTAGAGTAAATCTATTTTTGCTAATAATTGCTTTTTCTGCAATCATCCCCGAAATGCCCTGTGCATAGACTCTAGTTCCGTCTTCTAATGTTCCCACTCCGTCCATTCCTACAACAGCAGGGAAATCTTTGTGACTTGCATAATGTTTTCCACTTGCTCGAATTTTATCGAGATTTTTAACTGCAGCAGCTTTTACATTTAATAATAATTGCTCGTCGCTCGTCACCTTCGGACTTGGGAACTCTTTATATTTTGGAATGTCTCCTAACTTCTCTATAATTGCTGCTTTCATTTATCTGTGATTTTATGTTGTTTTCAATCTCTTAAAACTACAAAATATAAAATTCTGTACCGTTTCAAAAGGTGTTTGATGATCTACTGAAATGCATTTTACTTTTTCAAAAAACAGTTTTACACGCTCTGTCATTGATTGTTCGGAATATTGTTTAATCTCAATTCCACTGCATTTTTTTGGGCCTAGTTCTGAAAAAGTTCCAATTACTAAAACTCCTTTTGGTTTTATGCTTTTCTGAATGGTGTCGATATAGTTTGTGATTTCATGTTCTTGCGTTAAGAAATGAAAAGCAGCTCTGTAGTGCTAAAAGTCATATTGTTCGGTTGGCTTAAAGGTCGCAGCGTCTGCAACAATCCATTTTACTTTCGTAGCTCTGTTGCCCAATCGTTTTTTAGCCCTGTCAAGTGAAGCATTAGAGATGTCTAAAACAGTTAGGTCTGTGTAGTCTAGATCAAGTAAATGGTCTATTAAAAGGCTGTCACCACCGCCAATGTCAATGATTTTTGCGTTTTTAGAAATATTAAATTCTTTTAAAAAATCCAGCGATGTTGTAGGGGTTGGTTGATACCAGCTAACTTCCATTAGATCTTTCGTCTGATAGATGTTTTCCCAATGTTTTTGCTTGTCTAATTTTTCCATTTTCTATGTCGTTTTATATGGAACCTGTCGAAATAATAAAAGAAAATTCATGAGTCCTCCCGTTGTGAAGTAGAAATGTGTTTCGTGAATAGCAAATATAAATAAAATCGAGGTATTAGCTATATGCTATAAGCTTATAGCTTTTGGATTCATAGCTTTACGAAAAACGAGGTCCTCAACGCAGTTAATCTTCGAATCCCGGAATCCCGGAATCTTTCAACTGGGAAGCCCTCAACACGGTGCAGTGCGATGCGAGCTTGTCGAACTGAAGTTAATCCTTAAAACGGATATCCAATTGCAAAATTAAACACAGGACTCTTATAATCAAACTGCCAAACTGAATCTGGTCTTTTTAATGGTGCTGCGAAATCAAAACGAATGACAAAGCCTTGCACATCTACTCTCAATCCAATGCCGGTTCCGATACCGAATTGTTTATTGAAATCTGAAGTAAATTTCCCGCCTTCTAAGTTGTCGCTTAAGTTCCAAATATTTCCGGCGTCGAAAAACAAGGCTCCTTTAAGAACAGAAATTAATGGGAAACGGTATTCGAGGTTTCCTTCTAATCGGATGTCTCCAGAACGATCGAAATAGAGCCCACTCTCATTTTCTGGTTTGTAAACACCCGGGCCAAGACCTCGAATTTGAAATGCTCTAACACTGTAAGACCCTCCTGAGAAATATTGTTTTACGTAGGGTAAGGATTCAGAATTTCCATAAGGCACTCCAATTCCACCAAAAATACGTCCTACCAAAATATGCCCAGATTTGGTGATTCTGTAGTGATAACTTAAATCCAAATCTCCTTTGATGTATTGAGCATAAGGCAAACCCATAAAACTTTTAGTTGAGTCTCCTTCTCTGGTTTTACCGAATAAATTGACTGTGTTTCCAGCTAAATCAAAATTGAATCGCGCATAAAGTCTTCCTTTTCTATTCGGGTTGCTCAATTCATTATAGATAAAAGTATAGTTTAATCCTGCAATAAATTGTTGTTCGAAACTTCGTTTTAAGAAGGGATTTCCATCTAAAATGGAATCAAAAAGTTCACTTCTCTTACCAACTTTTACGTAATTGATTTTTATTGGATCAATTTGATGCGTTACCCAACTGTTGGCATTCCAAACATATCCAAAAGTTGCGGAATAGGAATTTATTGTGTAAAGCTGACTTCTTCTCAAATAATCAATCCCTGTGATGATTTTAGTTTTTGGAATGGCATATCTGAAATACTTTTCAAAGTTTCCTGGGAAGATTAATCTAGGATAAACCAAAGAAAGATTCAGTCCTAATCGTAAACTACTCGATCCATTGGTTTTGCTGCCAAATTGTTTTTCATATCCAAAATTCCCTCTTGCAGAAAAACTTTCGCCTCCTTTGAAAATATTTCTATTGAGATAGGTCAAACTCAAATCTGGACCAGTGAAGTCATTGGATTTTGTTACTCCTTGTAATTCTGCCCGAAGCGACCTTTTATTCAGAGGAGACAATGAAATAGTTGCATTCAAATGTCTTAAATAGAGACTGTCTGCACCTAAAGTATCGACTTCTTTAAAGCTGATGTTAACAAATTTATAGGTTCCGATAGAAGAAATTCGTTGACTTGTATATTTTGCTTTGAGTGGATCATAGCGTTCTCCAGGTTTGAGTATAATAAAAGGACGTAAACGATGCGGCTTGAAAAACACATTTTTTTGTATAAATTCAATTCCTTCAATGGTTGTGGTGTCTGGCTGAACTCCCGAAGTATCCTTTGTGATATCAGGAAATACCTCAATTTGGTCGATCATATAAGGGACTTTTGATTTAACAGGAACTCCTTCCTTCAGCCTTAAGTACAAATTAAAAGTTCTTGAGTTGTTCAAGTTTGTATCTGCTTGAAAAAGAATAAAAGTTGAATTGAAATTGTAATACCCTTTGTCTTTCAAGTACTGGTCTATTCTTTCGCGTTCCGCTTTAAAAGCTCCTAAATCGTAACGACTCCCTTTCTTAAGGAATGTTTCAGAGAGTGCTCTTTCCAATTCAATATAGACGGGGAAGCCTTTGCTTTTCTCTAAAGAATCAACCTCTATTGTGTAGTTTTCTAATTGATATGCTTTACCAGCTATAATTTTGTGATCCGTTTTGGCAGTTTTAGAAGAGCTGTCCTTTTTTATAGCTGATGAAATTTCAGTATAGAAAAACCCGCTGTTTTGAAGTCGATTTTCTAATAATTCCTCTGTTTTTTCAATATTGACTTCAGAAAAGTAGGAAGGCTGTTCTCCAATTTTTTTATTTAAAAAGCGAACGATAAAATTGGTTTTTTCCTTTTGAGCTTTATAGTGATATAATAATCCTGGGTAAAATCCTAAAAATCTAGTATTTGGTTCAGGGTATAATAAACTATGTAACTCACTTTTTAATCCACCTATGTCTTTATTCTTTATGCTGTCTTCAATCGTAACTTTTCCTCCACGAAAAAGCATTTCTCCTTCGGGAATGTATTTTTTTACGCTGCAAGCAGAAAGAACTGTCACTGCTAAAACTGCCAAAACAGCAAATAGAAAACGATATTTATTTAATTTGCGCTGCATTAATTTTTCTCTTTGTTATTGCTTTTAGCATCTTTCTCTTTTTTCAATTCATCTGTTTTTTTGTCATCTGAATCCTCTTTTATTGGCTTTTCACTGAATAATTTATTCCAGTGATTGAATTGGCGCTGAAAAATGATTGAAATTCCATTCACAAAAACTTGACCGTCGATAACATTTTCATATTCACTATTTCTAAATCCTGTTAATCTCCAACGGCCATCTTTGGTCAATAAATATTGAATACTGGCATTTCCTAAAACTGCATTTTCTTGTCCCGGTTGTGCATCTCCTTGCACGTTTACAGTACTTCCTACTTGAACAATCAATCGGTCATCTAATAGTTTTTTCTGTGCACTAACATTCAAATCTGTTCTTTCTTGCGCTGATTCTCCTTGATAGTCTGTATAGCTGTCTAAACCAAAGTTTAGCTCAACACCCGAGCTCCCCATCAATTTATCTGAATAAGTATTTAACTGATCAGAAAGTGCTTGATTTAGGTTTTTTCTAACCATTCTTGCTGTTCCACCACCACTTCCATCAGAACCTGAATTAGGATAAAACTTTCTTAAAACTAAAAGTGAAAAAACCTGTTTATTAAGTTCGTCTTCTTCGCTGTTTAACTGTTTTATTCTTCCATAAACAGTTCCGTCAATTGCTCCACGAGCATCTTCTGGCATTCCTAGATTAAAATTAAGAATTGGCTGATCAAGTTCTCCATTTACATTCAAATAAACTAAAAATGGTAAACGTTGACGGTATTTGTTTTTCACATCTTCACTCGCACCAGCGGTTTGGGAAGCCATCAAGGCAGAAGCAGAAGTTTCTATTTTGTATTTCGCAGTAATATTCAAATCTGCATCCATAGGGTCATTGCCACGCCATGTAATCGAGCTTCCTGGTTCGAAGTCAAATTCTCGTTTTACCAGATTGTATAGACTTAAATTATAATGTCCGTCATTGATTTCATAACGACCGCTTAAAGTTGTTCTGCCATTTTGTGCAATATTGAAATCAAGTTCTCCATTTCCAGAAACATTTAGATTATCGCCTGTTTTTGGGTCAACGATAACGTTGAATTCGGAGTCTTTTTCTATTTTTAATTTAGCATGTAATTCTATTCCGCTAAAAATAGTAGCTGCTGTTGAATCATCAGCCCTTGTTAATATATCATCTGGATTTTCTTTGTTTACGAATTCAATAATTCCATCACTTTTTTCCAATTTAGCTTGTGCATCGAGCAAAACATAGGTGAAATTGGTGTTTTTATTAATGGCAATACTTACATCTACTTTGGGGAAGTTCAAATCGCCTTTTATGGTTCCGTTTATATCAAAATCCAAGACTCCATAAAATTCGTTATTGTCCTCTTTCGTAGAGTTTATTGCTTGGAAATCTTTTGCCTTGATTTGCAGATCAAAAACTGGATTCGAAATGTTTTTTGTTGAAATAGAACCGTCCAAAGCAATGCTGTTATTCTGTTCGTCTTCTATTGAAAATTGATTTAGAGTGATATCATCATTGTCAATATTGATTTTGTCATTGGCCAATCTGAATTTTGAATTCACTGCTGTGACATTAAATCGCGCGTCGTTAAATTTCAAATAACCTTTGTATTTTGGTGAACTTGTGCTGCCATTCAGTGTTATTTCTGCAGAAATATTGCCAGAGGCATCATCTAGACTTTCGCCAGCAATTATTGCAATGGTTTTCATTCCAATTTTGTTTACATCAACTTTGAAGTCCAGCGCAGAATCAATGTCTACAAGAGAATAATCGCCATTTACTGCTAAATCAATATCCTGCCCTTTAATGCTTAAATCAAGATTGTAATTGTCACCACTTTCAGATTTAGCTTTCAATATTAATTTCCCCAAAGGCGCTTGCAATGCTGTTAGATCATTGATACTAAAATCAGCCATTAAACCGAAATTTTTAAAAGGATCGATGGCCACTATATTTCCCTGCATTTCTCCTGATGCCAATAATTCATCTTTGTTGAATAATGCCAAAAGATTGGTGAGTTTAAAGTTTTTAAATCCAATTCCAATATTGTCTTTCTGCGTTTGAACGAGATCATTTGCGATATTTATACTTTCATTGTCTTTGCTAAAAACAAGATTTTGAGCAATAATTTTATTGTTCTCAATTCTGATGTGATTGTCATTTGGAACTGTCCAAGCATCACCGTTAAAGACTAGTTTTTCTGGGGCGAAGTGCAGTTTTAAATTAGAACTTTTACCTGTTATTTCTGTTTTTACAACATAACTTTCTTCCTCTCCGTTGAAAGCGTGGAAATGTAAATTTAAAATTTCATTTTTAAAATTCCCATCAAAATAAGTGCGGTTCATGACGAATGGGCCAGCATCGAGTTCATTAAAACCAAATTTGAATTTTGCTTCCTTTTCAAAAGAACTGATATTTAATTTTAAACTATCAACCGTATTGTCAGCATAGTTTATGTAAGGCAAATCTAAATTGGCAATTAACTGACTCTTTTCTTGATCAAAATCTATGTTTAATTCTAAAGTATCCATGGTTTTAATTTCAGGAATCAAGAAACTGGTGATTATTTTTGATTCTGAAAGTTTCATGTTCAACTTGAGTTTAACAGGATTGTCAAATTCGTGTGTATGGTCAATTGTGTCTAAAAAATAACCTTCCAATTGATGTTTGATGGCTTCTGTTATACGGTCAATTCCTGCATTAGCACGTAGTTTGCTATTTAAGAAATTACTGCTAATATCCATTGCAGCACTGTCTTTTGTAGCACTTGCACTTATGTCAACAGGTCCTAAATAGTAATTATTTTTATCATAAACTGCAACTCCTTCAGTGAAGTGCGTTTCAAAATTAAACTTTTCTGCATTTCCTTCAAAACTGGCATTCATCATTAACTTTGCTTTGATTTTCTTTTCAGAAAAACCCAGTGCGTATAGATCGACTCCTTCGAGTTTTAAGTCTAAATCAATTTTCGGAGAAATAGAATCCAACTTAATTTTAGTATCGATTTTTAAATCTAGGTTGTCATCTTTAAAGCAAACATTAACACCACCATTTCCGTTTTTTAGATGTCCATCTAATTCAGGTGCTGAAAAATCATAATCACTAAACTCTAGTTTCGAAAACTTGGAGGTCAATTTGGCATTCAAATCATTGATGTCTTTCCCTTTTCCAGCTGCTTTCATTTCAAAAGCAATCATTCCAATTTCTGGATTGTTTAGGATTTTACCGAGTTCAAGATCAATCACATTTATTTTAGCATCGAAAACAATTTCATTCTGCTGTTTAAATTTACCGTCAATGATAATCTTTCCTTCTGGAATGGTAAGTGAAGTTTTGGTTTGTAAATCATCGAGTTGACCGCTTAAATTACTATTGACTAGAACGGTTTTTGGAATAGAAATCCCTATGTCTTCTTCAGAAATAATGCTGGAGATGTCTGTTCTTGTTGAATGAAATGTGAAACTCTCAATGTCTGCAAATAAGTTGTCGACATCCATTAAATGCTTGAACTTTCCATGTGTTTTGATTTCTGTATTTTGTCCCCAATTCACTTGAAAATTTGATATATTTAATTCATCAAGTTTACCATCTGCTTTTATTTCTCCAATGAATTGATGTTTTGCTAATTTGTTTAAATATTCATTTTGTTTCAATTCAGGTGCAAATTCAAAGGCATCATTTAAGTCAATAACAAACTGTTTCAAATTGAGTGTTAATAGAGCATTCTCAGGCGCTTCAATAAAATTCTCTAAGGAAGAAAACTGCGCTTTTAAATCCAAATCTATTGAGCTATTACCTGTTAAGATAATTAAATCTTCTAAAGAAAACCTTGTTGGATCAAGTGAGGCAATAAAGGCTAATTTGTTTACATAAATTCCACTTTCTTCTTTAAATGATAAGTTTTCAATTTGAAGTTGAGCAGATTCGTTTTTAGAAAGTTGGATGTCATTTGCCTTGAAATTGAAATCCGATAAATCAATATAATCTGGATTTAAACTTTTTAATTCTTTAGGTTTTCCCCCAACTTGATAATGGAAGTGATTGTTTTGAAATGCTATAGATTCTACTTTTACATCCCAATCTGGCCAGACAAAAGACGATTTTTCTTCTGCTGGTAAAGTATTTTCTAATGAATCAGATGCTGCCTCTTTCTGACCACTCATTTTAAATTGAATGGTTGAGTTATTCAGAATGAATTTCCCTACTTTTATATCTTGGTTGGCTAAATCAGCTTTAGGAACTTCTAATTCTAATTCATCCAAATTAATGTCAGCATTTATAATGTCTGGAATAGATTCGTAGTGAGCAGTAACATTTCTGAGCTTTAAATTGTCGAGACTCAAATAGGGGAGTGTTGATTCTGTAGTGTCTGATGGCGGACTTGGTTTGCTTTGAATGTAACTTACTTTCGTGTTTTCTATTGCCAATTCTGCAACTTGGAATTTCATCTTTTCAATGTCGATATTCTTTCCGTCGAGATGAAGCTTCCCTAAATTCAGATTTGCTTTCATGCCTGTCACAGCATCGTCATAAATTATTTTGAAATCAGAAAAGTCTATTGAGCCCACAGATATCTTTAAAGGTTTACTCCTGGTAGTGTCTTTTTTTGTTTTTGCTGTTGTCGAATCAGATGCAAAAGCATCTATTAAAAATTGGTAGTTAAAGCCTTCAATTGAATCTTTTTGAATAACATTTGCACGTAACCCCGTCCATTCTAAGCCATCAATTGATATAGGATTACCTGTTATGATTGGCCAAATAGGGATTTTAACTTGAATTTTCTGAGAGTAAATAAGTGTATCTCCTTTAAGATCTTCTAAATACAGTCCTCTTAAATCAATGCTGCCACCAAAAGTAATAAAGAGCTTTTCTATTTCAACTTTGGTTTTGGTTTTCTCTGAAACGAATTTTGTTGCTTTGCTGACAATGAAATCTTGACCCCAAGGACTTCGAACAACGAGAACTAGCACTGTGAAAAGAAAAAGTAGGACCAGTAATATACTGCTCAGAATTCGTAAGATACGTTTCCACCATGGACGTTTCTTCTTGCTCTCTTTATCCTTGTCTTCTGGGGCTTCTGTCAATTTTGTGTTTTAAAAACAGTCTAATATAGTCTTCCTATTTAACTGTAACAAAAAGAATGTCATTTATGTTGCGTTAAAATATGCAAAAGAGATGATTTTATGTTATTCAAGTTTTGGTATAGATTTGTATTGGACATCAGCGCTCACCACTTTTCTCGGTTTTGAAAACACATATTGCAAGATCAATGAAGAAATAATTAGTGTTACCCCTATCCAAAATGCTAAATTGAATCCTGCACTTTCATTAAAAATGATAAAGGCAAGGATAATTCCATATATAGGTTCTAAATTAAAGTTTAAATTCACTGTAAATGAACTGATTGTACGTAGAGATCTGTTCAGTAAAGTGTACATTAAAACAGTACAAACGATGGCTAAGATGAGTAAATAGACTAAATTCATTCCTTGTGGTACTTTGAATTGAAAGTCGAAAAAGGTGGTTGAGAAAAGTATGATAATGGCCAAAACAATTGATCCTCCACTCATTTGAAGCATTGTTACTTTTAAAGTGTCATGCTTTTTAACAAGACTTTCGTTGAAAATTGTAAAGAGAGAAACCAAAACAGATGATATAAAACCAAGAATAATTCCTTCTCTATATGTGCTGTCAAATCCGAAAATAAGTGCAATTCCTATTAAACTTAGTGAGCTCAAAATTAGGTTGTTGATGGATAGTTTGCTTTTATTTATCAATGGATCCAACAGTGCAGTAAAAAAACTTGCAAGGCTCAAACATAAAATTCCAAGAGAAACGGTAGATGCTTTTATACTTCCAAAAAAGAAAATCCAATGTAAAGCGAGCAATCCACCATTTGCCAAGAGCAGTAAATTCGATTTAGAAAATGATATTTTCCTACTTGAATTCTTTTTGATAAAAAGAACAATGAGAATTAAGATTGCGGAAGAAAATAAAACTCTATAAAACACCAAATATGTTTCATTTAGGGTAATCAGTTTTCCGAAGATACCACTGAAACCTGCCAATAGAATTGCAAAATGCATTTCAAAATAGGATCTATTCATTTTTATTCAAAGCTTAATGTTTTCAATGGTTTTTATGAACTTTATTTGTCAAATGTATTTATAAAAAACTGGACATTAGTTGATGTTACGAAATAATATTAAATAAGGTTTCTAAAGAATTTTTTTATCTAAATACATCTTTGAAAAATAGAAAATGATATACGGATTGACTTCCTATTTTATATTTTCCCTGACCTTTCCCAATGAATAATCTTCTCCTTTCTGGTTTTGCCCCACATATATCCACCAAGTCCGCCTGAAGTTTGAATGACCCTGTGGCAAGGAACAATATAAGCTATTGGATTACTTCCAATGGCTGTTCCGACTGCTCTTGCAGCTTTTGGTTCATTGATGTTTTCCGCTAATTCTTTATAGCTTGTTAGTTTTCCAGTTGGAATTTTTAGAAGTTCCTTCCAGACTTTTAATTGAAATTCTGTTCCTTTTAAATGAAGTTTTATCTTCTCAATTTCATTCCAGTCAAAAGAGAAAATCCTTAAAGCATTTTCCTGAAAGGCATCTGCTTGTTCAATGAAATTAGCATTGGGAAAACGATTCTCTAATTCTGAAAAAGCAATTTCAGTATTGTCTGAAAATCCCAAATAACAAACTCCATTTTGAGTTGAAGCGATTAAAGTATTTCCAAAAGGACTCACTCCAAAACTATACTTAATGAAGAGGTTTTTTCCTTTGTTTTTTAATTCTTCAGGAGTCAATGGTAGTATCTCCACAATAGATTCATGCACTTTCCTTCTTACAGAAGTATTGGAGTTTTCTTCACTATTAAATAAAATGACTTGTGAATATTTTGCTTTGTCTTCCATTTTTAATCACTTCTAGGATGCAAATTCAATTGTGAATTTAACAAAACACAAAGGATTTTCTCTCACTTTAAATATTTAAACCGTCAATGCCTGAAACATCTAACGTCTAATATCTAACCTCTTATAGTCTAACGTCTAACGTCTAGTAGTCTAACATCTACTTCCACTCCCAACTGCTTATTCAATAATTCCATTGTGATAAGAAATAATCTCGGAATTTTCATCATTTACATACATTTTGGGAGCATCTGAATTCAGCGGATTAATTTTCCAAGCTTTCACCATTTTTATTGTGGTATCACCCTTTGAGGCATTGAGGTCGTAATAACCAAATTGTAAGTTAATGCAGTTTTTTGTGATGCTTCTTAATTTTCTTTCATAGTGGGGATCCTCAATTACTTTATTCAAATATATTTCTTTTAACTCGGTTGCATTTAAACTGCTTTTAGCATTTAATGCAATTGAAGTGATGGAATCGCCGCTCCTATAACTGTAATTTTTATTTTCATCAAAATGAAAAATTATATCATTGGTAAAAACTTGAAGTCCATTTACAAATTGGTGACAGCGAATATGGTAGTAGTTTGTAAAGCTTTTTTCAAATCTATAAATTCTATAATTTGAGTAATCAATACTTGCTGAATTTAATAAAGCTTTGGCTTGAATTAGCTGCTCATCTGAGATTAGCTGATCACTTGGTGTGGCCACAATTTCATTTGTACACGCTCTTTTTACTTTGTTACATCCATAAATAGAAAAGAGAGAAATAAGGATGAATATTTTTAGAAGGTGTTTCATTTTTGTAGTATAAGATTCATATTAATTTTTACAATCTTCACGAAATTAAGGTTTTAATTCTAATAATTCAAATTTGTTTTTTTAAAATGTATGCCCGTTATTTTTCATTCGAAAGGATCTTATTTTAATCCCACAATCTTTACTTATTTCGAATTACGTTATTCATATAATCATTATTAAAGTTAGGAAATCATCCACCCATAGCATATTTCATCCATCTGCCGACGAATTCCTTTTTGAACCTTCACTATTAGCCCTGTCATCGCTTCCAAATGGTACTTTAACTATTTATTGTAAAGTGCCATTTGTGAGGAATTTCACGTTCTAATCAGTCGATATTAATGTTTTTTTAATCTATTGGTAAAGTACCCGATAGGAGGCATTATAAGTTATTATACCCAACAAAATCATAAATAATCTATTTTTATCTCAAATTACATAAACTAAAAGCCAAATACTGACATAAGTCAGACGTATTTCAACAGTTAGACTCGTTTTAAAGTGTAATATTGCTGGTTAAAAAAGACAAAAAGGTCTTTAATTTAAAATTCTAGTAAAATGAGTAATTTAACACAAACAGAAGAGTTGGATATGCGTGTGCATGTTCCAATTGAAAGACATAAAAGATTAATTCAACTTTTTAAGGATTTACCTGTTGATGAGAACTTTGTATTTATCAATGACCATGATCCTATTCCTCTTTTTTATGAATTCCGTTCAATTTTTGGAGATGTAGTAGGTTGGGAATACCTCAATCGAGGAGGAAGAGATTGGAAAGTTAAAGTGACCAGGACTGAGGCTTCGCAAGGAAGAGAGTTCACTGATATCTCAACTTTGCTTGACCTGAGAAAAGCTGATGAAAAAGAGTGGAAGCAAATTGTATTTCACCGTTATGGAATGATGGAAGAAGGTGATGTAATGGAAATTATTTCAGCTGTTCAACCAAAAGAAATCCACGGTATTTTCGTAAATAAATTTGATGGTCAACATTCATGGATTTACAAAAAACAAGAAGAAGGTGAGTTCGTTATTCACATTACTAAAAAAGTGAGCAGCGGACTAGGTGATGACGGATATTCAGTTGTTAATGAATTTGATTTACGTCCTTTCCCGCCAACAGAGCGCCATGAGATGTTCTACAAAGGTTTCGAAGATATCAAACCTGGAGAGGCATTTGAGTTTATCAACGACCATGATCCAATTCCTCTTTACTACCAAATGGAAGCTGAAAGCAAAGACCCTTTTAAATGGGAATACATTGTGAAAGGTCCAGAAGAATGGAAGGTAAGGGTGATAAAAACCATTAAATAGTATAAAAATAGGTGTCTCAAAACTGGGAAACTGTTGCGGTGATTTCAAATTTCGAACTAAGTTATATATAAGTTTCAGTAAGTGCTGCCGATCTTATTCTCAACGCCTTGTATTCTCTTCATTTTTGAGATGCCTAATTTTCAATGACAAAAATAACTTTTGAACAACTACTTTAGTTTTATACTATTTAGACTTCCTTGTTTTAATTTTTAAGTTCGATGTTTTTAAGGTGTTAATTATCAGATGATTATTGCAAGTCCGTCAATCTAATAGTAATTTCCATATCTGAATTGGCAGTAAATTTACAATCCTCAAAACTTGGTTTAAAAAGTTTCAATTTCACATTGTTTGAAAATCCAATCGGTTCAGTAGGTCTCAGGAGAAGATTCATATTGCATTTATCATCAGAATTAACATCGTGATAAAGTGAAATCGCATAATCATCTTTTTTTAGTCCTATTAAATAGAAAACCAAGGTTTCACCAGAAGGTCTCTTTTCAAGTGTCATAAATTCCTCTCCTTTATTTAAGAAAGATTTTGAGTTGTTGAAAACGCCAATTCGAATGATTCCTTTTTGGGATTTAATGTTTGTTATCACAACTTTTATGTCTACGGTTTTTGAATTGTCAGCGGGTATTGTCAGTGGATTGACTTCTCCAAACGCACTAAATACGCTTAATACACTGAATAAGATGAAAAGTAAGTAACTCAAAGGATTAGTTTTTATGTTCTGTATGCATAGTACAATTAGAGTACCATTTTACATGAACTGACAGAAGGACTTGCTTGATGATTTTTATTGCGTTGAAAGGTGTTTTATTCAATCAAAAACAGAGGATATAATGCTCGTTTACAATGAAATCAATTGCAGATTTTTAGAATTAAAAATAAAACAGTTCCTCCGTATTAAAACGAAGAAACTGTTTTACTTATAGATTTTTGTTCAATTATTCTTATCTAATCCTACGGTACTTTCTATTTATTAATCACAATCTTCTTTGTAGCCGAATTTATATCAGAATCCACTTTCACAAAGTAAGTACCGTTTGATAAATTTTGAAGGTCTATTTCTAATTTGTCATAACTTGTGTTCATAGTATTTGTATTAATTGCTTTAAGCTCTTTTCCAGATAAATCATATATCACAACTTGTTTTGCAGATGCATCATTGGCATCAAAAGTCACAGTTATTTTATCTGAAGCAGGATTAGGGTAAATATTTATCGTTTCAGAAAACTCATTTTCTATCAGTCCTAACCCAGTGTCAAGCGTTAAAGCTGATGTATCATAAGAAGCCAATACAGCATTTGTCCATGTTTCATCCATTGTAATTGTCAATATTGTACTCTCAAAACCTTCAGCATAAAATTTGTAAAAATTGGTATAGGTGGTATCTCCTTGAACTAATCCGAAAGCACTTAATAGTGGTGGAGGGGCAGAAGAACCAGCAAGAAATACACTGTCAATTACCATTGATTGAAACTTCACCATTATGACATCGTAAGCTATTGAGTTGCCTCCGTTCATGGGTAGAGTTATCTTTCCGTATCCTGCGCCTTCAATTGTTTCGCTTACTCTTTGTGAAAAACTACCAGGTGTTTGTTGTAAATTATAGGCAGCCACTGTTATTTCAAAATTTGTATTTAAATTTCTATTTGATGTAATAACATCACCATAAGTAAATGGGAAAGTGAGTAAGGGAGCCTGAATTGAAAAGAAATTCTCAAACTCTGGAAATACAATTGAATCATTAGAACCTCCAGTAATTGCATTCAAATCTATATTGTGATGACTCATAAAGTTGGCGACAGCAAACAAACCTGTAGAGTTATAATCATAATAATGTTCTTGATTCAAAGGCGCTCCACCAATGACAGTTTGGGCATTAACGAAGGTTGTGAAGCCAGTATAACCAGTTCTTGTAGGTGGATAGTAAAATGTGTTTTCGTTGCCTGTTGAATTTGGTAAGTTACTGTAGTTGTACGTAATATTTGCTCCTTCAATAGGAACATCAATTCCAGAATCATTGGTTATCCTGTAGATTTCTGCATCTGCCGGACGAGGGGTATTACTAAATGTTAGAGAAATTTGTGCAGTGGAGCAAAGTACTCCGGTGCTGAACGCTAAAAAGGTCATGAGCTTTTTCATAATTGTGTGTTTTAAAATTGTTTTTTAATAGAGGCCACAAATCATGTAAGTTCAAGCAATATTTTGAAGTTTAACTCTGTGGATTATTTATTTTGTTTTTGCTATTATCCACAATGAATTACCCCTCTGTAAAACATAATCTTTGACCTCGTTAATTTAAATCAGTAAACTTAATTTTAGATTAAGTAATTGATTTGTAGATATTAAAGTTGGTAAAATATATTTTTAATAAGTGGTGAAAATTTTATTTATTTTTAAAATTATTTTATTTTATGTGAAATAACCTGATTTAAAAGGAGGCTTAGAACTCATCAATAAAACATATTTAATGTTTTCTGAAATCTTAAAATATAAAGAGTTTTACTTCGTTAGAATTTTATTCTCGTAATTTTGCACCAATGAAGTACCAAGAGGATTTAGACATTGCCAAAGAAAATAAAGCTGACAACAAAAGGTTAGGGAAACAAATGAGACGAATTCCAGAAAGGAAGCTCGATGAAATGTTTCATGAAGAACACGAAAAAGCATTTCAAAGTATTGATTGTTTGCAGTGTGCCAACTGTTGTAAAACCACGAGTCCGATTTTCAGAGATGTTGATATCAAACGTTTGGCTAAAAGATTCAGAATAAAACCAATTCAATTCATTGACCAATACCTTAAAGTTGATGAAGACGAAGATTATGTCCTCAAACTAGCCGCTCCATGTCCTTTTTTATTCGATGATAATTCATGTAGCGTTTATGAAGATAGACCTGCAGCATGTAAAGAATATCCGCACACAGATAGAAAGAAAATGTTTCAAATAATTCCTCTGACTTTAACAAATGCTGAAATTTGTCCTGCAGTGAGTAGAATTGTAGAAGCGATGAGGAATATTTAAATCGGAGATTTATATGTCAGTAGGAGAGTATTGAGTAAGGAGTTTTGAGGCGAAATCAAGAATGTTTAGCTGTCAGCCCTTTGTTCGTTTTTTATTATTCAGATTTTTTCCCATAAATGATAGGCTACAAAATTCAATGAAAGAAAGGATTTAATCCGAAGCGTAGCCAATCTCTCCCTTTCTCCTTGCCGATTTATCGGAATCTCTCCCTAGAAACTCTATCTTTACAACTTAAAAATAGCGATAAATTATAAAATATGAATTTTAAGTGTGACAATTTTAAAGTTGATTATAGTGCTGATGTTGGGTTGTTTATATTGTTCTCGGCTGAAGAGAACGAGCAACAGGAAGAAATTACTTTTGAGTCATTTAATCATGGGCAATATTTAGAAATTCGTAAAGAATTTGCTAAATCTAAAAATGAATCTGATTGGTATATCATTGAAACCTCAGAGTCTAAAGAACCATTTGGACAAAAAAATAAATTCTATGTGAACTTTAAAGAAAACAGCATTGTGATTGATTGGTATTATGACAATGTTGAAATTGAAGTTGAGTTCACAGAAAAAGAAAGAGATATATTTTTAAAAACACTCAATACTCATTTCGGAGATAAAGTGATAATTCAAAATCAAGAAACCGAGAAATAAATAGAGAGGTTTACTATCTACGAAAAAGTGGAATCAACATGAATATTTCTAAATAAACTTCTTAGAGATATAGTCGAGTTTAGCTCAAGAAGCTAGCTCAAAATCAAAATGCCCAATCAAGTTAGACTCAATTGGGCAATCTCTTCCTCTCTCTAGAAATTCTTAAACAATTTCTGCTTCTTCTTCTTTTGAAATTGGTTTTCTAAACACGATTTTACCGTCGAACAAATCAACTACAACATTTTGTGAAGTGTCAATCTTTTGGGCTAGTAAATCTTTCGATAATTCATTTAGAATACTCTTCTGAATTACTCTTTTCACAGGACGCGCTCCGAAGTGAGGATCGTAACCTGTTTCGGCAATCCAGTTCAATGCATCTTCTTTTACCACTAATTTGATGTTATGGCCTTCCAATTGTTTCTTCAAGTTGTTTAACTGAATCTCCACAATTTGACTGGTATCTTCTTTTGTTAAAGGTGTAAACAAGATTTGTTCATCGATACGGTTCAAGAATTCTGGGCGAATATGTTGTTTCAAAAACTCGCTCATTTCCATTTTTGTTCGCTCAGTTACAGCTGGAATCTCTGCTTCAGTTATTCCATCAAAGTTTTCTTGAATTATATTTGACCCCATGTTTGTTGTCATTATAATCAATGTGTTTTTGAAATTCACCAATCGACCTTTATTATCAGTCAATCGACCATCATCTAAAACTTGCAGTAAAACGTTGAACACATCAGGATGCGCTTTTTCGATTTCGTCTAACAAAATAATAGAGTAGGGACGTCTTCTCACAGCCTCAGTCAATTGTCCGCCTTCATCGTATCCAACATATCCTGGAGGTGCTCCAACCAAACGACTCACACTGTGTTTTTCTTGGTATTCACTCATGTCGATTCGCGTCATTGCGTTTTCATCGTTGAATAAATACGCAGCTAATGTTTTCGCTAATTCCGTTTTCCCAACTCCAGTTGTTCCCATGAAAAGGAAAGATCCAATCGGACGATCAGGGTTTTGTAATCCTGCTTTATTTCTTCTTACTGCATCAGAAACAGCTTCAATTGCTTCTTCTTGACCAACTACTCTTAATCTCAATTCATCTTCTAATCTCAAAAGTTTAGCACGCTCACTTTCCAGCATTTTATTTACAGGAATTCCAGTCCATTTAGAAACTACATCGGCAATTTCTTCGGCGTCCACTTCCTCTTTAATCATTTTACTTTTCGATTGCAGTTCTGCAAGTTTTGCTTTTCCTGTTTCGACAGCTGCTTCTAGTTCTTTGATTTTACCATAACGCAATTCAGCTACTTTGCCGTAATCTCCGGCGCGTTCAGCTTGTTCAGCTTGTAATTTAGCTTGTTCAATTTCTTCCTTTGCGTTTTGCATCGTGTCAATTACATCTTTTTCAGCTTTCCATTTTGCCATGAATTCATCTCGTTGTTCAGAAAGGTTAGCCAATTCAACTTTTAGACTCGAAAGTTTTTGTTTATCATCTTCACGCTTAATTGCTTCTCGTTCAATCTCCAATTGCATGATTTTTCTTTCAATCTCATCCAGTTCTTCTGGTTTTGAGTTGATTTCCATTCTCAGTTTTGAAGCTGCCTCATCAATAAGGTCAATCGCTTTATCTGGCAATTGTCTATCGGTAATATAGCGTTGTGAAAGCTCCACAGCTGCAATAATCGCATCATCTTTAATTAAAACTTTGTGGTGATTTTCGTATTTTCCTTTAATTCCACGTAAAATTGAAATGGCATCTTCTGCTGTCGGCTCATCAATCAATACAGTTTGAAAACGGCGCACTAAAGCTTTGTCTTTCTCAAAGTGTTTTTGGTATTCATCCAAAGTTGTTGCTCCAACTGCTCTCAATTCTCCACGTGCCAATGCGGGTTTTAAAATGTTTGCAGCGTCCATAGCACCTTCTCCAGCACCAGCACCAACAAGTGTGTGGATCTCATCAATGAAAAGAATAATTTCTCCATCTGATTTAATTACCTCATTCACAACTGCTTTTAATCTTTCTTCGAATTCTCCTTTGTACTTTGCTCCAGCAATTAATGCTCCCATATCTAAAGCATAAACAATCTTTGTTTTTAGATTTTCAGGAACATCCTCCGAAACAATTCTTTGTGCAATTCCTTCTGCTATTGCTGTTTTACCCACACCAGGTTCACCAATCATAATTGGATTGTTCTTCGTTCGGCGTGTTAGGATTTGTAGTACACGACGAATTTCTTCATCACGTCCTATAATCGGGTCTAATTTCCCGTTTTTCGCCATCTCGTTGAGGTTATTAGCAAATTTATCCAAAGACTGATAAGTTCCGTCTTTGCCTTGAGAATCTACACTTTCTCCATCTCTTAATTTCATAATTGCATCTTTTAAAGTTGATTTTTTGAACTTATTATCTTTCATCAAACTCGCCACTTGGTCGTTTCCGTCCATCAATGCATAAAGCAAGATTTCCAGCGAAAGAAATTCGTCCTTAAAGTTGCGCATTTCGTTCATCCCGTAATTAAATACACGTTGTAAAGTGTTGCTTAAATAAGGCTGACCTCCACCTTCAACTTTTGGATAAGATTTTATAATGCTATCCAATGCAAGCGTAAAAGTTGGTAAGTCGCTATTTAATTCTTTAAATATAAAGGGTAGAACACTGTCATCGACCTGAATCATGCCGCGCAAGACATGACCAGTTTCTATCGCTTGCTGACCGCCTTTCAGAGCAATTTCTTGCGCTTTTTGAACTGCCATCTGCGTTTTTGTTGTCCATTTATTAGTATCCATATTGTTTTTGTTTTTTTGATAAGATAATATCAAAATCCTATCCAATGCGAAAATTGCTGTAAGTCAATGACGATATGGCATACGCCGTTGTTTTTAGCTGACGAAATGACTTGTTTTTAATTTTAAAGTTAGTCTAAATAGATCGTTTTGACAAGTTTTAAATGATATGCTTTTTTCTAGGTTTAATTCTAATTTAGCTGAAATACAATAAGCTATGTGAGGATAATTGGCAATTGTGTAGGGCGAAACCTAAAATTCCAAATCCCAATAAAATCAAAGGTATAGTCGTTTTTAACGGTTAATAACCGATAATGAAACTGATTTTTCATCTTGGTAGTTTTTTATCTAAATTGGAATATGTTGAAATTCTACACCCCTTGTTATGATTGGGTATAGTCGTTTTTAACGCTTAATAACGGATACTCTAATTGAAGTTAAACCGCAACTCAATACTCTTCCCTTTTTTCTTTTATAAACTTCAGTCATTACCTTAATCAATGTTTTAATCACCGTCTAATCAAACATGTTCATAAAATTATTTTTTAAATTAACGTTTATAATAGTGTAACTTTTTTACTTTTATCCGATATATCTCAAGCTCTATAATATGAAAAAGGTTTATTTTATCCTAGCAGTAATATTTATTATAATCAGCACTTCTGTTACCATACAAAATTCTCCTTCTGAGAAAAAAGTGATGAATCAATTGAAAACAGCATTTGGACTTATTCCGTCCGGAAATGTTATTCTTGACAATAAAAGTCAGAATGTTCAATCATTTTATATGTCAAAAACTGTAGTAACCAATAAAGAATACCAGGAGTTTTTGAAAGACTTAAAAGAAAATGGTGAAAATGAAATATACGAAATCGCAAAAATTGATAGCTCAGGATGGCGAAATGTTTATGGGAATAAATTAGAAGCTTATGCGACGCATTACCATAAACATTCAGCTTATCAAGACTTTCCAGCTGTAAATGTTTCTAAAGAAGGAGCGAAATTATACTGCGAATGGTTAACTGAGAAAACAAATAAATTACTCCCTAAAGATCAACAGGTGAAATTTAATTTACCTTTAAAATCTGAATGGTTAAGAGCTGCTGAAGGAACAAATTCTGACAAAATTTACACTTGGGAAGGTCCATACCTGAGAAATTCTAAAGGAGTGGTTTTAGCTAATTTTATAAATATTCAAGAATCTGCCGTATCAAGAGATGTTAACGGAGATTTAATCATTTTAAAAGACCTTCCTATCGCTCTTGAAATCTCGAAATCTATTGATATAATTGCTCCTGCGGAATCTTACCTCCCGAATGAATTTGGACTTTATAATCTCAATGGAAATGTTTCAGAAATATTAGCTGATTCAGATGAGTTTATCGGTGGCTCTTGGTATGATGGAGGTTATGATATCCGCAATAGGAGTACAAAAAAATATGATGGTGCTTCTGCTATGATTGGTTTCAGAATTTGTGCAAGAACTTTGAAATAAGGAAAAGCTATTCAATATCGCCTCACGACTCAAGACCCTCCCTCAATACTGCAAAAACAGCATTAAACTTCCCCAAAACTTTCCAGAAAAGGAGCGGAATAAATATTGCGAATGGTCAACTGAGAAAACAAATAAATTACTCCCTAAAGATAAACAAGTGAAGTTCAGATGAGTTTATCGGTGGCTCTTGGTATGATGGAGGTTATGATATCCGCAATAGGAGTGCAAAAAAATATGATGGAGCTTCTGCTATGATTGGTTTCAGAATTTGCGCTACATCTTTGAAATAAGGAAAAGCTATTCAATATCAACTCACGACTCAAAACTCTCCCTCAATACTGCAAAAATAGTATTAAAAATGAAGTTTTTAATACTATTTTTGCCCCATGTTAACTCCATTAAACTTCCCCAAAACTGCTTTAAAGCTTTCCAAGAAAGGAGAGGAAATCTATGTTTGGGATATATTTAGAAAAAGGAAACTTCTGCTTACTCCAGAAGAGTGGGTGCGTCAACACATTTTACATTTTTTAATTCAACACAAAGGTGTTCCAGCGCCTTTGATTGCTTCAGAATATCCAATTGAAGTCAATAAAATGGTGCGCAGATGTGATGGCGTTATTTTTAATCGTGAAGGAAAACCTATTGCAATTGTAGAATGTAAAGCACCACAAATAAAACTGAGTGAAGCTGTTCTGCACCAAATTGCTCAATATAATTTCAAATTGCGTGTTCAGTGGTTAATTTTAAGCAACGGTTTACAAACAATTGTTGCTTTTGTAAATCAGTCAACAGGAGAGATCCAATATTTCGAGGAAATTCCGGGATTTGCCCTAATGAGCAAATAGGGCGAGGGTGCGCTAAAGGGCAGGGCGAGGGAGAGAAGGAGAGTTAAACGGAGCTTTACTTTTTAATAATTACGTTTTCTTTCCAACTCAATATATTTCGAATAAAAAAAGAGCAACATTTCTGTTACTCTTTAATTTTCACAATTTTAAAAATGAAAAGAAAAGCCATTGATAATTGTAGAATCCATCCTCATTCTCAAGACTCGCACTCCTCACTGTAATTTATAATTTACTGCGTGTTTTTACACGCAGTAAATTATAAATTATTCTTATTTACCTAGGAACTCCATTACCTCACTCAAATCCGGAGATAATATAATTTCTGTTCTTCTGTTTTTTGCTCTTCCAGCAGCTGTGTCATTTGATGCTTTTGGATCGTATTCTCCACGACCAGAGGCAGTCAATCTATCTGGATGTAATTTGTGTTCATCTTGTAAAATTCTTACCATAGAAGTTGCACGTGCTACACTTAAATCCCAGTTGTCTTTGTATTGCGCTGTTTTGATTGGAACATTATCTGTGTGACCTTCAACCAAGATTTTGAATTCCTTGTTTTTCTTCAAAACATCTGCTAAAGCAGCCAAAGCCTCTTGACCTTTCTTTTGAACATTCGCTTTTCCTGATTCAAACATCAATTTGTCTGACATAGAAACATAAATCTTTCCATTTTTAATTTCTGTTGTCAACTCATCTCCATCAAATCCAAGTAATGCTTCACGCAACAACTTGTTTAATCTGTTAGCAATTGAATCTTGACGAGCAATTTCATCCTCCAATTTCTTGATCTCTCTTTCTCTTTCGATTAAAGCATTTTCTTTGTCAGATAAGTGACGCTCTTTTTCTTTTAAACGCTCATCAAACAAATGTCCTTGATTCAATTTGTCTGTAAGTACCGAAGATAAACGCTCTCCAAGAACAACATGGTCTTCTTGTAAAGTCTTGTACTTTTTGCTGATTATCGCATTTTCTTCTTTTAAGTCTTTATTTGTAGTTGACAAACTGTCATTTACAAACTGGAGACTTTGATTGTGTTTAATCAAGAATTCATTCTCTTTGTTCTTGATGCCAAGTGATTCACATAGTTCGTCACGCTCATTAACAACGTCAATTAATCGGCTGCTTCCTTGGATTCCATTTTTTGGCTTTTCATCCCCACACTTATAAATAGGAGCACAAGAAGCAAATGAAAACAAAGCACCTATCGCTAGGAGTGCAAATTTTTTATTTCTCATAGTTTTAATATACGTTTTTTATCTAATTAATCAAATATACAGGTTTTGAGGGTATTGATTGATATTATCACATTTATTATGAATTTTATTTGGTAATATTTAATTATTAAGTGGTTCTATATGATTCTGTGTGGGTATATTGAAAAAAGTCCGTCGGCTGACGGTCGATTTAATTCGAAAAGGAATATCTATTATCTCAAAGTAATCCTAATTTCAATCCCATAAATACCTTTCATCATAATCAACTTTGAATTTCTTTAAAAACGCAAGATACTCTTCT
>Ga0265293_10002370_pt1 | contig 38136 bp, 25 predicted proteins | sample Munlanlewell138R_FD_192505 | JGI IMG/M metagenome (GOLD analysis project Ga0265293, IMG submission 192505) | Leachate microbial communities from a municipal landfill in Southern Ontario, Canada - Leachate well 138R | ecosystem: Engineered > Solid waste > Landfill > Unclassified | place: Canada... | reverse complement strand
AGTTTCTTAGTCTTTACTCACACTTTTTAACACCGATTCCCAAAGTTTTTCCGCAGTTATATCCCATGAAAATTTTTGTCGTTGCACCGCAGCCTTTTCAATTAATTGTTTGCGAATTTCGGGGTCTTCAGTAATTCGTATCATTGCACGCATAATATCATCTGAGCTTTTAGGGTCACATAGCAATGCCGCACCTCCCACAACTTCGGGCATAGATGTGCAATTTGACGTTATAACCGGAACATCACACGCAAAAGCTTCTAAAAGAGGTATTCCAAATCCTTCAAAAAGAGGAACATATGTTAAAGCATATGCAGAGGCTATAAGTTTTGCAAGCGTTTCGTCTGGAACTCTTCCTGTAAAAATAATATCATGTTTAAATGCATTTTTAGCAAAAGCAGATTGAATTTTTTTTGACATAAACATAGCTTCTCCAACAATTACAAGTGCTAAAGGCGATAATGTAGTTCGTTTAAATTGTTCAAATGCTTCAAATAAACGCTCAATATTTTTACGTGGATGCAATGAACCCACATACACAAAAAAATCATTACCATTTGTAAACTGCTGTTTAACAATTTGTTTTTGTTCGTGACGTAAAGGCTTAAAAACACTACTTACGCCATTATATACTACATCAATATTTGATTCTGGAATAGCATATTTTGACATAATATCTTGTTTAGAAAATTCAGAAACCGTAGCTATTCTTGTTGAAGTTTGAGCATATAAAGGAAAATATTTTTTATAATAATGAAGTACTCCTTTAGGAACATGATGAGGATTGTGTTCAAAATTCAAATCATGAATCACATTCACAATTGGCATAGTAATTCCGCGAGGAACATATCCGTCAGTTGAAATAAACACATCGGGATTAATTTTACGAATTACACGTGGTACTTGAAAATGAAACCAAAATTTCCATAATAATGGATGACGTGCTTGAAAAGGAATAATAACTGGTTTTACATTTGTAGCAAATACAAACTCTTTGTCATACATTCTATCAAACAATAAATAAAACGTGTGCTCTGGATTATTTATGCAGATACGTTTTATAGTTTCAAATGTAAAACGACCAATTCCTTCGAGTTTATCTTTTATTAAAAAGCGGGTATTTATTGCAATATTCATAGTGTTCTCTCTATTTTAATGATTAATTATTGCTAATATACACATTTTTGCATTACTATATATTTATTTTGAATGTAGTTGTGTCATAAAAACACATTTTAAAAAAACTCTCGTTCTTCTTTATCTTTTTCAGCGTTAATTACTGCATTTACTCGAAAAAGTGCAAAAGAAAAAAATGGCAATAATGCTACTTTATATCGCACCAACGCACCAAAGTTTGCAACAGTAATACCACAAAAAAATGCAAACATAATAGAAAATACAAAACACGACAGTACAAACGGGTCTTTATAAATGATAGAAAAAACTCGAATAAAACTCGATTTATATATAATAAACGCAATAAACACTATAAAAAATGTACTTTCTAATCCTGAAAAAATCATAAAAAAACTTCGAGACTCCCATAAAAACGGACGAGCAATACCAGCAACGATAGCAGCTGGCGCTTTTGACAACATACTTGATATTGACGCATCAAATCCACCTATATCAAACGTATTTCTGCCATACGCTTCGGTTCTACTTAAATCTTCTTGAATAATAACTGCATGTTCTAACATAGAATCTACCGTTGCGTATTTACCTTCGGCTAAGTTGCCAAAACTCGAAACGCCAACAATTACAATTCCTGCCATTATAAGCATTACAGAAGGAAGCAAAATAGTGCGTAAAAACAGACTTTCTATTTTACGTAAGGATATAAATCCAATCCACAATAAAATTGCCACAAATGCTGTATAAAACACAAATGGACGAATTGAGAGCACTATATATGACCAAAAAATAATATAAAACATATTTTTATATATCTGTCGTTTTTTAAAAAGCACAAGCCAAGTAGAGCGATACAGAACATATACTGCAACTAAGCACCACACATCTTTAAGAATGCCCGAGCTCCAAAAAACCATTGAAGGAAAAAAAAGTACTACTATAGCCAATTGTTTATACATGCGGGGGTATTTTGAGCAAAGCATTTTATAAAAGTTCCAGATAGGAATATATAAAACTGCATTCATCACAAGCATTGTGCTCCAATACGAGCCTACACCCATAATATAAAACGGCACCATAAATCTACATACAGCAAAAGAGTTTGGGTCTTTAAAATATGTGGGATGCCCTGTTTGCCAATCAAACAAATATAATTCTGGAGACAAATCGCCGAACAAAATTTTAATAAATGCAGAAAAATCTTTTATATATCCTAATTTAACAAGTGCCTCTGCTCCTCGAAAATAATAAAACGTATCGCCTCCTCCATAAAAGAGCAAATACACAAAACCAAAAATCAGTCCAAATCCAATACGAGCAAGCATTCCATAGGTAAAGTATTTATAATATGCAAATGTATCAACATACGTTTTTTGTACATTGTATGAATACATAAGAATTATAATACAATATATAATTGTAATAATCAGATCGAATCCTGTAAGGTATGATTGCACCATAACTATAGTATATGGTATGAATTATCTCGCTTTACATACATACGTTCAATAATATCAACCACTTTAAGCCCTTCCATTGCATTTGTAGAAATGGTTGATTTTTGTTTTAGAGTATCCACCACATTTTGTATTACAAAATGATGATTTGCAGCCGAGCCTTTATATGGTCCGTAATCATTTGGAGGATTACAAGGTGCAAGTTCGGGCATAACATAATCTTTAATATGGCAATATACAACTTCGTTCATATACTGTCCAGCAACTTTTATAGTGCCATGTTCTCCAATTATGGTGATACTACTTTCTAAGTTTTTATCCCACACTGCTGTAGAATATTGTAATGACCCAATACCTCCATTTACAAAATCAAAACTTACAAATCCGCTATCTTCAAAATCGGTAAGAGTGGCATGCTTAAAATCTTTAAAATTTGCTTGAATATTGGTTATATCGCCAAAAATCCAATACATAATATCAATAAAATGAGAGAATTGTGTGAACAACGTTCCGCCATCTAATTGTTGATTTCCATGCCAGCCGCCTTTTACGTAATAGCGTTCATCTCTATTCCAAAAGCAGTTTAATTGTACCATGAAAATTTTTCCTAATACATTATTTGTAACCACTTCTTTGAGCCACACAGAAGGAGGAGAATATCTGTTTTGCATAACGCCAAAAATGCTTCGCGAAACTTCTAATGATTTATATATCATTTGTTCTGCATCTGCTTTTGATAAAGCCATAGGTTTTTCGCACACCACATGGCATTTATGTTCAAGTGCATATATTGTTTGTTGGGCATGCACACCATTAGGAGTACATATATTTACAACATCAATAGAAATGCCTGCATTAAGCATTTCCTCGATACTTTGAAAAAAAGGAACATGCGTTTCTTGTAAATTTAGTTCTTCGCGAGGTTTTATATCACAATATGCAACTAATTCGGCATCAGGATTTTCACGAATAATAGCAGCGTGTCGTTTTCCTATATGTCCAAGCCCCACAACAGCAAATAATATTTTTGATTCCATTATAATAATTTTAACAGCAAAACAGCATTAACATATTTTATGTAAAAATACACTTTTTATGAATATACCCTACAGAGAATTAATTCAAAAAAAAAGCGGAAAATGAATTCACTTTCCGCTTTTTAATTATAATGTTATTTTATTATTTACGAACTATCTTAGTAACTGTACCTTGAGTTGTTGTAACCACAAGCATATATAATCCTTGTGCATACGAATCAACATACATAGTAATTTGATTTTGACCATTACCTTGAATCTCATCAATTACAGTTCCTTTAGCATCAACAACTGCTATATTTACAATTTCTGGAGCTTCTACTGTAAGCATATTCGAGAAAATTGTAGGATACACCATTACATTGTTTGTAGCAATGCTTTCAATAGCAATTGGAGGAATAATGTTCATATTTCTAATAGCTTCATATAAGCTGTTATATGCCTCATCTACAATTTCTTGTGTAGCCGCTTGGTCATATAACACCTCTTGTGCATAATACCATTCATTTATGAATCTATTATAATCTATAGGAGTAATTTGTCCTTCTTTATACCCTATTTTATCATCAGTAACATCATTATATACTGTGTATCCAAAGTTATACAGAGCTTCAAGATTAGTTTTATCAGCTTGTAAAGGAATAACAGATATCATAAATGTTCCAATAATTGCAGGGTTATCAACAGATGTTGCTGTTATAGAAACAACTTGTGAACCTGATTCGCCAGCACTTACACCTGTTACAATTCCATTCTCGTCAACTGTTGCAATAGACTCATCAGAGCTTGTAAATAGTACATCAGCGTAGGTGGCTGTAGAAGGATTTACTACATAATTAATTTGTATAGTTTTACCTACTTCAACTTGATTTGGTCCTGATAAAGAAATTGAACTTACTTGAACTTTTGTAACACTCAAGTTAAACACTCCTTCTACAAAAGAACCATCTGCTGCTCGGGCAGTAATTGAAACATTACCTTCAGTAACAGCGGTTACAAGCCCAGATGCAGAAACCGTAGCAATAGCTTCATTAGACGAACTCCATGTATAGGTTTTATCAGTAGCAGAACTTGGTAGAACTACTGCTGCAAGTTGAAGTGTTTGTCCAACATTAATACTATTTGCACTTCCTGCCGAAGAAACAGTTATTGTTTCAACATATTCTGTTACTGTAACCTGTACACTTGTAGTAAGTGAATTATTTTCAGCAGAACGGAATACCACTTGTTGCATGCCTCCTTTTAGACCTTGAATTTCATATTGTGTATCGTTTAATTTTGATACTGAAATTACACCTGCAGAACCGCTTTCAATTTGCAATTCGGTTTGCGTAGTATTAGTTGGATTAAAGGCAATTGTAATAGTAGCAATGCCGCCTTTTTCTATTGAAACGGTTGAGGTTTCAACGCTCATGCTTGTAATAGGAATTATTTCTGCAATAATAGATACAACACATTGATTTGACACAACACCACTACCATCATTTGCTGTTGCAACTACCGCAAATGTTTCGCCTACTGTTCCTGTTGCTGTAACAACTCCCGAAACAGCATCGATTGTACCCGCAGTAGCACCGCTCACCACCGACCATGTAATTGATTTATCATCAGCAATTGCAGGCAACACCGAAGTTGCAGTAACAGTAGCAGTATTTCCAACAACTACAGTAGCAGTAGCAGGAATTGTAATTGATGACACCAATACACTTGCTTTTTTAATAACAATTGGAAGGTTTGCTTGTGCAACTCCTTGTGTTCCAGTAACTGTTACACGTATTGTTGCTGTAAGGTCATATGGCACCGTAGCTGCGGTAACACGTCCATTAGCATCAACTGAAATACGCGTTGGGTCTTGTGATACGTATGTAATTACAGGATTTGTAGCATCAGTTGGATTAACCACAACATATTGAGAAATGTCTAATGATTCATTTTCATATAATTCAATTGGATCTACATTGCTAAATGTAACAGAAGTAACTGGCACAATAACCTCGCTTACTGTAACAATACAAACATTTGATTCAACATTAGAACCATCTTGAGCAACAGCTTTTAAGGTAGATGTACCATGAGTTAATGCAGTAATTTCACCAGTAGGAGATACAGAAATCACATCAGGCTTTTCAATTACCCATAAAACATTTGTAGATGCTTCTGGTGGGGTAATTTGTACTGCTAATTGATATACATCAGCAACATTAAGAGTAACCGCACTGTTAATAGTTATTGAGGTAACATCTGGTGCTCCACAATCGTTTATAGTAACATTTGTAGAAGCTGAATTTGAACAAGTTCCATTATCAAATGTATAGGTAACAGCAAGTATCCCTGCACCAAGATTTGTTGGGTTTACTGTAGCAGAAGTAATATCTCCAGAGTACACTCCTCCTGCAGGACTCACATATGTATCAAGTGAGAATTCAGGATCGGTAGTACAAACTGTAGGTACAGCAGCAAAAGTAACCGTAGGTAACGCATTTATTTTTAACATAAAGGTTTGTTTTGGTCCTTCACAACCATCAGTTTGCGAAACAGAATATAAATACTCTCCTGCAACAGCATTTGAAACTGTTGGAGTAAATGATGCATCTGTGCTTACTTTAACACCCAATTCATTATACCAAGTTAAATTAGTACCTATTGCAGTAAATGTAGGAATAGGTTCTCCTGCACATATTTCTTTATTTTCAACACCAGTAGGCAATAAAACTTGACAACTCGAAACTGATAAAGTAGCAATTGCAGCCTTTGAAACACACGAATTAAGCGTTTGCGTTGCATAGAATAAATATTCTCCTTCTACAGTACGTGCTGATGCTTGATACGTTGTACCATTTGCAATATTTGTTAATAATGATTCATCTGAATACCATTTTACATTTGTTCCTGTAGCTGTAAAAGGATCAGGTGTAACATCAACACTTACCACAAGAGGTGAGTTTTCAATTACTGGACGAGAAGTATGATTTACCGTAATAGTTGTTGCGTTTGTATTCACACAATTCTTTTCATCAGTATATGTATATGTTAAATCTATGGTACCAGCAATTGCTTGTGATGGTGTTATAGAATTTGAAGTAACACCAGTTCCTGTCCATGTACCTCCTGCAGGACTTGCATATGATGCTAAGGAAACAGGAGCTGCATCAGAACATACTGCAGGAATAGCAGTAAATGTAATTGTTGGTAATGCATTCACTGTTAAAGTTGCTTTTGCTTGTGGACCTTCGCAACCCTGAGTTTGTGATGCATAGAAATTATACACTCCATGAGTAGTAATAGAAGTAGGCACAAATGATGCTCCAGTACCAACTTCTGTTCCTGATTCATTATACCATTTAATATCTGTTCCTATTGCTGTTAAAGCAGGAATTGCTGCCCCAAAACAAATAGTAGCATCAGTAACTTGTGGAGCCAGTGTACTACAATCTGTAATAGTAAGTGTTGCTGTTACTGGTGTACTTTCACAATTGTTTTCAGTGTTAGTAACTTTAAATGTATGTACTCCTTTTTTTGTATTATCAATAGAAGGTGTATATGTAGCACCTGTTCCAAGAACGGTAGTTTGATTATCATTATACCATGTAATATCTGTTCCTCCAGTAGCTGTTAAAGCAGGAATTGGATCAGACACTTGTATTGATGCATCAACTACAGTTGGTGGTGTAGTTTTATACACTGTAATAGTATGCGTTGCAGAATTTGAGCACGTATTTGCATCTGTATATGCGTATGTAAGTGTTTTTGCACCACTTCCAGCAGCAGCAGGGTCAAACGTTGTTCCTGAAATACCTGCAGAACCAGTAATTGTTCCTCCAGCAGGAGATACTTGTAATACTACATCGCCTCCATCAATACATACACTTGCATCTCCAGTAATTGTTACTGTAGGTTTTTCGTAAATTGTTACTGTTCCTGATGCTTTATCAGATTCACAAGAACTTACGCTTTGAGTTGCATAAAATGTGTAGGTATTTGGAGCTATTTCTGTTGTAGTATATGAAGCACCTGTTGCAATTGGCGCTGTAGCATCTATTGCATTATACCATTTTATTGTTGAACCTTGTGCTTCAAGAGCTGCAACCGGATTTCCTTCGCATGCTGTAACAGGAGCAATGCTTGGTTTGTCTGGTTTTGCAGTTATAGAATATGTTGCAGGTGCAGGAGCTGATTCGCACAATTGTGTACTAATAGCAATTGCATTATACGGATATACTCCAGCAGCTGTAACAGTAGGAGTATATGAATTACCTGTTCCTACTTCAACTCCTAAGTTATTTTCCCAGCGAATTGTAGTACCTGTAGCTGTTAATGTACCAGCAGCAGCACCTTCGCATATAGTAGCATTGGTAGTTGTAGGAGCCGAAGGCAATGCATGTACTGTTACCGTTGTAGTAGCTTTTGTTCCTTCACAACCATCTGTTTGAGAAACTTTAAACGTAGTAACACCTGTACCAGAAATATACGATGTAGGATCAAATGTACTTGTAGATTCAAGTAATACATCTGCATTACTGTACCACTTTAAAATAGCACCGCTATTTGCAGTTGCTGTTAATGATGGTATTGCTTCTCCGTCACATACAGCTACAGACGTTACATTTGTAGGTGCTTGCACCGAACATGAAGTTACTGTTAACGTAACGCTAACAGCATCACTTGTACAGCCATTTTCTGTATTTGTTACATAATATGTGTACTTAGTATCTTCATTAGCTGTACTTTCTGTAGATACAAATGATGTTCCTGTACTTACTAAATTTACTAATGTTGCATCTTTATACCACTTAACTGTTCCTGTTACACCACTTGCAACAAACGCTTCTGGTGTTCCATCTACCTCTACAGAAACGTTGTTTACTGTTGGTGCAGGAGCTGAATTAACTGTAATAGTAGTTGTAGTACTACATCCAGCATTATAGGTAATTGTGTAAGTACCTGCTCCGGCAATTGCAGGATTAAATACTCCAGCAGCTGTAATACCTGTTCCAGAGAATGTTCCTCCTGTTGGAGTTGCGGTAACTGTAATAGCATCATCATTTGTACAAAGATCTGCAACTGGTGTTATTACTGGTAAACTATTCACAGTAATAGACGCAGTTGCTGTTCCTGTACAACCATTTGCAGCAACAGTGTGTGTAATAGTTGATAAACCTATAGTAGTTGGTGTAAATGTAGTTCCAACTACATTTCCTAAATCATCAGAAAATGTTCCTCCACTTACACTCACGTATGAAGTTAAATCAAGTGCAGATGCTCCAACACATATTGATGCTGGTAAGCCTGTTATTGTAGCAGTTGGCACAGCTTTTACATTAATAGTAAAATCTTGTGTAGCTGTACAACCATTACTTGTTACACTATATGTAAGTGTTTTATTACCTACAGTTTGTTCTGCAGGATTAAAACTTGTAAGCGGTGTGCCTGCAAGGGTAAATGTACCTGTTGTTGGTGTTACATAATTAGCTAATGTAATAGCAGCATCATTTCTACATAATTCGGTAGGCATTCCTACATTTGTAATTGATGGCACATCATTAACCACAACAATAGCAGATGCGTTTCCTGTACAACCCGATTGTGTTACCGTATATGTTACCGTATTGTCTCCAACAACTGCGGTTGCAGGGTTAAATGTAGCTGACGAAACAGCTCCTCCCCATGTTCCTCCTGCGGGTGTCGCAGCAAGCGTTATTGAAGATGCATTTTTACACAATGGTCCTGCAGCTGTAATTGCAGGTGTAGGTGTTGCATTTACCGTAACAGTAACCGCTAAACGATCTGCACTTTCGCAACCATTTGCATCTTGAGCCACATAATATGTTGTGATACCCGATGTTTTACCATGAGCAAAGGTGTTTCCTGTATATACTGCCGCACCACCTGTTGCTGCCGTGTACCAAACTGCTTGGGCTGGTGCCGTATTTGCAACTAATGGAGCAGGTGCATCTGAACATGTTGTAACATTTGGAACTTGTGCCAATGTTGGTGCAGTAGTAGGGCAGGTAACAGTAACATTAATTGTAAATGTTTTACCGTCAGGTATAGATGTTAATAACAATTGTGTTGGTGTAGAAGTTACTTGCACACCAGTAATTGTAATTTTTTGTGTTGTTTCATCATATGTTGCATCAATGTACGATGAAGTAAAATCTAAATCTAAAGCAAATGATGATGCATTTGTTGGTGTAAAGCCTACTTCCACTACTGTTGTTGCCCCCATATCTACACTAATTGAAGGAAGTGCCGTAATAGCATCAACTGCTACGTTTGAAATTATAACAGTAATACGTGCCGAAGGACCAACAATATCAACTCCATCTGAAACATATACAAAATATTGCCCTTCGGGAACTGATGTAGTAACTATATCATTACTTAAACCTGTAATAGCAACATCTGCAACTTGATTTGCTGTTAAATCAGCTTGAGATGAAACAACAATATTGCTTGGTATTAAATATGCGTGAGCTGCACGATTTACCGAAACAGTAATGCTTGTGCCTTGCTCTATTTCTCCTGTTGGAACAACAGACATTGAAAGCGGTGCATCTATAATAGTAACAGGAGTTGTTGTTGGAGTTGAAATATTTCCTTGCGGATACGCATAATCTATAGCAATAAATCGGAAAGAATCTCCCACAGCAAGCGTTGTTACATCTGCTAAATTAATTGCAGCAGCAACATTTGCCATAACAGCAGTACTAAAATATGATTTATTCAGTATGTCGTTTTCGCTCGTAACATCAATTCCGGTAGTTGGTATTAAAAACAACCATGCATCTTCATTTACTGTTGCTGTTACAACCGCAGTTTTTGCAAATGCACCTGAATCAAACTGTGTAATAATTGGTGGTGTAATATCATTAATCTGCACCCCTATTTTTGCTGAAATTGCTCCTGAAATTGGATCATACGCATATGCCCAATAATATCCAGGGGTTAATCCTGTAGTTGCAATTGTTTCATTTACATCTGCTGTAACATCAACCACAACACCTCTCCCAGCAAATACTGAATCTTGCATCGCAGAAAGTACTGGAGCAGTATTTACAGGCACCAAGAATATTTGTCCGTCGGCATTACTTTTTGCCGTTAAACTTGCCCCTTCATTAATTGTAGTAGTAGGTACAGTTAAAATTAATGCAGAACCAACAGAAATATAATCAAACTCTATTGTTCCATTAAATAAAGTTGGATTATAGTCATTTGCTGCTGTTCCTTCTTTTTCCATAAATTTGAACATTACTTGATAGATATTACTTCTATCAACATCACCAGAAGGACTACCATATACACTTTGGAAATATGTACTTACATCAATAGTTTCTGTATGCCAAGCACCATCAACACTTAATGTTTTAAATGGCATTTTATCTGAGGCACATTCACGAATCTTATCTTTTAAATCAATACGCACTATTAATGTTGGACTTGTATGTGCAGTTACTCTATAGCGAAATTCAACAACTTCACGATTAGTTAAATCCATTACCTCACGAGATGCTTCACCTGCATCAACAAAAGTGGTAATATCTAAAGATTGCCATGTTGGATCTACTGCGCCTCCTGCTATTTTAACTGATAACGTTCCTAATCCAGAAGCGTTTTCAGTTAAGGTATATTTTGGACCTCCACCAAGATTAAGAGTAACATAATCACTTGCGTCATTAAAATCATCACGCCATCCTGTTGTTACCGAAACGCCATATAAATTAAGTACCGTTTCATTATAAAAGTATTCTCCTGCACGTCCATCAACAGAATAAAATCCATATCCAGCATCAGAAATAGTAACTGCTTCTGAGGCATTTGAAATAGGTGTAGCAAGTGTTAATACAAGCGTTGTTGCGTCTCCTTGTTTTGTAGAGATAGATGTAACAGGTGTTGTTACTCCATCAACACGTACGGTAAATGCACTCATATTTGTAGGAATCTTCATAGCCGAATTAAACCGAACTTCTATGTGTGTTCCATCATACGAAGAACGTGCATTTGAGAAGTTTACAGTTGCAGGAGGAGGACAGAATTGGAAATCGTCAAAATACAATTCTGTTGCTTCTGCAACACCGTTCCCTGGTTCCATAATAAACCATTTGTAGGTTGCAGATGAAGACACTTTACCTGCAATAGAATATTCAAATTCATGCCAAGTGTTTAGAGCCTTTCCTGTAACATTAATATCAAATTGTATATATTCACCTTTACCAGGAGTGTACCATTCATCTGATTCACCAATAGTAATTCGTATTTTTTTATCAGAAGGTGCAGTTTTTACATAATAACGACATTTAAATAATGCATTGTTGTTTAATGCGGCTGTGAGCTCAGTTGCCATTGCAGTAGGTAATCCACCATTTTGAGTAATACCTGCGTACGCATTACTCGAAGCAGTTTCTTTATAATAAAGTACTTTATTTGACGCGTCAGCTGGGTCGTTAGTAATAGATACTGTGGTAGCAGCATCCCATGTATAAAATCCTAAGCGTGTGCCACTAGTAAAATCATCAACAACATCACAACTAACCGATAAATAAAAATTTTGCACCGGAGCATTTGTAAATGCTTTTGCAGTTTTTGTGCCTGTTAAACCAGTAATAGTGCCACCAGTATAACTCACAGTAACCACATCGTTTTTAGATGAAAAATGGCCTCCTTCAATATTTACATTTAAGTATGTTCCATCTTCAGGGTCAATTTCTATACTTGTTACGGGAACTGTGCTTCCTTTTACTTTTACAGTAAAATTAGCTGCAGAAGCAGCAGATATTTTTATTTCTTTACTCCATTGTATTTTAATCATAGTTCCATACACATCTGTTAAACGAGATATTGGATATGGTTCCATGTTTGTGATTTTATTCGTTACTTCAAAATCTGCAAACGCATCAGCTGCAATATTATCAGCAAGCCCTTTAATAGTTGTACCATTATATGAAATAGTAATAACTGGTTCCGAAATATCAGATGAAGTGTTAATTATAACACGAGTTCCGCTTACCGAAAGACTTGAAATAGGAACAGTTGTAGCTTGATCATCAAATTCATCAGCATAGGTATGAACTGTCCAACCCGTAGTACTCGTTGTAGTTGCTAAAGCTTTACTAAAATCAACATAAATTGCATTTCCGTTCGCATTTGTTTCAGCAGCCACAGGAACCGGTTTCATATCCCAAAAGTTAGGCATATTACCAGTTAAAGTTAACATATATAATAATTGTGTAGTATGCGTGTAATAATGTCCGTATGGGTCAACCGCACTACCAGAATACCAACATTTATCTTTATATGAATTAAATGATGAACTCACCATAGAACCGATACTTAACCCACCAGAAAAACACGAGTTATGGTTTTTACCAAGCGCACTAAAATTTGGATTACCAGTTGGATTATCAAAAACATTTCCATTTAACAAATACCCATCCCAAATACCAGCAGGGTCGGGGTGTTTTTGTTGAACCCATGTTGTAATTTTATGAGCAACATCGTATGCATCTTGATGCCCGTACCAAGCATAAGCATGTGCCATACGCCATGGAACACGCACTGCGTCATATAAAAAATATGATTCAAATTTATCAGATACTATACCATTAATATAAGTACCAGCAGCTCCATGTGTTCCATTATGACACCAGTCGGGCACTAATCCAGTTGATGAATTTGCCGATGCTTTCATTAAATTATAACATGCCGTAGTAACAGCATTCCATCGATTACTACCTTGCCAACCTTGCGCAACCTCTACTCTCCCAAAAAGTTCCGTAGCATTGGTAATATAATAACATGGGTTTGCATAATCATTAAATGCGTTCCCTGGTTTTAATAATTTATTACCATCAACTTCATAACTATAAATATTGTTAATTATAGTACGTGCCTCACTCAAATAATTTACAGAACCAGAACTTCCCCATTGTCTATCTGCCATTAATAGCGCTTGTGCAACGTCAACGTCAGCGTCAGTAGCACCGTGTTCGTTTCCTCCTCCAGCAGCAACTTTTCCTGTAAACGCGTTCACCTTCCAGTTCATAAAACCTTGATGATCGGCGTTTTCTTTATAATATGTCCACAATCTATTAAATGCATCTTGTGTATTATTTGTAGCATTATCCATGTACACCATTATAAGCATACCATACGCTATACCTTCAGATACTGTTACAGAACCGTCTTGCCCCGGTTGTATAAATTTAATACGTGCCGCAGGTTTACCATTTACAGTACCAGTTGTATAATACGTTGACTTCCATGAATTGTACAAACTTTGAATAGTTGATTGCACATTCGATGCGGTGTAAATATTACCATACGGATACTTGTAATTTTGCGGGAAGGGATAATTCTGAGAAAAACCTGTAGTTGCAAATAACGTAAGCATTGCAAAAAGCAGTGTTACTTTTGCCACAATTCCCTTAAACAATTTGGTAGAGAGTACATCTTGTTTCATAACAATTATAATTTAATTTAGACTATATACATTTTTTAAAATTTTCAAAAAAACCCGAAGGATTACAAAAATACATAATTTTTATAAATAGCATTACGCTTTTGATTTTTTTTAATTTTTCTATATTCTATACATTGACAATTTATAAAGTGAAAATCCCTATACATTATTTATTTTTCAGTACATATAGAGTTGGTGCATGGGTATAAAACATGTACATTTGCATACTAAATTTCTTTATTTTTGCTGTATGAAACTATTCACTACATGTATTTTATCGTTTTTTTTAAGCATTTCACTATTCTCTCAATCAATTTCAGAGAAAGCATATTTTTCTTTACTCACCTGTGCTCCCGGCTCCGAAATTCATTCACATTTTGGACATACTGCTATTCGATTTGTTGACTCTGCAAACTACACTGACATTGTATATAATTTTGGCATGTTTCGCTATTCCGATGATTTTGTTTACAATTTTGTAAAAGGCGAAACTTACTATCATTTAGGTGTTACATCGTTTTCGCGATTTATAACAGAATATTATTTTGACGAACGAAGTGTGATTGAGCAAGTGTTAAATTTCACACCTCAACAAGTGCAAACGCTCAATGCAATGCTCGAAAAAAATGCAATGCCCGAACATCGAACATATTTATATAATTTTTTATATGATAATTGTGCTACTCGTCCGCGCGACCTTATTATACAAGTATTAGGTGATTCTCTCCAATGGAATATTCCTACAACTACAGCATTTTCTGATACACTTTGGTTTGCGTCTTCTGCTGATTTATTACAAAAAGATTCTCTTTCTCGAACATGGCGTGCGTTATTACACAAATATGTGCATAATTATTCGTGGTTGCGTTTTGGAATAGGACTCGCATTAGGAGAACCAACCGACAAGCCTGCAACAGTATTTGAAAGCATGTTTTTACCCGATTTTTTAAGTATGATGGTGCAACATGCTACTATTACAACAGCTGATGGAATAAAGCCGCTTGTTTGCTCTACTCAAACTATTGTTGCTGCAGAGTCAACACAAATTCCTCCTCCTTTAGCGTTACGTCCTTCGGGATTATTTTGGATTTTCACATTCATCTGTTTTGCAATAGTATATATTGAATATACAATGAAAAAACACCTATATTGGTTTGATAGTTTTTTATATATACTTGTAGGATTATTGGGCGGTGTGTTAACATTTCTCAGTTTTTTCAGTATTCACCCAGTAGTTTTTCCAAATTACAATATTCTTTGGGCATCACCTATTCATATTATATTTGCTCTTGTATGGTTTATTCCAAAATTACGCTCATATACACAATGGTATTTGCTCTTGTATGGAATTATTTTTCTTCTTTATATAGGTAGTATTCCTTTTAATCCGCAATATATGCATGCTGGATATGCTGCTATTATAATAATGTTACTTAGCAGAGTGGGGTCGTTTATGATACACAAACGCTCGAAAAAACTCATAGCTTGTTGAAAATTTTAGAGACATTTTTTTGTCCTTCATTCAAAAATCATTATTACCTTTGAACAAATATGGTTCTTGACAAATGAGTAAAACAATAGCAACATTTGGCGAACAAATTCGCATGCTTCATGAAGATGCAACACTTTCACTTCGTAAAGTAGATAGACAAATCGACATTGATACTTCTTTATTTGAAAAAATCAAAGAAATTGCTTATTGTTAATCATTAAATTATTTGTAAAAATGAATACACAGTAAAAAACAGACGAACAGCACCGCCAATACAACGACTTAGACGACCTAAAAAGTTGATTGCTTTTGGTTGGTATGGCGGTAAGTTTTCTCACTTAGATTGGCTTTTACCTCAACTTCCCAGTTGTTTTCATTACTGTGAACCATTCGCAGGTTCAGGTGCGGTTCTACTAAACCGAGAAACTTCGTCTGTTGAAACATATAACGATATTGATGGTGAGGTTGTAAACTTTTTTAAAGTATTGAGAGAAGAAAAAGACGCTTTGATAGAACAAATTGCATTGACACCTTTTTCGCGAGAAGAATTTGGGATTGCTTGTGAATTAGACCCGAATTTGTCAAATTTAGAACGTGCAAGACGTTTTTATATTCGTGCAAGACAAGTAAGAACAGGTTTAGCACAAACTGCCTCTATCGGGCGCTGGGCGAACTGTAAAAACACAAGTCGTGCAGGAATGAGCGGAGTTGTAAGTCGTTGGCTTGGTGGGGTTGAACAACTTGACTTTATTGCAGAAAGACTTTTGCGAGTTCAAATTGAAAACAGACCTGCAATAGATGTAATAAAACTTTACGATAGCAATCAAACACTGTTTTATTGCGACCCACCTTATATTCACGAAACGAGAGGCGACACCAAATCCTACGGGTTTGAAATGAGCGATTACGACCACAAAGAATTAGCTAAAACACTTAACTCTATTGAAGGACTTGCGGCTGTTTCAAACTATGAATGTGGGTTAATGGAAGAACTTTATCCTGCAAGTAAGTGGACAAAAATTTACAGTCCCAAAAAAACAATCCATTCTACAAAGGACGTTCGGCAAGAAGTGCTTTGGGTAAATTACAATATAAAAAAATTAAAATCTCAAAATACTTACTCACTTTTTGCCAATGAATAAAATGACACCAACAGAAATTTTAGAAAAGCTATATCAGCAAGCAGCCAAAAACTTATCAAACAGCAAAGTAAAAGTAGGAACAAAAGGGAAAATTGAACTTGTTTGTAGATGCACTTCTAATTTTGGACATCGTTCACAGCAAAAAAGAAAAACCAGAAAACGTATTGCAAGAAATCATTCGTATTCTTTTAGTCATTAAATTCGAAGATGAATTGCGAATGGAACAGCTAATTGCAGATTTACAACAAGCTGACGACATTTTGCCACTTGCAAGTGAAGAAATTGTGATGTTGCTAACGCAGCATCAGAATTGCAAAGGCACAAGTCGTTTGCCAGTTTTGATGGTTGCTTCGGCTTACCAAACCGTAAAAAAACAAATTGGTGAAGTAAACAATCTTTTGGAAGCACACAACGCAGCCGACAAACAAACAGGTTCAATCGGTGATGTAGAAATTACGCTTACCAATGACGACAGAATTGTTACTTGTTACGAAATGAAAGATAAACAAGTAACGAAAACAGATATTGATGTTGCTTTGCAAAAACTTTCAAAAGCAAAGAATAAAATAGATAACTACATTTTCATTACGACAGACATTATAGAAATTGAAGTAATTGAATACACAAAATCGCTTTATGAAAAAACGGGGGTTGAATTTGCTATTTTAGACTGCATTGGCTTTATCCGTCATTTTTTACATTTTTTCCACAGACAAAGAAATAATTTTTTAAACATTTATCAATCAATGGTTTTAAATGAGCCGACAAGTTCGGTTTCTCAACCATTAAAAGAAGCATTTTTAGCGTTAAGACGTGCAGCTGAGGCGGATAGAAGATAATTGATTTAATACTTGCAACCAAAATGAAATATCGACAATGAGCCTGAAAAAAGTATATTCAAGCAATTTCATTTAAACGTTTTTGGTTAACTTTGAGATTCGTGTTTCAATTGAAGATTTATACAAATTATTCTCTTATATTTCTGTGATTTTCATTCTTCAATAAATGGAATATTGTCCATTAAATCTTTATTTCCGTCTGTTGTTACTAAAATAGTATTTTCTAATCGAATGCCTATTTCTTCTTGAAGAACATATATTCCCGGCTCGCATGTTAAAACCATTCCCGGTTCTAAAACAACATCTTTTTCTCCAACATCATGTGTGTCAAGACCTAAAAAATGAGAAACACCATGCATAAAATAGGTGAAATATGCGGGAGATTTTGCTTTTTGTGTTGCAATATCTTGTTTGGTAATAAGTCCTAACAGCAGCAATTCTTCCTCTATATATTTACACGCCTCGCTATGAATATTTTGAATAGTTGTGCCCGCCGTAATTATCTTTTTTGTTTGTTTAAACGCTCGTAACACCGACATATATATTTGTTTTTGGCGTTTAGAAAATTCTCCATTCACTGGAATTGCTCGTGTACAATCGCTTGCATAATTTGCATATTCTGCACCAAAATCTATAGTTACTAATGTGCCGGATTCAAGTAGAGAATTGTTTTTTGTGTAGTGTAAATAACAGGCATTTTTTCCTGAAGCTACAATAGGCTCAAATGCGTGTCCTGAAGCACCATGAGAAATAAAAACTTCTGATAAAATTGCCTCAATATGATATTCTTTCATACCCGGTTTAATTCGTGAACAAACCTCTAAAAATCCTTCACGAGTAATTGCACATGCTTTGGAAATTAATTCAATTTCTTCGGGTTCTTTAATCAGCCTACATTTACATAAAATAGGTGCTAAAGAGCGAATTTCATGTTTTGGATATTTTTGTTGTACATAGGTTTTAAATCTCTCATCACGAGAAGAAACAGGTGATGTGAAACGCGGATTTTCATTTTGATTTATATAGATTATTTCACTTTTTTTAGCATATTCGGCAAAAGTTGTATAAAATTCCTTTTCTGAAAGCACTGTTTGAATACCTGATATTTTTTGAGCTTCGAGCGGAGTTAGTTTTTTTCCTTCCCAAATTTCAAGTTTTTCATCTGGCTTTAAAATAAATAATTGCACACGTTTATTTGGGTCTGATGCATAAGGAACAAACAATAAAATTGATTCTTCTTGTTCGATACCCGATGCGTAAAAAAAATCTGATTGCTGCCGAAATGGGAAAAACAAATCGCCATTACGTGGCATTGCATCATTTGAATGAATAACCGCAATAGAATTTTGCGGCATTTGTGCAAGAATTTTCTCTCTGTTTTTGCTAAATAAATATGGTGATATAGCTTCGTATCGCATAAGGAATTTTATATATGTTCAGAAATATATTGCAATAATTCATCGCGTTTTATAGGTTTTGATATCATTCCAATGCAGTTAATTTGTTTTATTTGCTCATTATGAAACGTTAAAGCAAACGCCGTTTGCATAAGAATTGGAAGATTTGGTTTTTGTTGTAAAATTAATTTTGCAGCTTCTATACCATCTAAAACAGGCATTCTAATATCCATAAGCACCATTGCAATATCTGGATTTTCTTCGCAAATATGAACTGCTTCCGAACCATTTTTTGCTCGTATTACTGTGTAATTAGCACGAGTAAGTACTTTATATAAGTATAAATAATTAATATCATTATCTTCGGCAACTAATATTGTTTTTTTAGTTTTTGAAACAAATGAAAATCTGCTTTTAAATTTTGGTTTTTTTTGTATTTCTGCCTGCACATAAGGCAATGTAAAATAAAACGAAGATCCAATATTAATTTCCGATTCTAACCAAATAGTTCCCGACATAAGTTCCACTAATCTTTTACATATTGCCAATCCTAATCCTGTGCCACCGTGCGTTCGCGACACTTTAAGGTCTGCTTGTCGGAATCGTTCAAATATTTTTTCATGTAATCGTTTTGGTATGCCAACACCGGTATCTTTTACAAAAAATTGAATCTGATTTTCTTGTACAACATATCCACAACAAACCTCTCCAGACCGAGTAAATTTAAGAGCATTGCCAATAAGATTTGTGAAAATTTGAAACAATTTTGTTCTATCTGTTTCTAAAACAACAGCTTGAGAAGGAATATCTTGAATAAACTTAATACCTTTTGAACGCATTTGTGGTTCAAAAAAATCACGTAATTCAACCATAACAGCATGTAAATCTACAATTTCCGTAGTAATAGACATACTTCCCGTTTCAATACGAGAAATATCTAATATATCATCTACAATACGAAGAAGTTGTTTGCTACTTTCTGAAATAATTCGTACAAATTCTACTTTTTCATCTTCGGTCAATTCATCTTGCACAAGCATTTCTGAAAATCCAACAATTGCATTCATTGGTGTACGAATTTCATGACTCATATTTGATAAAAATGCAGATTTAAGTCTATCACTTTCTTCGGCTTTTTGTTTTGCAATTAATAAATCTGCGGTACGCTCCTCTACAAGATTTTGGAGTTCATTTCTATGGCGAAACAACTCTTTATTTTGACGGCTTATTTGCTCTTGTTTTGTTTGTAAAACTTTATTTGTTTGCGAAAGTTCCTGTGTACGTTCTTCAACTTTTTGTGTAAGTTTAATTTGCTGAGCTTTATATATAGCAACACGAAATTTTATAACTCCCCAAATACCCAAAATAACTAATAAAACAAGTGCAATTTTAAAATAAATCGTTTGCCACCATGGATATTTAATAACAATTGTAAGTTTTGCAGGTTCTGTATTCCAAACACCATCATTATTTGAACCAATAACCTGAAATACGTATGTTCCCGGTTGCATATTTGTATAAGTAACACTTGTTTGCGTGCCCGCATCAATCCACTCAGAATTATGTCCAACTAACTTATAAAAATAACGGTTTTTTTGCGGCACTAAATAATTTAATGCAGCATATCGTATTATAAAATCGGTTGCTGTGTGTTCTAATACAATCGTATCATTAAAAAACGAAGTATTAGTAATTGGTATATATTCAGCATTTTCGTTTGGCGAAAAATTGAGGAGCAACATATCTGTTATTTCAACACGCGGAATGTTTGTATTCATATAAATACTATCTTCATGAAAAAAGGTAATACCTTGCGATGTCCCAACAAATATATATCCCTTTGAGTTTCTGTATATAGAACGTGGTTTTGTTTCATCTGCAGAAATTCCATCGTGATACGTAAAATGCTCAATAACATAGGGTTTATTTGTAGATGTGTCTGCAATAAACCGTTTAATTCCTTGCTGTGTTGATATCCAAATATTGTTGTTTGCATCTTCGGTAATACCTTGTATGGTAGTTGTAAAGTTTTTAAACAATTGATTTCTCACTATTTTCTTTTGCACAGTATCTAATTCTAAAACTCCATAATTGGTGCCCACCAACACTCTTCCGTGTGCGTCTTCAAAAAGCGATGAAATATAGGGTCTGGTTATAGTATCAGAAGAAAAATTATGCAGTGGTATTCGTAAAAAATTATTTGAATGAGGTTGATACAGTTCTACACTTCGAAATGTTGAAACAAACACACTTCCGTTCTGTGTAACTAAAATATCATTTACAGAATTTTCAGATATACTGCTTGTGTCTGCACGTTTTGTAGAATAACGTGATATAGCTCCAGTTTGCAAATTATAGGTAAACAAACCATCGGTAGGTTCAATGGTACCAATCCATAAATTTTTGTGTGCATCTTCGGCAATAGAAAATACATTATTTACAGGATTTGCACTTAAAGGAATGTGAGTAAATGTTTTTGTATCATAATTAAATTTATTTAATCCCCCACCCCATGTTCCAACCCATAATGTTCCTTGAGAATCTTTATGAATTGCATACACCGCATTTCCTTGTAAACTTGTGCTATTTCCCGGAATATTCATATATGAACGAAACGTATTTGTTTGCATATTCCATTCATCTAAACCCGATTCGGTACCAATCCATAAAGTATGAGAATCTTGATAAAAACAATTTATAAGATTGCTGCTTAATATTTTATTCGCTCCATAATATTCTTCAATTATATGAAAGTTTTTTATTCGTTTTGAAGTATAATTAACACCACCGCCAAATGTTCCTATCCAAATATCTCCCATAGAATCTTCGTAAATATGGAAAATTGAATTATCACTTAAACTATGCTTTTGCAACACACTTTTTTTATACTGTATAGGTGTTGGAATATTCTCGCTTGTATAATCTTTTAAATTAATTACCTGCAGTCCTTCTCCGGAGCCACGCCCAATCCATAAATTATTTTTTGAATCTATACATAATGCAATAGCATTTCCTTGAAAAACTCGTGTTCCTGTGAGCGTTACAGACAAGGGATTTGAAAAAACAGACACTCCTCCACGTGCCGTACCTACCCAAAGTCGTTGTTTATAATCAACAGCAAGTGCAAGTATATCATTACTTTGCAAATCGGGAGTATTGTGCATTTGATAACGAGAAAAAGTATTAGTAGAAGCATTAAATCTATTTAAACCATTTTTGGTTCCTACCCACACAGTTCCGGCATCATCAACAATAACAGTGTTGCAATAATTATTACTAATAGTTGAAGTATTGTGTTCGGAATATGTATATAATTGTGCCACAGAATCATGTTCGGAATAGCGAACTAAACCACCACTTGTTGCAAACCACAATAATCCGTTATTATCTTTAGCTACCGAAAGTATAGGATAATCTGCTTGAATATCAAAATCTGAAAATTCATGGTTATAAATATTATACAAATATGCCCCTAAGTCGGTGCAAATAAGCATATGCTCAGTATCTTTTGTTATAATTGCATTTATGTTTGCATAATTTAACGGATAATGTTTAAAATTCACACCATCATATCGGTTTAATCCAGAAGCTGTTCCAAACCACATAAATCCACGTGCATCTTGATATACGCAACGCACCCAATTATTCGAAAGTCCATCTTGTGTGTTTTTGGAGTAAAAAGAAAGGGAATTATTTTGTGCGGAAGTCGAAATCCATACACAAAAAATCAATATACATATATGCAAATATCTCATATGTTTATTTTACTATTTCTTTTAGAAATCACCATGTGTAGTAATATATAATTTAGCTGTCAAAATTTCACATTATTTGAAGCATACAAACATAGTATTTTTTCAGCAGTATTTTATACAATTCAAAAAAGAAAATAAGAAACATCAAGATGTCAATTATGGGCATATTTATATGAAAAATGTATATTTGTATATCTTAAATAAATAGTAAACTTAAAAAAGCATGAAAAAAAATTCTTTATTAGTGTTTTTTTGTATTGTTATTGCTCCATATGTATGGTCTCAAACATCAAAACCACAGTATCCTTTTCCACAAAATAGTATTGAACATGGGTATATTTCGGAACATATAACCCATAAAGAAGCGTATGCAGCATATGAAAAATGGAAACAAAATTTTGTAAAAGATTGTGATGAAAACGAAGCTCGTGTGATAAATGATGATGCAATAACCGTTTCGGAAGGTATAGGTTACGGACTTGCAATTACCGCATATGCAGGAGATAAAGCGTTATTTGATAAACTGTTACATTATTATATGGCTCGTTTAAATAAACATGGGCTTATGAATTGGATATATACTGCATGTGAAAGTGGCGATAATGAAAAAAATGGTGCTACTGATGCCGACCTTGATGCTATTATTGCTATAATAGTGGCTTCAAAACAATGGCCACACGAAAAAAAGTATATTTCGTATGCTCACGCACTTGTTGATAGTCTGCAAAAACATAATTTTGTAATATGTAATAATGTTATTGTACAAAAACCCGGAGACGATTTTGGTGGTTGTTCGTGTACAAATCCTTCTTATTTTGCTCCCGGATATTACCGTGTATATGCTGCATTTAAAAAAGAACATAATAATAATGATGCTGCAGAATTTTGGATGAAAGCAGCACATGACAGCTACATAACCTTATTTAAAAACACACATCCATACACAGGTTTGGTGTATGCATGGACAAATTCTGAAGGTGGCGATCCTGAAAATTGCTATTATGAAGTAAGCGGTTCGGGTGTATATAATTCATATCAATATGATGCTTGCAGAACTCCATGGAGAATTGCAAACGACTATATTTGGTGGGGCACTGCCGAAGCTAAAACATGGACACAAAATATTGTAAAATTTATAGAAGCTCCTATTTATGCACATAAAGAAAATGATGGCACTGTATGGTATGGAGCAGGAGGAATACAAAATGTGGTTGATAATTATTGGCACAACGGATTACGAAGATATAATCCCGAAGAGCCTACGTATGGTCATCGACACACAGTACCATTTGTAGGTTCTTTTGCACTTGCAGCAATGTCAAGTAGCCAAGAAATAACAAACAACTACATGAAAGAATTTGCAGCCGTACCTGCCGAAAGATATTATGAATCGTGCTTGCAAGTATTATATATGTTCTTAGCAAGTGGTAATTTTTGGAATCCCTATGCACAGAAATAAAATATAATTTTAATATGAAAAGGTGTTTATGATGATAACGGAATAGTGGTGAAAAACATACTGTATTACCACAATTAAATATACCTTTGTAATAATAATTAAAAAAGAATTACAAAATAAATAACGCACCGCATTTTGAAACATTAAAAAATTAAACACAAAATGAACGCAAAAGAACTATTAGAAATCATAAGTACAGGCGAAACAAGTAAAGTTCAATTTAAAAGAGAAATGAACAATGACGATTCTATTGCTGCTGAACTAATTGCGTTGTCTAATTCAAAAGGTGGAATGATTTTGTTTGGAATTGAAGATAAAAAAGGAACTATAGTAGGTTTAGATTATCAACAATTGCAATCGTATAATAATAGAATTGCAACAATTGCAAACGACATAATAAAACCACAGATATTTCTTTACACAGAAGTTGTGTCAATTAGTTTGGAAACTGGCAAAAAAAAGATTTTGGTTGTAGAAGTTGCAGAAGGAACAGCAAAACCTTACAAAGATAAAAACGGGATAATTTGGATAAAACAAGGTTCTGATAAAAGAAAATTAACCGATAATAATGAGCAAATAAGACTGTTTCAACAAAGTGGTATTTTGTATGTAGATGAAATAATTATTCCACAAACTTCTATTGATGACATTAATTATTCAAAAGTAGAGCAATACATCAACGCAATAAAAAAGCAAGAAACAAACGAAGCGATAGAAATATCAGAAACCGTATTAAAAAATCTCAATATTTTAAAAGATAATCGTCTTACATTAGGGGGACTTTTATTTTTTGCAAAAAATCCACAAAAATACCGACCTGCATTTTGTGTGAAAGCAATATCGTTTTTCGGAAACAGCATTGGCGGAACAGAATATCGTAGTAGTCAAGACATTGTAGGCACTATCCCTCAGATGTTTGAAGAAACTATGCGTTTTTTTACCACTAATTTATATCACATTCAAGCAGGTCAAAATTTCAATAAAACCGGTATATTAGAAGTTTCACAAACTGCATTAGAAGAATTAGTGCAAAATGCGTTAGTTCATCGAGATTATTCAAAAAATGCACCTATTCGTGTAATGATTTTTGACAACCGAATTGAAATTGTAAGTCCAGGTTCTTTACCTAACAGCCTCACAGTAGAAAATGTAAAAATGGGAAATGCAGTTGTAAGAAATAATCTTATAGTTTCTTATTGTTCAAAACTAATGATATATCGCGGATTCGGTTCGGGAATTACAAGAGCATTAACCGCACAACCCAACATTGAATTAATAAATGATGCCGAAGGCGAACAATTTCGTGTTGTCATTCCACGTCCCGAAAAAAAGTAACCGTTTTATCGTAATTTTTGAGTATCATATCACATGCAAGGGGAGTATCCTATAATCTGTGTAAGTAATTATTATGAAACAAGAAGATTTCTTAAATATGATTTAAGTCAAAAGCGTATTCATAGCTAATTACATTTTTGTCTTTTTCGTTTTTTTTCCAAGCATTTTCTAAATGACTTAATGTAATAATATCATTAGTTGTTGTAGATTTGAAAACTGTAGCAACTTTCTCTAAAATTTTCAATTCTGTTTCTGAAAATAATGTATCATTAAAAGTACGGTCTTTACGTGCTTTGAATTGTTCTCCGATATATCCTTGTGGAAATTGTGTATAAACAATGTCTATTTCATCATTATTGGCTAAATATTCAAATATACTTTGAAAATTATTTGGTACAGGTCCCATATTTATTGCTTTATACCTAACACCACTTATGGAAAAACAACTTTGTTTGAACATTAAAAAATCTGCATAAAACAACAATTTGTTCATCTTTGTTTTAAATGGTTCCATTTTCTCTGAAAAATAAACAACCATTTCTGTAAATTTTTTAATACTTGGATTTCTATATCCTGAATAGATATCTGCTAAGTGATTGCCTAACAAATATTCTTTAATGTTTAAATTAGAAATATTTCGCTTTCTATCTTCTACTAAAAACTGTGCTTTTTGAATATATTTTACCTTTAATTTTTCATCTAATGTTCCACACAATTTAACCATATCAATAAATTTTTTGGGGTCATCAACCATTTGAATTAGTTTAGCATTGGCAACACTTGGCATTTCACCCGTTTCGTATTGCCTGTAACTATTGACACCAAAACCCAAAATTTCGGACATCTTTGTTGCTGACAAACTGTATTTCTCTCTAATTTTAATAATTTCTTCAGGAAATGGAATGTGAAACTTATCTCGGTATTGATTATATACCTGATTTAAATTCACCTCATCTAATGCTGTTGTTGTAAATTGTTCTCCACTATCCTCACATTTATAATAATGAAAAACTATTTCAAATTTTTCCTTTCTAAATTCCATTGACCTTCTTTCTTTTGTCAATATCATTTTTTTGTTTGTAAATGGACTTTTCATATTCTTCTATTTTAAAGGATAATTCATTTTATGTTCTGCTATATGAAATGAAATACAAATTACACTATTATTCACTGTTCCCATTGTAATTTTAATATAGACTTCCTTTTTTTTAATACGTTTGCCAAACACCCACATATCAGCACCTCCATATAATTTCTCAACAAGCGGACCTTCACTGTAATCCTGCACCTCAAGTTTTTCTAAAATATTTTTTCGTTCAATAGGAAGAAGTTCTAAATCAATCAAAGTTTTTGCATTCTTACCTCTATCATCACGAAAAAGCACGTCCCATATCTTCATTTTTTCTTTGAAGTTTTTTAAAAATAAAACGACATCCTCTTTTATACTCATTCTTTGGTGTTACTTTCAATAATTCGGGACTTGATGCATAAGCCCTATAAAATTTCCTCTAATCGTCCACAAAGATACAATTGTTTTTAACAGAAATGCAACTTAAAAGTTGACATTTTTTAAATACGCCCAAAAAAACTCAACTATAACGTGTGTTCTCTCAAAATATTATTTTATGTTTATTACCAAACTAATTACTTTGTTTGATTCAGAAACAAACAAAGCGATAGAAATATTAAAAATTGCATCAACAAATTTTACTGTTTTAAAAAGCAAGCATTTTACATTAGGAGGACTTTTATTTTTTGTACACTATCATGTTGCATTTTCCTTTCGATATTTGTATATAAGTTGTAATTTTGTAGTAAAATAAAAATTTTAATTATGGACATTTGGTATATAATTATCGCATTTACAATAGCAGGACTTATAGTATTTGCAACCGCATATTTTATTCTCAAAACATTTATGCGTAACGAACAAAAACAGCGAGAAACTGATATTCGTGCTCAAACATTACAAACAACAAGTCCAATAAAAATACAGGCATACGAGCGATTAGTGTTGTTTTTAGAACGTATAAATCCCGAATCATTATTAGTACGCGTACAATCGCCTCATATGAATACAGCACAATTACATAGCGATTTGCTAACCACTATTCGTGCTGAATTTGAACATAATTTATCGCAACAAATTTACGTTTCGGCACACACATGGAATGCCATTAAACAAACAAAAGAACACATTATTAAAATTATTAATAGCGAAGCATCGCACATCGACTCGCAACGCCCAGCTTCTGATTTAAGTCAAGCTATACTCCATACCATTATGAACTTAGAACAAAATCCTATTACTATTACCATAGATATTTTGAAAATAGAAGCAGGAAATTTTATATAAAACAACATAATTATGATGTTGCAGGCAATCATCTAAAACACAAAATACATCTATAGCATTAAGAAATTACTTTAAAGAGTTTGTCCGTAATCAAATATCTAACTATTCAAGTATAAATTGAATAAATTTGTATTGTAATTAAATTTCAGCATGGAAATTAAAGGAACTATAAAAAACATTAAGTATAAAATTCTTTTTTCAAATGTTTTGAAAGATATAGATATAAAAGAATTTGATATTAATACCGTACCTTCATCTTGTATTATAAAAAGCAATCAATCTTCAATAGCATTGTCTAAATGGGTTTCTCCTAAACGTACACGGTCATATCCCTTTGAACGTGTTTATAACACATTAAATACTTTTAAAAAAGTAACTGTTATTCCAATTATTAAAGATGAAGGAGAAAAAGGAGACAGAGATTTTTTACAATGGGACACAGTCTCTTTAATGTCATTATTAGATGTTTTTGTAATTTTCGCATATTACGAAAAAGCCGACAAATCAAATCAAAAAATTAAAAACCAATTATTTAATAACAAATACGTCCTTTCAAAAATTAAAGAAATTGAAGAATATCATAGTTCTGCGCTACATTGGAATCTAAATGAATTGAACAGAAATTTTCATAAAATAATTGATAAAGTAAAAAACTCTTACTCTAAAATTGAAAAAACAACTGGAGTTAAACTTCATAATCCAAAAGGCATAGACACTTTTAAAGAAAAAATAGGTAAAGATGTATCTTTATTCATGAAGTTTTCCAGAGAAAAAGCTAAACAAGCTCAATCAAGAGAATTTGTAACCCAACAACCCAAAGAAAGTTTGTCTTCCCTATCTAAAGCAAAAATCACAATTACAAATTACTTAGGAGGTCAATATTTTTTAACTGTAGATGAAGTTTTGGTTTCACGTTCTAAAGTTAATTTAATAGAAGGAAAACATAGTAAAAGTGCATTGTTACCAAGCAAAGGTGATATAAAAGATGGTTTGTTAAAGATGATTTTATATTCCAATCTTGAAGATGTTAAAATTAATGGAAAGAAAATGAAAAGCGAAGGAATTCTATCATTAACGTCTCCAAAAATAAAGGGATCTATAAACTCTTCAAATACCAAATCAGAAATATCAGAGTTTTTTAAAAAGAATAAATTTACTTCTATACAGATTTCTATGGTCGAATCTATTTTTTCCGAAGCTAAAAAAAATAAATTTACTATCAAAATTCAATATGCAAAATGATAAAAAGTCCATTAAGATATCCCGGGGGAAAAAATAGGGCTGTTAAATTAATTTCAACTATTCTTCCAGAATTTGATGAATTTCGAGAACCTTTTTTAGGAGGTGGTTCAATTTTCGTTCATACTAAACAACGCTTTCCTAATAAGAAATTCTGGGTTAATGACCTTTATCTCGAACTTTTTAAATTTTGGGAAATTGCTCAAAAGGATATTGATTCTTTATTAAAAAAAATATATGAATGGAAAAATCAATTTCCAATTGGTAAAGAATTACATACGTTTTTAAATAATAATCTTACAAATTTTAATGATTTAGAAAGAGCCACCGCATTTTTCATTTACAATAGAATTACTTTTTCAGGTACTAGCTTAAGTGGAGGATATAGTGAACATGCTTTTAAAGGTCGATTTACAGAAAGTAGCATCCAACGATTAATCCCTTTTTCTAAGGTAATTCAAAATTCTATTATAACAAATCATGATTATGAAGAACTAATAACAAAAGAAGGAAAAAATGTTTTTATATTTCTAGATCCACCATATTATTCAGCTACAAAATCAGCTTTATACGGCAAGAATGGTAATCTTCACAAATCTTTCGATCACATAAGATTTGCAGAAATAATGAAAGAGTGTAAACATAAATGGCTTATAACCTATGATGATAGTGAATATATTAGAAATTTATTTTCTTTTGCTAACATTATACCTTGGGACTTAACATATGGTATGAGGAACGTCTCAAGCGGTTCAAATCAAAAAGGTAAGGAATTATTTATTTCAAATTATTTAGAAACGTTACCAATGGAAAAACAACTTACTTTATTTAAGCCTGTTACAAAATGCTAATATGTGGTTCGGAGAAATAACTGAAAAATGGATGTATAACAATAATCATCGCCCCCACAATGCTTTAGGTGGATTGAGTCCGATAAAGTTTTGCGATTTTTCCCTTAATGGGAATACTCCTATTAAGGGAAAAGAAATACCTTTGTTAGATTATAATAAATCACTGTCCTAAAAATGGAGGAGCTTACATTATGAAAAAATTCTTTCTTAAAGATTCATTTATTCTGATTTTAGTATCATTAAATGCATTGGTAATTTTTATAAGTGGATTTGATTTATCAAACTCTATTATTATAAGCATTTTAGATGTTTTAGATGTTTTTTTCACGTTCGCATTTATATACGAAGCATGTATAAAAATAAGCACATATAGTTGGAATGGCTATATAAAAGAAAACTGGAATAAATTAGATTTTATTTTGGTTTTAATTTCCTTGCCATCTATACTAATAATTTTCTTAAACGTAGAAATGCTTGACATGAGCTATTTTCTTGTTTTTAGAACTTTAAGAGTTTTTAAAGTGTTTCGCTTTTTTAGTTTTGTACCTGGGGTTGAAGGCTTACTTAAAAGTGTAAAAAGAGGGTTAAAAGCTTCCGTTATTATATTAATTGCTTTTGGAGCGTTTCTTTTTGTTATTAGTATATTATCAAATAATTTATTTAAAGAATCCGAAATATTCAATAATCCAGCAACCTCTCTGTACACAATGGTACAATTAATTTCTATTGAAGGCTGGTATGAAATACCCGAAGCTATACAAAAAGATATTCCTACAATCAATGTTTTCTTTACACGTTTTTATTTTGTGATTTTATTAATTATTGGTGGAATTTTCGGATTGTCATTTGTTGATGCAGTATTAGTTGATGCAATGGTAATGGACAATAACGATGATTTGGATAAAAAGGTAGATGAATTAAAAGAAGAGTTAAAGGAAATAAAAGAAATTTTAAAAAAAATACAATAATTTGATGTTTATTACATCTATTTTTGGCGATATTAGTGAAATAAATAGTTACTAATACATGATTAATAATGGAAAAAAAGAAAATTGATATAAATGATAAGATATTAAAGGCTTTTATAGAACAAATTCGTCCCAACGATTTAGAAGTACGTAAGGAGATAGATATAGGTTATTCTTGGGATGGTAGTATTGCTTTGCTTTATGAAATACGTCCTCAGTGGAACAAACCAGAAAACATCTTACATCACGAGTTTGCCAAAATACGGTATTATAAATCACGTGGTGAATGGAATTTATATTGGATGCGTGGAAATGGGAATTGGGAAGCGTATGAACCTTATCCCGTTGCAACACATTTAAAAAAATTATTAGAAGAAATAAGTAAGGATACATATGGGTGTTTCTTTGGATAAGCATTTTTATAAACAAACATACCCCTATACAATCCCAATATCCACCATCGCCGTTCAATACGGCTAAAAGGTTACGATTAATTAACCAAAAGGAATAATTACAAAAAAAATCAAAATCCTACTATCTAAACCATAAGGTTTAATACTTTTGCAGCATATATGGTAATTTTGGTTTAAAGATATTATTAGGTGAATATTCAAGAATTTACTCATACATTTGGTTCGCATCCGCGTTATATTGAATTATATAATTATGTACAATCAACACCACAGGCAAAAGTTTGCGTGCAAGGTTTACATGGTTCTGAAATAGCTTTTTTTGCGACACATTTAGTTCGTGCTATGCCAAAAGAACATATGTTGTTTGTGCTGCCTAATGTTGACGAGGCTTCGTATGCTCATAGCGATTTAGCAAGTGTGTTGGGCACAAAACAATTACTGTTTTTTCCCTCATCACATAAACGTTCTATACAATTTAATCAAGCCGACCGTTCTAATAGGCTTTTGCGTACCGAAACGCTTAAAAAATTAAGCGAAAATGCACAAAATTATATTATAGTAACATATCCCGAAGCTCTTATAGAAAAAGTTATTTCAGCGGAAACATTCGAAACAAAAAAACATATTCTTAATGTTGGTGAACGTGTTAATACAGAGTTTATTAACGAGCTTTTATATGAATTTGGATTTGAACGAGTTGATTTTGTTGTGGAACCCGGACAATTTTCGGTACGAGGCAGTATTATCGATATTTTTAGTTATGATAATGAGGTTCCGTATCGTATTGATTTTTGGGATGATGAGGTTGAAAGTATTCGCACGTTTTCTATTGATGATCAGCGTTCTATAGAAAAAATTGATTATTGTACTATTGTTCCAAATATTCAAAACATACATCAAAACACCACATTTATTCCGTTATTTACATATATCCCAAATATATATGTGCTTATTCGTGATATTGAAACGTCTATTGCTCTTTTGCATGAAACGTATGAGCAAACATGCGCCTCTTATACAGGAACTGAACTTGAACATATACAGCAAGTAATTATATCGCCCGAAATGTTTGTGCAATTTTTATCGCAAAATATATGTATTGAACAAAATCATCGTCCATATTTTTCTGAATCGCATATAATTACGTGTAACACAATTCCACAACCTTCTATACATAAAAACTTTGAATTGTTTGGCTCACAACTTGTTGAAAATCAAGAAAAAACATACACAAATTACTTTATATCACAAAGCATCACGCAGGTTGAACGTATTCAAGATATTTTTGCAGACATAAATCCAAATGTAGAACTAACTCCTATTATTACTTCGTTACACAAAGGATTTATTGATCATGATATTCGTATTTGTTGCTATACCGATCATGAAATTTTTGAACGATATCACCCGCATACGGTAAAAAAACAAATTGTTTCGTCAGATAGTTTTACTATACAAGATGTTATGAGTTTGCATCCGGGCGATTTTGTGGTTCATATTGACCATGGTATTGGAATGTTTGTTGGATTAGAGCGTATTGAGGTAAACGGAAAAATGCAGGAAACTGTAAAACTTTCGTATAGGGATAACGATTTGTTGTATGTGAGCATTCATAATTTACGAAAAATATCTAAATATAAAGGGAAGGACGGAATTCCACCAAAAACACATAAACTTGGCTCGGGAGTTTGGCAAACAACAAAACAAAAAGCAAAAAGTAAAGTAAAAGATATTGCAAAAGATCTTATTGCTCTTTATGCCGAACGCTTACAAACAAAAGGATTTCGGTTTAGTGCCGATACATATTTACAACAAGAACTTGAGGCATCGTTCTTTTTTGAAGATACGCCCGATCAAATAATTGCTACTAAAAAAGTTAAAGAAGCAATGGAGGCTCCGCACCCAATGGATATGTTGGTGTGTGGTGATGTTGGATTTGGGAAAACCGAAGTGGCAATTCGTGCTGCTTTTAAAGCGGTGGTTGATGGAAAGCAGGTTGCCGTTTTAGTGCCTACTACTATTTTAGCGTTGCAACATTATAAAACGTTTGTAAGTAGATTGCAGTCTTTTGGCTGTGAGGTTGATTACATATGTAGATTGCGTTCTGCAAAACAACAAAAAGAAAGCATACAACGTGTAACCGAAGGAAAAACTGATATTCTTATTGGAACACATAGACTTGTGAGTAAAGATGTGCATTTTAAAGATTTGGGATTGTTAATTATTGATGAAGAACAAAAGTTTGGAGTGAGCATGAAAGAAAAATTGAAGCAACTCAAAATTCATGTCGATACGCTTACACTTACAGCAACTCCCATTCCACGAACACTCCAATTTTCTCTTATGGGAGCACGCGATTTAACTAATATTAAAACGCCTCCTCCAAACCGACATCCTATTGTTACTGAGCTACATACATTTCAAGAAACTATTATACGCGATGCCATTATGTATGAAGTTGAACGCAATGGGCAGGTATTCATTATTAATAATAAAATCAAAACCATTTATGAACTTGAATCATTCATTCATAAAATTTGTCCACATGTTCGTACGGTTGTAGGACATGGACAAATGGAAGGAAAACAACTTGAGCAAATTATGCTTGATTTTATTAATCATGAATATGATGTACTTATTGCTACTACCATTATTGAATCGGGTTTAGATATTCCCAATGCAAATACAATTATTATTAATGATGCTCATCATTTTGGATTAAGCGATTTGCACCAACTACGCGGGCGGGTAGGCAGATCAAACAAAAAAGCCTTTTGCTATTTACTTGCTCCTCCAAAACATATTCTTACTCGTGAGGCTCGTCAACGATTACAAGCTATAGAGGAGTTTTCGGAATTAGGAAGTGGATTTAATATTGCTATGCAAGATTTGGATATTCGAGGTGCTGGAAATCTTTTAGGTGCCGAACAAAGTGGTTTTATTACTGATATAGGATTTGAAACATATCAAAAAATATTAAATGAAGCTTTATTTGAATTGCGCGAAACAGAATATAAAGAAATGTATTCTAATACACATATACCTCAACAATCTACAAATAAATTTGTGCAAGACTGTGTAATTGAAACAGATATGGAGTTATTGTTTCCCGAATATTATATTGAAAGCACCAAAGAGCGTATAAAAATGTATAGAGAACTTGACACCATAGAAACAGATGCTGATTTACAGGAATTTCAAGAACAACTAAAAGACCGTTTTGGAAATATTCCCGAAGAAACACAGGAATTAATTCGCATTGTTAATCTCCGTTGGTTAGCTATAGAGCGAGGTGTTGAACGCATTGTGTTAAAAAACAATAGTATGCGTGTGTATTTTATTAGCGACTCTGAATCTCCATTTTATATGTCGTCTCAATTTACCGCAATTTTAGAATTTGTTCAGGCAAATCCACGTATGTGCAATATAAAAGAGAAAAACAACAAACTTTCTATTCGTTTTGCTCAAATAAAAACTGTTTTAAACGCAATAGCGATATTAACAGCCATCACCAAAACAAACACCGAGTGAACGAGCAGTTTTAATTAATTCGTAATCGGGTTCAATTATTTTTGTTTTTCCAGCAGTTTCAGAAATAGGAATACTTCCTAATATATTATTTGTAATTGAAACCATGCTATTATATTGTTTTTGGGCAATAAGTGATGTGGCAAATTGCCCATATCGAGTTGCTAAAATTCTATCTGTTGCCGTTGGAGAGCCACCCCTTTGAATGTATCCTAAAACAGTTTCACGCGTTTCAATGCCCGTTAATTCATTTATTTTTTTTGCTAAATACGGACCAGGAGTTCGTTTTTTGCCTGTTTTAACACCTTCGCCCACAACAACAATTGATACCGGTTTTCCTAAAGCCTCACGTTTCATTAAATAATTGCATACAATAGAAATATCATATTCTATTTCGGGAATTAAAATAACATCGCCACCGCCAGCAATTCCTGAATGAAGTGCAATCCACCCTGCATCGTGCCCCATAACTTCAATAACAATTACTCGTTTATGCGAACTTGCAGTTGTATGTAAACGGTCAATAGCATCGGTACAAATTTGCACTGCTGAATCAAATCCAAATGTAACTTCTGTACCCCACACATCATTATCAATAGTTTTTGGAATACCAATTACTGGAATACCAATTTTTGACAATGCATGTGCATTTTTCATAGTACCATTACCTCCAATGCATACAACACATTCGAGTTGCAACAAATTCATTGTTTTTTTTATCTGCTTTGATTTTTGATCGGGTTCAAAATCATCGGGATGATTTTTTTTCATTGGTTTTTCTCGTGAAGTTCCTAAAATAGTACCTCCAAGTGTTAAAATTCCCGAAACCTTTTCTTCGGTAAGTGCAATATATTCATTTTCAATTAATCCTTTAAACCCACCAATAAATCCAAACACTTCCATATCGTGTTCTATAATGGCTGTTTTTGCAACACTTCGTATAGCAGCATTAAGTCCCGGACAATCTCCTCCGGCTGTTAAAATTCCTATTCTTCGTTTCATTATACTTTATAAAAGATGTGAGTTAATAAATTGTATATGTTCGTTTGAATTTTTTTGTCCCGAATAGTCATGCACATTCCACACTTGCCATGCACTCATTGTTTCGCCAGGGTGTATTGTTTTATATGGAGAATGATATTCAAGTTCTAAAAAGCTTTTTTCGGCATTTTTTTCGGTGTGAATATACAGTTCTGCTAATGCTTGTTCGGGATGTAGTTCTGATTTTTGATGTTTTTCAAATGTAATATGAAGTGCATTTTTTTCGCTAAACATATAAATATTAGGCGTTTGCGGATAAACAAATGTTTTTGAATTTCGTTCAGGGTGTGTGTGTGGAGGTTCACATGCTGTATAATGAAAAAAGCCATGAGTATATTGCGATGGCATTTCGGTAGATTGTGGAGAAATTACATGTTCGGTGCGAATATTTTCGGGAGTTGCATAAACATATGTATCATGAAACCCATGAACGCGGGTATTAAACCAAATATCCCATGCAACAGTTTTTTTATTTGCTATAAGCGTAACCGATATAAAAATAGAACCGTCAGGATTTATCACATAATCTTTTTGTAATTGCACTCCCCAAATTGGACTTTCGGCACTAAGGAGCGAAATTGAATTGTTTGTTTTATTACGAATTGTATATGCACCTTCTGTTATAGTTGGGTCGGGAGGCCATGTAGCAACTTGCTGTTTTCTTTCTTCATGTACCGATTGTTGTTGCCACCAGTCCGATTGTGGTCCAAGCCATGTGGCATGTCCAATAAAGGGAACAATATCTCTTAAAATTTCGGGAGATACTGCAACCGCCGAATCATATAATATAGGATTTGAGCGTACAATATTTTCAGAATTGTTTTTAGAAAGATACAGCATCATGCCTCCTATTTCGGGCGAAACACCCAATTTTATACCATGCTTGGTAATATATATTATTCGTTCGTGTGTCATAATTAAAATTTGATTGTGTTATTGTTTCAAATTGATGTGGAAAAATACAATTTTTTACTATTGTTACATAAAAAACATAGCGTTTTTATATGTTTTTTTACATTTTTCTTGTGTAACAAGCAATGTAAGCTTCCCACTTTTTAGGATAGTGTTTTCTTCTAAAGAAAATAATGAAAGTTTTGTTTGAAAATTATTTTATTTCTGAATGTGCCTAAAAGGAGTTAAAAAAGAAAAAAGATTGTTGTTATAGTTTGATTTTTAACCGCAGAGTGCACAAAGAATGTACGCGAAGAATGATTGTGTTTTATTTTCAAAAAACCATATTTTTATAGAACATTGTGTTTTTGCTATATATCGCAATCCGTTAGGATTGCATCGCTCGGTAGAAGTTTAATGTTTCCCTTTTTTCTCACATTCCGTTAGGAATGTGTCCTTTTAGGGGTTCCATTCCTAACGACCTGATTTAGAGAAGATACCTGTGGCATTTGTCATTTTCACCCATCGTTTAGGTGTTAGAAACAGTCTGCCTTCTCCATTTCTAACCGTATGGAAACCCATACGGTTAAAATTAGGGTTGTTTACCTGCTCCCAAACAGCTAAAAAATCTACTGTGTAATACGTACTCATCCAATTTGAGACAACAATTCGAGCTTCTAAATTATCTCTATAACCTGCCATGTCATCTGCTGTTCGGCATTTTTACTTATGCGTATTCGTCCTTCGGGCTGTACCATGTAATCGGCTTGTAAATGTGGGGCTTGTGAAAAACTTGTACTTGTGCCTCTATATACAATAATGCCCTGATACAGTATCTGTTCCCACTGTTGCGTGCCATCGGAATACGAGGTTTTAACCTCATACATTTGTTTTTGTCCTGCGGCATTGTAATGTATATAGGTGGTTTGCTCTGTTACCATTTTTACATTTCCGTTACTTTGTGTGTGTGTAAAATTTTGTTGTGTTATTTGATTTGGTAAATTTAAAAAATTATATGATATATTCGTAATGTTTGAGTTTTTATCTTGGGTCATGCTTTGTGATAAAAAATACTCCAAAATTTACTAAGTGAATTTACATTATCTTTCTATTATTTTAATATTTGGATTATTTTTTTTGAGATGTTTTATTTTTAATTTTTGTATTTCTTTTACATTTGCAAGATAAAAATTGAAGACTTCTTTTTGTTCCCTTGTATAAATCTCAACTTTATTTTTAGCGCCAGAACTACCAAACAAAGCCCAGCCTTTACCAGATTCTGCTATTATAGTAAAAACAATCGCTGTTAAATTATTGTTCAAAATATTATTATTTACATCATTGTG
>Ga0265293_10002369_pt1 | contig 38156 bp, 43 predicted proteins | sample Munlanlewell138R_FD_192505 | JGI IMG/M metagenome (GOLD analysis project Ga0265293, IMG submission 192505) | Leachate microbial communities from a municipal landfill in Southern Ontario, Canada - Leachate well 138R | ecosystem: Engineered > Solid waste > Landfill > Unclassified | place: Canada... | reverse complement strand
TCCCAATGCTGATAGTCGGACCGATAGTGAGAACCGCCGACCTGACGGTCATTCACGAATTCTGTGTTCATTACTTCCCCTCTCGCTTTCGCACCACGGTCGCAATCGGCACGACGGCAGTCTTCATATTCGTAAGGCTCCTTGCCGCAGAAGCATCCCCGATCATGACTCATGCCAGCAATCTCTGAATACGAACCGAAGTCCGCTCAGGCATGAAGCCGCGAGCCTCCAGTTTCTCTTTGAGGAGTTGCGCCTCCTTGGGAAGAGGCCGATCCTTCCACATCTCCTCAAGAGTTGTAATGCACTCCTGGGAATACTGATTGCCGATGGCAACCTGCTCCTGACTCCAGATCCAGAGCTCCAGGTGGTCGCAGGCTTTCAGCTTGGCATGATCCTCCGGTGACAGATTTGATTCCGATGGGAGGCTCAGCGAATAGCTTGCAAGAGCCTCGATATTGCTGATGTCCTCTCTCAGCCCAGGAATGTGGCGCAGCGGAGGAGCAGGGATATCGCCGACCACCCGTTCAGGGACATCGTGAGCGAGACAGACAAGAGCCAGTCGGGGGAAGTCCTCCGGCCAGAGATAGTGCATCAGCATGGCGACTCCCCATGAGTGAGCCGCATTGCTGTAGGAGCCAAGATGAGGCAGAACATGACAGCGTTCCACCTTCCCTCCGGCTCTGCTCTCGATCACCTGATCGGCGATGACCGAGTATGTATCGATGTTCGCTGCCATGTTCATTGTCCTTTCAACCTCCGTTCCAGCCATTCATCACAGGCCAGCTTCCAATCGGTCGCCTTGCAGGAGGCCAGTTGAACACGAGCCGCTTCCACGCGTTGACGCTTGGTCCCCTCGGTTTCCTTCCAGGCGAACCATGCGTTCCACATCGGACCGACGACCTTCCGGAAGAAGCTGTCCCGCATACCGGGAACCGGACCTTCATCCATGAATATCATCAGGTCGCTGATCCAGTCCTCAATAGGACCGTTGACCATCGGATAGGGAGAGACAGGCTCCATCCCCTTGCGACCATGTTCATACGGGAAGTTGAAGACGTTGACTTCCTGGTCGCGGATCAGCTCTTTGTGCTTCTCGAAGATATCGACATAGGCGTGATAGTCATTGCTGACCTGCCAATACTTACCGACAGGAACACCGACCCATGCTGCCATGAACTCCTGAAGCATGGACATATGGACAGCGTTCGCGCCGTAGGCTCCCCAGATGATATCGTTGCTGCGATTGGCGACGGTCATATTCAGACGACCGTCGGTGCCGATCTTGAAATAGATCTGCGTATTGCAGGGGACGTCCTTGCCGACGCGACCGAGGTCAACTTCCGCATCCCACATTTGGACGACACAGCGTCTCTCGTTTGGGTTGTTCTTCAGCATCTGAGCCACAGTCTCAAGCTGATTGAACGGAACGTATTCCGGATGATCCTCATCCTCGCCAATGTTCTTGACAAAGTGATTGATCCAACGGAAGCCATATGGTCCGTGGAAGGTTTCTCCGTCATCGCTGAACTGAGCGATGTTCGAGCTGAACTGCGAAATCCAGCCGACATCGTTTCGTCCGGCCAGCATCCACAGACCTTCCATGAAGTGGAAGAACGGATTGGCGTCCCTCTCAGCCCAAAAGAGGACACGCTCCATCGGCTTCTCGTAAAGTGTGGTGACTGGCTCATTCATAACGAGCACATCGCCGACGCGACTTTCGCGACGGACACCGTTCAGGTTCAGCTCGAACATTCCCTTGGGGAGCGCTTCGTGGACGTTTCTTGCTTGGATGACTTTCATCTCACTCTCCAGTGATTTGCTTGCGAACGATGTCAGCAGGACCTTCGATCTCAGCGAGTTTCAGTGCTACCTCAGCGCGGCTGAGGCCGATGAACTTGCCGGCGATCAGAGCCGCCGACAGCAGGTTGACGAAGGTCAGTCTGGGATCGCCGGACTTCTCGTTGACGTCGTGCAATGCTTCAGCGATGATACGAGTGGGATTAGGATTCGCCATCAGTTCAGGTTCCTCATTGGGAGGAAGCCGGGCGACCAATACCAGTTTTCCTCGTCTACTTCCTCGAAGCTGTAGTAGAGTTGACCGGCGAGATGCTTCCGTCCTGAGACTGTTAGCCGCATCCCTCTGTGAACAGCTTCTGACCGATCGCCGAAGGCGTTATACCAGTCGTCATGTTGACAGATGCACTTCTCGCCGACCTCCATGTCGTCAGCCCTCCGCGGACTGACGGGCCTTCTTCCAGAAGACCGTGACCTCGGTGCGCTCGCGAAGACTCGGGTCGCCGGTCTTGTTGACCTTCTGGCGAATGTTCACGAAGCCGGGGTGAAGCTCGGCCAGCCGATGAGCCGACGCCGCCTGCGTCTCCAGGGTGCGATAGTCCGATGATCCGCCGGGAGCGTTCGTGCCGCCCTGATTGTAGCAGAACTCTGAGATCAGGTGATTGTCGTAACCGAGACGCAGAAGCTGGAGATTGACGTCGAAGTCGTTCATCGGGTTGAGACGATCGTGCTCGATCCGCTCGTCCAGGAACAGGCTGCGACGGTAGATGATGCAGCCGTTGAGACGAGTGTTCGCGTTCCCCTCGGGCTCTAGCCGGTTGTTCCCCTGACGCATGGAGACGCCCACTCCGTAGAGATTGGAGTTCCCGGCGAACAGACCCTCGATCTGCTCGATCAGGTCGTCCCAGTCGTCCTCCTCCATCTTCCGGAGCTGCGGCTCGAACGGATCGGAGCGACGGAAGAATACGAAGTCGTCGTCGCAGAGCATGATGAGCTCGTCGTCGGCGTCCCGAGCCATCAGCTCCAGCTTCTTCCCGAGCAGATCGTTCATGGTGCTGACCGACTTGATCTGGAGCGCGGGGTTCGCCTCCTGATAGGCCGACTTCTGCTCCACGGCGACGTAGACCGTCGTGTCGCGAAGATACTTGGCGGGGATCTGGAACGGGGTGGACATCGTCCTCGGCCTGGAGCGCGAGGGGATCAGAATCTTCATGGTAAACCTCCAGCAGATATTGGCTCAGTATAGCCCGTTAGCGTTCAGATGACAAGCGCAAAGACTCCGCTTCCCACGCGTCGCGGCACATTTCCTCGACGCTCCGCGTGGACTTCCAGCCGGTCTCGCGATTGATCAGATTGCAGTTCGCGACGCTGTGATGGATGTCTTCCTTTCTGGGCTCGACGAACTCCTTGGGAAGATCTCTCCGGATCACCTGCTCCATGTGGATGACCAGATCCATCACGGACGTGCCCTTCCCGGTCCCAACGTTATAGACCGCGTGTCCGCCGAGAGGAATGGCGAACAGATGAGCCGCCGCAACGTCGCGAACGTGGACGAAATCCCGGACCGCCGTTCCGTCGCCGTAGATCGTCAGCTTCGGCAGACGTCCGGCGGCGACCGCCGTGACCACTCCCATCAGCGTCGCCGAGCGGCGCTCCGGAAGCATGGGGTGGGCAGCGACCGGATTGAAGTAGCGAAGAGAGACAGCGTCTATTCGTCCGGTCGCAGCGTAATCCGAGATCATCCGCTCGCAGATCACCTTGGTCTGACCGTAGACGCTCTTCGGGGCGATCTTGTCCTCCTCCCTGACAGCGTATGAAGACTCCGCGTAGATTGCGGCTGAGGACGAGAAAACCAACTTGCCGACGTCGGCGTTCTCCATCGCCGTCAGAACATTGAGAGTGCCGACCACGTTCGCTCGGTGATACTCGAGCGGGATGTCCTGCGACTCGTCCACCCTCTTCAGGCCAGCCATGTGAATGACCATGTCCGGCCGGAAGGTCTTGAATGTCTGTCCGAGCGTCGTCTGGTCGAGAATGTCAGCGACAACGACTTGAGCGCCCATCGAGCCCAGGAAGTGACCGACCCTCGGGACCGAGTTCCGGTAGTTGTCATAGATGCAGACCTCGTGGCCTGCGAGCAGCGCCTCCAGGGCGACGTGAGAGCCGACGTATCCGGCTCCCCCGGTTATCAATATCTTCATGGTAGTTCACCTTTGCAGCTAGGGCAGAGATGAACCCAATCGGCATTATTCAGACGGATAGACCATCCAGCCGACTTCGCCTCCTCCACCGCTTCGTTGAAGTTCTCGGCGTCGGGGAGCTCCTCGACGTCTTCGCACAGGAAGCACTCAATGTAGAACTCGCCGTGCTTGTCACGTTCGATCGGCATGTTCACCTCGGCCGGTATTTGGAGCGAGGACGACCCTGTCCGAGACGAACTCGCTCGTATTTGTCGAACTCGCAGAGTTGGAACTGAATGTCCGTCGGATGAAGATGTCCCCACTCCTCCGGCCAGTGTTCTCCCTGAACCTCGACGAGCTTGAGGATGACCTCGAGCGCCTGCGAGGGGCGGAGGGTGTTGTGCTCCGGCCACTCGTGCCCGCATAGCCGAGCGGCCCCTCTGAGGCCTCCAGGGCCTATCGGAGTCCACCTGCCATAGTCGGCAGGCAGCGTGAGCCGATACCCGGCGAGCTCCTCTCCTGGGCCTTCCCAGAAGTCCGTCATCATGGTGTCAAGGAGGATTTCCTTGGTCATGAATCCGGTGCCGCCGAACCCGCCGATCCGCGACATCTGCTCGGCGACTTTCTGCCAGCTTCTTGTCATTTGCACGATTTTTAGAAGCTCCGGGACGGCGGCGTGAAGATCCCTCAAGAAGTAGTCAACGACGACTTCCTGCTTCGGGGCGCTGATGCCCTGATTGGTGATCACGTAAGCGCCGGTGAAGACCCTGAGCCCAGAGGAGAGACGCCTCTCCGCCGTGTCAATGATCTCGGCAAAGTCGAAGTCGTCGTAGTCCTGCCAGCCGACTGCCTCCATAAACTCGAAGGTGCCGAAGTAGCGGGCCAGAGCGCAGTTCATGAGGATCGCGCGCCGGTCGTCGGAGCGATGCTCCGAGTAGAAGTTCTCCCGCAGCTTCGTCGTAGTCCAGTCGAAGTGGCGACGAACGTTGGTGAACTTGAATTCCTGGAGGATCTCATCGCTCGTCCAGGGACGAGGCAGGCCCGCCTCCTTGTGGAGACGGACCTGCTCGCGCTCTCGCATAAAAGCGAAGAACGCGCCGGTTCGCACCGGCGCATCCATCACGAGGACTTCTTCGCAGCAGCCTCGGCTTCAGCCTTGGCCTTCGCCTCGGCCTTCGCCTTCTCCTTGGCCTCCTTCTCGGCGGCCTTGGCAGCTTCGCGCTCGGCCTTGGCCTTCGCCTTGGCCTCGGCTTCCGCCGCCTTCTTGGCCTCGCGCTCGGCCTTCAGCTTGGCGCGCTCTTCCTCGCGCTTCCGCTTGGCGTCGTTGGGGTTCTCGAGGCCGTTGCGCTGATACCACGCGGCGACGCCCGCCTGGAACTCCTCCTCGGTCGGCTCGATGAGCTTGATGAAGCCCTGCTCGGCATACCAGTAGAGATCGAGCGGGGTCTGGCCGTCGCTCTCGATCGCCTCCAGCACGGTCTGGCCGTCCTTGTAGTTGTCCCAGCGATCCTTGACCCGATCGGGCTCCTTGATCTTCTGGACCTTGCGGAACATGCCGCGAGTCGGCCGCTTCACCGTCGCCGGCAGAGCGCCCTTGACGACGCGGGGTTCCTTCGGCTCCTTCGGTGCCTTCTCCTTCTTCGGCTTGGCGTCGCCGGAGCCGGCGAGCTCCTCGTCGGGGGTCTCGGCGAACTTCTGGAGCGCCTTCCAGGTCGCCTCGCGAGCCTGATCGATGTCCTTGAAGCCCTTGATCCGGGCGACGCCGAGGTTTTCGGCGACCACGTTGCGAAGCGAGAGCAGAGCCTGCTCGTCCATATTCGACAGGGCATCCTGCGTGTAGGTCTTGCCCTGGAATTCCACTTTGTCCGTCATCTGTCGTTCTCCTTGAATGAGTAGGGTTGCCCTCACTGGCTCAGTGACAATGGCACATCGCCGCGCCGCGAGCAACCCCTATTATTCGCCTGCCGACGATCTAGTCGGCGCAGGCTCCAGTCCGCTGTCCGGTCAGAGGATCGAACGAGCAGGCTTCGCCTTCAGCGACATCTTGCTGTTCAACCTTCGTCGCGGCTTCTTCCTTGTCCGCCGACTTCACGACCTCGTCGTAGTTTCCGTTCGGACGATAGGTCGTGCATCCCTTCGCCCCGCCCTCATAGGCGAGAATGTAGAGATCCTTGAAGTCCTTGTAGGGGAAGTTCGACGGAACGTTGCACGTCTTCGACACGGCTGAGTCGATATGGTGCTGAGCGGCGCACAGAACGGCGACGTGCTCGCGAGCCGTGACGTCCTGAGCTCGCTTGCCCTTGACGCCGAGCTTGCTCACGCCGTAGTCCGGAACTTCCACGACGATCGGCCCATCGGGCATGATGATACGTCGCTGCTGACTGTAGCCGAACACCGGCTCGATGCCGGAGGACACGTTGTCCGCGCAGAAACTGATAGTTCCGGTCGGAGCGATGGAAGTCAGGTGAGAGTTCCTGATCCCATATTTCTTGATCTGCTCCTGGACGTCCGCATCGAGGGTCCGAATGAACTGACCCTGCGAGTAGAGCTCGGAATCAAAGAGCGGGAAGGGGCCTTTCAGCCTCGCCAGATTAACGCTGGCGAGGTAGCAGTGACGAGTGATGAAGCCGAGGATGTGGTGCTCCATCTCCAGGAAGTCCTTGGAGCCGTAGGAAGCGCCCATCGCCTCGATGCAGTTTGACAGACCCGTCACCCCGAGACCCATCCGCCTCTTCGCTTGGGCCTCTGCCCGCTGTTCCGGAAGAGGATACCTCGCCCGATCGACCACGTTATCCATCGCGCGAACGACCTGAGGAATGTCGGCCTCGAGCTGGCTCCAGTCGAAGACCCACGAGTCACCCTGCTTGACGAGATACTGCGGAAGGTTGAACGAGCCCAAGAGACAGGCTCCGTAGGGAGGCAGAGGCTGCTCGCCGCAGGGATTGGTCGCAGCGATCGTCTCACAGTAGTAGAGATTGTTCATCCGGTTGATCGTGTCGATGAACAGAACTCCCGGTTCTGCCCAGTCGTAGGTTCCCCGCATGATCATTTCCCAGAGCGCCTGAGGATCGACCTCGCGGTAGACCTCGCCCTCGAACTTCAGCTTGAAGGGCTTGCCGGACTGGACGCACTCCATGAGCTCGTCCGTCACGCCGACACTCATGTTGAACCCGCGCAGAGGACGATACTCGTAGGGAACCTCCTGAGCCGCCTGCTTCGCTCGGATGAAGATCTCGATGTCCGGGTGGTCGCAGCGCATGACCAGCATCTGCGCCCCGCGACGGTTGCCAGCGGAGGATGTCGCTCGGCAGACGGCATCGTAGATCGGGGCGAAGGCCAGCGGACCATCCGTGGTGGACTGGACGCCTCGGATGAGATCTCCTCGCGGCCGGAGGGTGCTGATATCGTAGCCGACCCCGCCTCCCTGACGCATGGTGATCGCCGCCGCCTTGGCCGTGTCCATGATGGACAGCGCCGGATGCTCGCCGACGCGAAGCTGGCTCAGCTCCTCCTCGGTCGGTCCGCCCGTGAAGCTGTCGTGGATCGTCGGCATGACGAAGCAGTTGTAGGGAGTCACGTTCTTGAGACTTCCCATCGCCGCCTGAACGCGGCCCGGTGGCATGAAGCGCATGTTCAGGAGAATGTTCCTGAACGACATGTAGTGATCGTGGTCGTCTTGCAAGGAGGCAGCGATGCGGTTCATCGCCTCCCGGAAGTTCTCTCCTTTGCCGCGATACTTCTCGGCGTGTGTTGCATCGCATTCAGGAACGCTTGGTCCAATCATCGAGTTCTCCTAACTTCTCCTGGGCCTTCGCCAGATGGTGTTGCGCTTCCTCCACGTATGAGCGCCACAGATTCCTCTTCACGATCATCGTGACGATGAGGAATCCTGCTCTGCATATGTGAAGGTGAGCAGAGTCGAGTATCTTCGCTATCCCAGCACGAGAAGCCGGTGACCGCTCGTGAGTTCTCCTGTCCATATCGGTTTCCCCTGGAAGAGGGGAACGGTCTCGACCTCCGCGGAGACGATGACGATCCATGTCGCCTCCTCGAAGACGTCCGCCGGGATCACGCCACGGAGAGGCTCCGGCACGTCCCGATCGGTCCAGCCCTGAATCCCCGGCATTCCCTGTCCGGAGGTTATCTTCTGCACAATGGCGACGACTGCCGCCGCCATCTGCTTCCCCATCTCGTCGCCAGCAACCGAGTAAGCCTTCTGGAGCTCCTCGGTCATCTGGGCGACAGGATTCACATTCGCACCACGGTCAGCTTTTCCGCCGCCCGCGTTATTCCCGTGTATAGCCATCTCCAACGATCCTTTCTGAATACCCACGATTCGTCGAACAGCAGAACGCTGTCCCACTGACTCCCCTGCGCCTTGTGAACGGTGAGAGCGTAGCCATAGTCGAACTCCTGCGCCTCCTTCCGCTCGAACCAAGGCAGATCGTCACCTTTCCCGAGGAAGTAGTGCTCGTGCGCCATCACTTCCTGGGCAAAGTTCGATCCCTCCGGAACGATATCCATGAGGACCTTTTCGTCCATGACACCGCCAACGCTGACGACACTGAAGATCGCCCCGTTGAGGAGACCGGCGTCGTGATCGTTCCGCAGGCATACGAGACGGTCTCCCTGAACGGGATACACGTCGTCGATGCCCTTGAGAGTCCGGACCCGCCTGTTCGTGGCGAAGCGGGTCTTGTTCTTGCCGACCAGTATCTGATCGAAGGAGAGCGCGAGGTCGGGGTCGATCTTCTCCCCGGCGACCACTCGGCAGGCGTCGCCCCAATCGCCCAAGGAGAGGGGCTGCTCCAGTCTCACTTGGGTTGCCATCCGGATAATCGGCGACTCCTCGGCCTGCCGATGGATCTCTTCCAGCATAATGTTGGGACGAACGTTCTCGGTGAAGTATCCCGCTCCGCCGACAGGAGGCAACTGAGCAGGATCGCCGAGGACCAGCACCTTCACGCCGAAGGAGAGCAAATCGGCTCCCATTCTTGCGTCCACCATTGAGCACTCGTCGATGATGACGAGCTTGGCGTGGCGAACCTCGCTGTCGGGGTTCAACACGAAGAAGGGCTGCTTCAGCGACTCCCTCTCCTGCTCGATCATCTTCTGGATGTCTCTGACCCGGTCGCTCTTGTCCGGATCCTTCCCCTCGGCAACGAGTTCTCCGATGAGAGTTTGAAGCTGCCTCTCCATCTCCACGAGCTGAGCCTTGCCCTTGTCCCGCGAGTGATAGATCAGCGAGTGAATAGTGGTCGCCCCCGAGCATCCCTTCGTCTGTAGAACGTAAGCCGCCTTTCCAGTGAAGGCGGCGAACAGGACCGTTCCGTCAACTCCCTCCGCAAGATGACGAGCGAGGGTAGTCTTTCCGGTCCCAGCGTATCCGAACAGGTGGAAGACCTGCTCCTCGCCGTGCTGAAGCCACTCGTTGACCTGCTTCAGCGCGTCATCCTGCTGAGGGGACCATCTCATACCCGACGCGTCCTCCAGCCCTTCGTCGCGTGGAGATAGTGCTCGCGACCGTCCTTCACGAAGCGCCGAATGATCTTCCGGTCCGGCGTTCCCTTCTTGGTCTTCATAGACCTCGCGGTGGCCTTGAGGGAGGAGCCCAAGAGGCCCGCCTCCATCATTCCGCGAAACATGCTGTTCTCAGGTTGTTCCATGATCTATATCCTCTGTTGGAAGTGAACGGGGCGGCAGCGAACCGCCGCCCCGCCAAGGCTCACGCTCCGGGGAGGAGGATCAGAACGGAGCCTTTTCCCCGTCGCCGCCACCGTCACCGCCAGCGGCAGCGGACTGCTGCTGACTGAAGTCGGCGCGAGCGACACCCGACAGCACCATCTCGCGGAAGCTCAGAGCCTCCTGGAGCAGAGCGCCCTCGGTCTCCGGGTTGATGAGGGACTTGGCCCACGTCTCCCGCAGAGGATTGATGGAGAAATTGAAGAAGGTGCCGGAGTCGTTCTTCTGCTTCAGCGTCCGCAGACGGGCGCGGTTCGCGAACATCGGAGGCTTGCCCTTGATGAGATACATCGAGGTCAGCCAGTCGCGATAGGGCTTGATCTTCGTCGAACTGAACGAGATCACGGCGAAGGACTCGACCTCCGTTCCCTCCTCGTTCAGGATCAGCCCGTAGACGTAGTAGGTCTCGATGACCTCGTTGTCACCGTGCTTGAACGAGATGCGCTTGCCGTCGCTGCCCTTCGGCGGGATGCGACTGCCACCGTTGTTCCGGATCAGATCCTGGACGAGCTCACCCGCCGGATCGTGCATACCGACGAAGCCGCCGCCCTTGGTCCGCGGAACCCACTCGACCCACGCCTCCTCCTTGTGAACCGGGAGGAAGATCACCTGCTCGGAGAGCTCGCCGGTGACGGTGTTGTAGAGATGACCCGGCTTCGCACCCTCGACCTGCCCTTCCTCGACCTCCGGGGAGTTCGACTGGAGCAGGTTGATGAACGGGATGGAGAGGTCCGTGCCCTTCGTCCCCTCGAACCCGACACCGGCCATCTCGCCGTAGTTGAACGTCCCGGCCGCGAGAGCCGTTTCTTCCTTCTTCGCAACTTCCTTGCCAGCCATGACTGGACTCCTTTCTCAGTTGACGGTTGATGCCTCTAGGTAAGACAGTCGGACCGAGGCTCCGTCCGACCGAATCTATGAAGGAGATTGGGACACATCCCACGTTCGTCTCGGCGGCAGGCCAGAGGCCAGATCGGTCGAATCCGCTTGTTCCGAGACGTGCGTCTCCGGGTCTTTGTCATTGAGCACCGGATCTCCACCTGTTCACGAAGCTCCCTTCACCTTGGCGAACCGCTGGCGGAACACGCCGAACGTGTCCAGCGGAATGTCCTCCCCGTCCTCCAGCGCCTGACGAATGAACGCCTCGAGCGTGGCGTGGTGAATGGAGCGCTCCTTCTTCACGTTGAGCGGAGTCTTGCTCTTGGAGAGCATCTGCTCGAACTCCTTCGCCCACTCCTCCTGATCTCGGCCGAACTCGATGATGAACTGCCGCTTGACGATCGCGCCGTGACCGTTGTCGTCGAGCCAGCGAATCGCAGCGATCTTCTTGTCGCCGGTGGCGCTGGACCGAATCTTCTCGGTGACGGTGATGGACCGTCCATCGGGCAGATTGAACTTGCCCTCGAGACCGTCCATGAGCGTGGGGATTTCGTGCTCGGTGATGCGCTGGAGATTCTTACGAGCCTCGTCCAGGAGAGCGGTGAGGCGATCGACCTCGGCCTGAGCGGCCTCCTGCTGATCGGCGAGGCTGATGAGCGCCGCCATGAGGTTCCCGCCTACTGCGGGAGCCGAGTCTTCCTTGAATTTCGAGTAGTCCGGAATGGCGTCGTCGCTCATATCGTTCTCCGTTTGGTGGGAGCGGCCCACACGACCGCTGATGACCACCCTAGCGCCTGCCGGTGCATCTGACAAGTGCAAATGCTCTCCGAGACGCTCAGAACATTCTCACCGAGATCTCGGCGTAGTCTCCCTGTCTTCCCGACCACTGTAGCAGCTTCAACTTCCCGCCGTTGTAGTGAGAAGCGACAGCCGCCGCCATGCCGATCAGCGCAGGGTTGCCGATCAGGAGAAGATAGTCCTGATCGCCGAACTCTCTCAGCTTGTCGTGCAGATCCCCGATAATATGCTCCGGATTGAACGGATGAGCCGACGGACTGAGAAGATACTCGATCGCACCGAACCTCTGGGCGCGGTCGAGTGTTTTGAAGCGAGGAACCAGCTCCCCGGAATTCTCGTCGAAGCGCATCTGCTTCTGCACGACATAGACTGTCATCAAATCCACTCCTTCAGCTCGTCGCCGAGGATCGTGCTGGAGATGTCTCGCTTGTCGCGAAGGTTCTCCACGATGTTCAGGTCCACCGGAACGTTGCCAGCGACGATATCGATATAGTTCACCGGATGCTCGTCCATGCCCGCTCGGTGAGCACGATCCTCGGACTGAAGACGATCGATCAGGCGGAAGCTGTTGGAGTAGTAGACCATCGTCTTAGCCTGATGGAGAGTGAGGCCGGGACCTCCCTTCTGGGCTGTTCCAACGAACCACTGAGCGTCTCCCCTCTGGAAAGCCAGCTTGTTCCTCTCAGCCTGATCGTCGTCGACCGCTCCGTCGTAGCGAACGGCTCCTGGCCCAAGGAGATCCATGATCTGGTCAACGTCGTTCCGGAAGCGAGCCCAAACGATGGCAGGGTGATGGGTCTCGTCCCGAATCTCCTCCATCGCGTTGAGACGAGGATTCTTCGCCGCGATCTGGCGGAAGACCCCGTCCTCGACACCGCTCGGGACGTAGTTGCTCGTGATCTGCTGGAAGCGGAGCAGGCGGACGATCGGGAGCTCGCCGTCGATGACGTCGCCGTCCTCGAACTGATAGAGGAACTCCTCCTTCAGCTCGTTGTAGACCGCGAGTTGTTCCTTGGTGAGATCGAAGTATCGCTTTGAGTAGAGCTTCGGTGGCAGGTCCAGAACGTCGTCCTTCAGGACTCGATCGGTGATCTCGCTCAGCCACTCCTCGAGGATCTCGAGATTCTTGTAGCGGATCAACTTATCATAGCCAGGATCGTAGCCCAGAGTGCGCTTGCACTCCTCCGCCGTGAACCACTCGCCGAAGAACTGACGGAAGGCGACCGCGCCGCTGATCCCCTTGCGCTGCCAGAAAGTCTCGTCGAGGAACCGGACCTGCGAGTAAACGTCGAAGGGACCGACGGCGATCGGCGTCCCGGTGAGGATACGGCGATAGGCGGCATATTTTCCGGACGCGATGATAGACTTTGTGCGCTTGGCTCCTGGAGTCTTGATATTGTGCGCCTCGTCGAGGACATAGAGCGCCCTGCGTCGGCGAAGGAACTTCCAGACGGTATCCTTGCCCTTCTGCGTCATGAAGGCGTTGTAGGAGATGAGCATGACGGCGAGGCCCTTGTGCCTCATCAGCATCTCCATCGCCCGAGCATGATCCTTGGTGTCCTTCTTCGCCGTGAGGAACACCTGGACCATCGTGTCCAGAGCGACGTCAGGCGGCATGTGCTTCGGGATCTCGTCGGTGTTCCAGTTGCGCTCGACTCCAGGAGGAGCGACGACGAGCAGGCCGTCGATCTTCCCTTCCATGTAGAGATACGAGGCCGTGTCGACGATCGGTTTCGTCTTGGCTGTCCCTTGCTCCCAGAACAGACCCCACGCCGTGTCAGTGACGTGATCCTGAAGATGTCGCTCTTGGTGCTGGAAGGGATCTATGACGTGGGGATACTGCGATATGTCCATCTTTGGTTCTCCTTTTCTGGGTGCCATCATAGCCCAAGTGGAGGTCTCTGGCAATCTCGGGCTTTCTGGCCTGACTTTACTTGACTCCACTTAGCTGCTGGCGAGAGAAGTAAGTGGAGGCAGAGGAAGTCCAATGTTTACAAGGTCTTAGGCTCCGCTGACTCTACTTACTCTACTTACTCCACTAAAATAAAGGTGGAGCCTCAGAGGGCTGGCTGACCACCTTGGGCGCTGTAGCCCCCGGTTGCGCGGCAGGTGGAGCAGGTGGAGCAAGTAGTGTCAGCCGCCCGTTTTGCCTTTGCTTCCAACGGGTTAGGCTGGCTCCACCTTTTTCTCCTGACTCCACTTAGCCCTCAAGTGGAGCCATCAGCGCGGGCAACCCCACGCCAGTCTCGCCGCGTTGTTCTGCTTGGCCTGAAGCACGGCGTCGTCCGGCCATGCGTCACGCCAGTAGATCGGGGACCACGCCTGACAGACGACGAGCTGATTTCCCTCACTGTCGTAGCGCGGCTCAGTCCCTGCGATACCCGTCGTCGTCGCGCAGCCCGTCAGTGTCAACAGCAACAGCGGCGCGAGCGGCAACAGCCTTCTGCATTCGCTCATTGAGTTCCTCCATCTGCGCCGCGAGAGCCCGCGCCTCTCCGGCCGACATGTGACCCTCCCGCTCCACGAAGTCGAAGATCTTGTTCGCGAGCGAGAGGAAGAGCCGAAGAAGCGCGAGCCAACTCATGACGGCTTACGCCTTCTTGTTGCGTTCGGCGACAGCCCACCAGACAAAGGCACCGACGGCGATGACGCCACCGAGAGCCTGCTGGAAGAGCTCGCCGTCCGCGACAGCCTGTCCGAACACGACACTGCCGCCCGCGTAGGCGGCGATCCGGATAAGCTGCTGAACAGTGTCCCAAGACATGGTAACTCCTTTTCTGCGCAGATTCCCATCTACCGGATGGGCACGGTCTCAGACGATCGCTCCGAGAGGATCCTTGCGAACGTCAAAGGACGGACACGCCTTGTTGGCGTATTGATTGTGACCGGTGATCTTGGTGATCCTCGGGAACTTCTTCACGAGCTGCTGATTCAGCCAGAGCATCGAGCTCCTCTGGGCCGGAGTCCGAGTGTCCTTCGCCGTTTTCCCGTCAGCGGACACACCGCCAATGTAGCAGATGCCGATGGTTCCAGTGTTGTGGCCTTCTACATGAGCGCCGATCTGACCGATCGGCCGACCGACCATGATGCGTCCGTCGCGATAGATCACGTAGTGATACCCGACGTCGCTCCATCCGCGAGCCTTGTGCCACGCCCGAATGTCAGCGACAGTGAAGTCCTTTCCCTCGGGAGTCGCCGCACAGTGATTGATGATCTCCGTGATGATTCGGCCAGTGTCCAGAAGCTGAAGGTTGCTGACATTCGGCGGAGGAGCAGCGGTGACTTGCCCAGGAGAGGAGGCCGGGGCGGTCTGGGTCATCGCAGACTTGTCGGGCTCCATGCGTCCAGGCTTGACCGGCTCCAGCGCCCTCTTCAGAGCGGTTTTGGTCTGAGGACCGGCGATGCCGTCGATCAGCAGGCCGAACTTGGTCTGGAACTCGCGAACCGCAGCCTTCGTCCGCGGCCCGTTGATACCGTCGATCGGACCCGGATCGAAGCCGAGGGTCTGCAGAGCAGTCTGTATCTCTCGAATGTTCATCTCACTTCTCCAGCCATGCTTTGACGGCGAAGACGATCATGCCGAAGAACCCGGTCACGATAATGCCGACTGCCGTCTTGATGCCGACATTGGAAACCTCGTCCATGGACTTCCTCCACCGGCGAAGGTGAGTGAGGTCCGCTCGGAACTCCGGATCGTCCACCATCTCGGCGATCTCACGAACGGAATTCATGTGCTGCTGCATCTTGATCTGATCCGTGATGTCCATGCCGACAGACATGAGAGTTTCACGAACTGCGACCCGAGCGGCCTCAGCGGAGATTCTTGCAATATGCTCTTCGTTAAGATCCAAGGCACTTCCCCCGCGTCGTTGGAGCCGTATGATTAACGCGGGGCAGGCCCCCACGGTTGCCGCCCTCGGAGCGGCTCAGAGGCGGTCGGACAGCGGCTTGGCGGGCTTGGCTGGCCTTGCCTACCCGCCGCACGGCTTGCGGCCTCTGAGCGGTCTCTGAGCGTCTCGGTTGGGGCATCTTACTCGCCACCTTCCCCATGTTTCGCCAGTTGCTCCTCCAGGTTCTTGATACGAGCGCGGAGGAGCTCACTCTCGGCTTTCTCGACGGCGAGCTCCGCCGCCAGATTCGCAGCCCGATCGCCAGCCGCGTTCCTCTGGGCTTTGAGTTCGGCGACGATCGCGTTGACTTGTATCTCGGTCTTATTAAGCATGATCTATGCTCCGTTAATTTTGTGACACACCAGCGCAGAGCCAAGTTCCGCCACCGTTGCAGATAAAGATTGCACAATCGTTCCAGTCGTTCAAGACCAAGCTGGTCGCTCCTGGGGTCTTGATATTGTCAGAGTTCGTGATTGTCACGGAACCACCAGTTGCCTGAACGAATACGATCGCTCCATCAAATCCGCCATTGAAGGTATTGATGGTTCCAGAATTCTGGATATTGACGTATGACGAAGTAATCGTGAGAGCATTCGAGGCAATGCTCGGATAAGCTCGTTCGGCACCCATCAACTGCTTGAACGAGATCTGCCCATTGTCCTTGTCCAGAACGAATGAGCTATAGAACGATGATCCGTCAGGGCTGACCTTGAATGTGAAGTCATCGTCGCCCAGAAGCCCAATGAGGGCTCTGGCACTGAATCCGGATTGGAAGGTCAAGGCAACATCGTCCCCGGAAGCACCCTTGTTGAAGGTGAACCGGAGATCGCCGCTGTTCGTGAACAGCATGGCTTCGCCGCTCACGAGCAACTTGTTGTTCGCGTCGGACGAGGTCCCGATGGCGACGTTCCCGGTGTCCTTGTCGATCACCAGAGCGTCGTGGAACGTCGAGCCATCCGGCGTCACCTTGATGCCGAAGTCGTCGTTCCCGAGCAGGCCCACCAGAGCTCTCGTGCTGAAGCCAGTCTGCATCAGGAAGGCGACATCATCCCCCGCAGCCTGCTTGTTCAGCGTCAGGTAGAAGTTGTCAGTCTCCCGATTGAACAGGACTCCAGGCGACGTGACGGAGAGACGATTCGTGGTGTCCGGCGTCGCTCCCACGCCGAGGAGAGTAACCGATCCGTCGGACAGAGCACCGCTGGACAGACCTGCCAGCACCCACGAAGTTCCGTTGAAGATAACGAACTGATCCGCGCCCTGATCGTAGGCTCGCCAGCCCTCGCTCGGAGTGAAGAAGATCCACGCCGCTCCGATATATGCTGCGACGTTGTTCTCCTGACCGGCGAAGCCTCCGGTTGCCGGAGAGCCGACGATGTAGCGATGTCCCTCGCTGGGCGAGCTGGGAGGAGACGTGACAGTGCGATTGAAGACTGTCAGGTTGACCAGGATGTCCAGACGCCGAGACGTCTGGTTGACCGTCAGATACTTCTGCCCCTGAGCGGCCTCGAGTTCGGGAAGTCCAAGAACCGGCGTCGCCATGTCACACTCCGTAGATTGCCGTTGCCGGACGACCGCGACCCACGCTGGCGGACATCTGGAAGATGCGGGCTTTGAACACTGACGGAGCTCCTGTGAACGTGTAAGTGGGACTGCTGACCGTTACCGTTGACAGTAGCACATCTGACCCGTCAAGTAAATCGATTTCGTAGCGCTCATAGTCCTCGTTCAGAGGAACCTCGGCCTCCTCGAACCCTTCGCCGCCGAACCGGGTCTGCCGCTTCCACGTGATAGTCACTTCGCCGTCACCTAGGAAGAACTGGATATCCGCGACAGGGTATGGCATCTGCCCAACAGCCTTCCCGGTGTGGGCGAGATTCTGATAGTAGGACGAACCAGTCGGGTAAACGTTCGGTCCGTAGCGCCAGTTGATGGTCTCCATCTTGCGGGCTTCAGGGATGTTCAGCGCGTCCATCGAGGTCGGATCGAGGAAGACCACCGGCTGACCCGCCGGGATCTCGTCTTCCATGATCGAGTAGGTGCCGAGCTGACCTCGGAACAGCTTGAACAGATTGTAGCGACGACCGGACTGGAGTGAGGCGTTGACGAACTTCAGGATCTCCCAGTCTCCAGCGGAGGTCTGCACGGCGATCGCGTTCGCTCCGTTCCGGACATTATGCTCCGTATCGGACAGAACCTGGAAGTCGGGATCGTTCATGTCGATCTGGAGGATGTTCCCCTCGTCGATAATCGTGTGCGGTGCCCTCCGCAGCGGCGACACGAGAACGCCCATCTGAGTCGGTGTGAAGAGCTGATTCGTGAGAAGCAGGTCCGATCCGGTATTCTCGTAGAGGTTGACGGCGGGCGGGAACGGTCCCTGATAGGCGGCGATCCTCGCGGCCCAAGGACGCGGCTCCTGTCCCGTCACGAGGGGCATGTCGATAAACCGAATGATGCTGCGACCGACGACGCTGATCTGTCCGGAGTTGTTCCGGCCAGCACCAGAGACCAGAGCGTCATAGATCGTGGTGTCGATCCCCTCGGCCTCCATCTCCAGAGCCGATGCCTTCTTGACTCCGGTCAGGCGGAAGGCAAGATCTCGGCCGCTGATGGTGATCACAGCGCCATCGCCGGGGTCCAGAGCGATTCTGCTCGGCGGAAGAGTGAAGGTGAGCTTCTCGCGAGCAGCCCACGTCTCCTGAATGACGATGTCGGCCAGGATACGAACCACGCTGGTCGGCAGGACAAGCGGGAACCTGAGCTCCGACACGACCGAGCTCGTGGTCGTCTGACGCTGAGCGCCGACGGTGCCGATCTCGTAGTCCTTCTCCTCGTCGTAGTAGGAGATGACCGAGTTCGCTGGCAGCTCCGTCTCCTGGGCTCGGTTGAGTTGATAACCAGCAGGGTTATCGTTCTCCGACACGAACTCCTGGATGCTGAGAGGAGTGAACGGAGTATTCGCCCTGAGCAGGAACTTGATCTTCCCCTCACTCTCGAAGCCATCGAACAGGAAGGCTGCGAACAGCGGCGTGAGAGCCTCGCGAGGAGACATCAAGTTGTCGATCGGATAGCCACGCACGATCGTGTTCGTGCCAACCAGACCGGAGACGTCGATATCGTCGTCCTCGAAGCCGACCCACCGGCAGATGATCCGAACGAGCTCGCCGAGCGGGACCACGCCGACGCGACCGTTCAGCCAGTGACCGAGATTCCAGTTCTCACCATCGCTCCAGAAGTCCGTGCGATAGGGGAAGGCCGGGAACGGGCGAGCGTCCCACGTCCAGGCGAACATGTCCTCCGGATCCAGCATCTTCACGCCACTGATGGTCGGAGCGTTGTCTCGCCAGTAGAGAAGCATTGCCTCGTAGTAGGCGCGCTGGATCGTGTCGTCCCTCTGCCCAGAGGAGAAGTAGGGGAGGAAGCTCTCGGAGGACTTCGGGTCCACGAACACGTTCGGCTGATTGGTGGACTTGTCCACCGCGCCAGTGCCGAACTCCGAGAAGACGAGCTTCTTCTGTCCGGGACTCCAAGTCGAGGTCGGCGAGCTTTCCTCCACCCCACCGGGACGATTGTAGTGCTGATTGGACCACCACGAGCGGAAGTCTTTCTGGCGGAAGACCCAATGTTTGCCCTCAGCCGAGTCCACGATGGGAGTCCGGATCTGGTTGTTCCGGTCACTCGAACTGGCGTAGTAGTAGTCGTATCCCTCGCCACCCTCGATCTGTCCTTGCAGATAGTCGATGTCGTAGATCGAGGTTCCCTTCGGGTTCCCGTAGGCGTCGTTTCCGCTGCCGTAGTCTGCGTGATTGATCCCGTCTCGCCAGTCGGAGATCGGCGTGTAGTTGTCGATCGCCACGAACGCGCAGTTGGGATTCGTCCAGATCGGGTCCATGTTGAAGAACACGTCGCCGCTGCCGTCGTCAGGACGATGCGAGTGATACTCGCTCCAGTCCGCGGCGTAGCTGACCTGAATGTGAGACAGTCCGGCCGCGTTGAAGATCGCCTTCACGTCGTTGATGAGTGTGTTGAACGCTGTCACGCCAGGATACACGCCGACACCGTCTCGGCGAGTCTGCGTGACGCCTCGCATCTCCGTTCCGACATAGAATGCCTTCGCCTTGGTCGAGTCGTCCAGAGTATTGGCGATCGCCGCGAACAGATGAGCGTAGTGAAGGATCATCCTCCGGAAACCGCGATCATTCTGGTTTCCGGTGTAATTGACAGTCGTTCCGTTCACCGTGAAGTTGGCTGCGGAGACGCTGCCGAAGAAGTGATCGATCTCGGTCTGCGCCGTGGAAGTCCCGTCAACCGTCGCCGGATTGCTCGTGGTGATGCGACCGCGCCACGGATAGACAGCCTGCTCCACCCCGCCGTAGGGATCAGGAAGACCGTTGCCAGATGGAATGTCCATGAGCAGGAACGGATAGAAGTAGACGTTGATGTCCTGCTCGTTGCAGAGATACTGCATCGCCTCGACGACCGAGTGGTCGGACGGAGTTCCACCGTATGCGGGACGGAGATCTCCACCACCGACGTCGATCTTGCTGACCATGTTGGCCTGCTGAGAGTTGACTCCGGTCCACCACTGATCATAGCGATAGTAGTTGCTGACTCGCCACTTGACTGGCTCCAGGATCTTGCCCTCGCGAACCTCTACTCTGGGCTCGCAGTCACAGTGACTCAGCCGAAGATCGGTGCCAAACCACGCCACGACGAGGTTGATATTCTTCGTGTTGGGGATACCGGACTTGAGGTCCTGTATGGAGAGCTCGAAGTCCGTCTCGTCGGCCTTCAGGTGAATATTCTCGGCGATGGCGTTGCCGAATCCGTCGTCCTTGATCTGCGGAGTCGTTCCGTAGGCGACCTCGCCGGTGGCCGGAATAAGGTTCACCGATTCGATCAGGTTCTCCATGATCTCGGCATTCGGATCGTCGATCGGCACCGTAATCTCGGCGGTGATCTGCGGGATGCGATTGCCGAAGTTCGTGAGATCGAGCTCTTCGAACACGATGTAGCAGACACCGCGATAGGCGGACACATTCGCCCCTCCCTCGGTCGCCACGATCTTGGGATCCTTGCCCTGAGTCTCGCTGCCAGGATAGAACCGATAGACAATCCCGTTCGTGTCCAGGAGCTTGTTGTCCGCCCAGATGCGACCGATGGTGCATCGCGAGTTACCTTCGGAGAAGGCGAACGCGACCGAGACATAGTAGGTGTAAGTCGTGGTCGTGACAGTGGAGCCGCCTCCGCCGCCCTTGCCCCCAGTCTTCTGAGTGGAAGTGGTCTTGACCTCGCGGAAGTTCGTCACCCAGATCATATTCCCGCCTATACGGGCGCGACCGTAGAGCCTCTTGATCGGCTGACCTTCAGTCGCCGTCGAGAGCTGCATTTCGGTGAGACGGGGTCCTTCCTGCTGAACGTTGGAGGTTGTGCCGAACAGACGATTATCAATGAACGAGCCGATCGCGCCAGCGGCGAGCGTGGCGGCGAACAGGCCAAAGCCCGAGAGCCCAAGGGAGCCGACAGCGGCAGTGAGAACGAGGGCGACCATCAGCGAACCCCTCGGAACTTGAAGATGCCGACCAGCTTCTTCCTCCACCAGTCGGTGATCTCATCCTCGCGAACCTCGTGGTTCGTGTAGGCGTGGATCATCAGGCCGGGGCCGGACACGATGGAGCAATGCTTCACGGCCATTCCGCGACGCATCCTGAAGAGAAGCAGGTCGCCCTCCTTGGGCTCTTTCACGCGAACGAAATACTTCTCAGCGACATGCAGGAGGGGATCGTCCACACGATGGTCTCCCCACGACGGGGAGTAATTCGGCATCGGTTCAGGGTTCTCCTCCCCGTAGAACTCGCGCCATACTCCGCGCAGAAGGCCGAGACAGTCGCACCCCTCTCCCTTCAGGCTCTCCTGATGATGGTAGGGAGTGCCGAGCCAGGAGCGGGTGATGGCGACGATCTTCTGTCTCTTAGTCATTGAAGATGCTCCCTCCTCGCTGACTACCATCGCGTGTCGCGTAGCGAGTGAGATAGTCGTTTCCGGGAATCAGGTTGAATCCCTGGAAGTTGATCGTATTCCCGAACTTGCTGTGACAGGTCTCGATGCTCTTGTCGCAGCCCGCCACCACGGAGAAGGTGTCGCCGACACCAATCAGGAACGGAGGCCTCTCCCACAGAGCGATTGCTCCGGTGGAGTGTGCCTTGACCTCGAAGCGAAGACCGTCGTTCAGACCGGACGTGAAAGTGAGAACTCCAGACGAGTAGAAGCCTCCGGTGTCGTTGGACAGGCCGGAGACATTCATTCGCCGATTGTCCTCGACGTTCGTCACCGCTCCGGAGGACGTGACCGTAGCGACGTTGAACTTGCAGCGACTGTCGCCGAGAATGGCGTCGCAGGTGCGCTGATAGGAGCGACCGGTCCGCTGCTGGAGCCGGTTGGTCTGCGAACGGAGCTCGGCACTGAAGGCGAGCTCGCCGCGCTTCACCTGACCGATATTGCCCTTGCTGAGCAGGATGCGCTGAGCGACGTTCATCCAGTTGACCCAGAAGAGCTCCACCAGAGCGTCGTCGTAACGACCCGCCGCCAGATCGTCCTCGTTGATCGTGTCGCTGTCCAGAGCTCCCTCGGCGTTGAGGTTGTCGACCGAAAGCCCAATGGAGGACTCGATCTGGCTCGCGGTGAAGCCGGACGCGGCCAGGAACGTGGTCCCGGCGAAGGTGAGGTTCTCGTCGTGCTCCGTGAAGCCCTGAACGACGCCGTCAGTGCGAGTGACCCTCCAGCAGTGAGCCATCGTGGTCTCGCCGGCGTTGAGGAAAGTCTGGAGACCTGCGGGAAGACTCTTCATATGCGAATCTCCAGCACGTCAATGTCCGGAACCGCGCCCGCGTTGAACTGCTCCACGTTCACGATGATCTCGTCCTGGTCGAACCGGACGGGAACATCGAACTCGAAGCCTGCGGTTACGACGACACCGTTCCCCGGAGGACTCGCAAATGTGAGAATTCCAGTCGTCGAATCTACGGTGAAGTGAGTTCCCTCTGTCTGAGCGGAGCCGTTGAGGGCGACCTTCACTGTCCCGACGACTGGCTTCCTGATCGTGCGAGTATAGGATCCGGCTCCGTCGGAGTAGATCTTGATAAGCTGGAACTCGTCGGTGGAAGAGTCCCCGACGCCGAGCTGAACGTCGTTGGTCGTGGTCTCGGAAATCGGATCGCCAGACTTGTAGTCCGCCCAGTCCTTCCACCGAAAGCCGTGGAGACGACCGCGACGAGCCTCGAAGAACTCGAGCACTTCGTAGAGGTTCTTGATATCCTGGAGACCCAGACCGGCGTTGTAGCGCCGACGCGAGTGATTCCAGATGCTGTTTCTTTGCTCGAAGCCGGAGCGCAGAGTCACGACGTCGGTCATCCGGCGCGGACCGCCGGAGGAACCCTTGGAGATGCCAGTCGGGAACTGAACTTCGTGGAACGCCATCACATGTTCCTCCGACCCTGCGAGATCAGTCGCGCGGCCTTGGCTGCGAGCTGAGACTCGGACTGACGGAAGCTCTCAACATTGGGAGTCGAGATGTTGAAGTTCACGACCACGCTCTGGTTCCCTCCGCCGCTCGGCTGCTTACCCTTCGGCGTGACGGTGACCGTCTCCCCATCTTGGGCTCGGAAGGCCACGAGGCGATTGTCGTTTCCGCCGTTAGGGATCGTGGCGAAGCCCATGCCGCCGCCAACCCGGAACTGACCGCCGTCCTGGAACCCGAACAGACCCTTGATCCCCTGGAAGAGCCCAGAGAACATATTGCCGGAACCCGCGAGACCGCCTCCGCCGAAGCCGCTGAAAAGCTGCTGGAACGCCTGCGAGATCACAAGCTGAATGATCATCTTGTTGATGCTCTTGATCAGCGATCCGAAGTCCGCCTCGCCGTCTACCACGAGATCGGCGATCGCCTGCGACATGCCGTCGAACGCCTTCGTGATAATGTCCTCGGTCTGCTTGGCGAGATCACCGGTCTTCTGGAGGATCTTCAGGAAGCCTCGCTCGAAGCCGGAGGCCATGTCCGTCTGGGTGTTGAGGAACGTGATGCGCGAGTTCAGGACCGAGCGATTGAACTCGTCCTGATTGATGCGACCCTGACGCAGGAGCTCGTTGAGAGCCTCGAGCTCCAGACGGTAGTTGTAGATCGGTCCCTTGATATCCTCGTAGAGCTCGGCGGCCTTGGTCAGCAGCTCATTCTCGTCCAACAGGGCGCGAACGAGCTCGCGCTCCGTCTCGGTCAGCGAGCGCTTCATCTGCTCCTCGATCCGGATGATCGCCTGGAGCTTGTCGCGCTCGGCGGCGTTCACGCGGAGAAGCTCGTTCGCCGTGGTGAGCTCCCTAATGATCTCCTCGAAGGACTTGCCCTTTCCTGAGCCGCTGCCCGATCCTCCCGGAGGGCCTCCGCCGTCTCCGGAGGCCGCGACCGCAGCGGTCCGCTCGGCGGCGAGCTGACGAGCCCGCTCGAGGACGGCGTTCCATGCGTTGCCGATGTAGTCCGTGTTGAGCGAGCGACTGAACTCCTCGCTGAAGATCTGACCGACCTCGCGAGCTGCTCCCGTGGTCTCGCGCTTGAGCGATGAGAGGTCCAGTCGTCCCTCGTTGATATACTGGCTGAAGTCAGGCGGTGGAGGAAGCGTGAAGGCGTCCTGGACGGCGGTCCCGACCTCGCCAAAGGCGTCGATGGCGATGCCCGGCAGGTTGTTGAGAAGACCGATCACGTAGTTGATCGCCTCGACGAACTTGTTCTTCAGGAACGTCGCGGCCTGATCAGCCAGAGCGGCGATCGCACCGGGCAGGGCGCGGAACGCCTCCACGATGTAGTTGAGAGCGTCGCGACCGAAGTTCGCCACGGCCTCAAAGACTTCCTTCGCGCGACGAGGCAGCGAGAGGAATCCCTCGATGAAGCCGTTGACCGAGTCCTCAACGAACTGGATCATCGCGTTATAGGCCATGATCAGGACATCGCCGAACGCCGCCGGGAAGAGATCCCACGCACGAATGACGCTGCTGATGAGGCCATCAAACAGACCGATCGTGACGTTGATGAAGGCTTTGACGAGACCGAGGATCGCCATCAATGCCTCGCCGACTTTCTCGACGAGCCAGTTCCAGGCGTTCACGACCCAATCGATCGCCGGACGGAACGTGTCAATCAGGAACTGCCCGACCGGGGCGATCGCCTCCCGAATGAGCTGGAAGGTCGCGACACCGACATCGCGGAGCGTGACCAGTCCGTCGTCGGCGACGCCGATCTTATCGGAGAAGATCGCCAGACCGGCGACCAGAGCCACGAGAGCCGCGATCACAGCGCCGATGGGATGAGCAGCGATCAGCGCCCACAGACCGCCGAGAGCTCGAGCGGCCATGCCGATGACCGAGGCGAGACCGGGGAAGGCGCGAGACAGGCGAGCCGTCCAGGTGTTCGCGGCAGCACCGGCAACCGCCGCCCTGCCCTGAGCAGCCGTCAGAGCGGTCGTGGCGGCGGTCTGAGCCGTGGTAGCCTGCGTCAGCGCCGCCTTGCTGGCGAGCAGAGCGGTCTCCGTGCGTTGGAGCGCCACGTTCGTCCGAATGTTCTGCGCGACCGCCGCGTTGTAGGCGATGAACCGACCGGTGAGAGCGTCCCTCGCCACGCGGCGCTGAGCGTCGATCTTGATGCTCGCCTGCTGCTGAAGGAGAAGAGCTCGCTGTGTCTGAAGCTGGGAGACGTCCAGTTGGATATCCCTCACCTTCGCAGCGGCCTGAGCGGCGGTCGCTTGGGCACTCTGGAGAGCGGTCGCGGCCTTGGCTCGCTCGATCTCCACCGAGGTCAGGAGAACGGCGTTCCCCGAGGCGACGGCGGCGGCGAGCTCGCGGTTCTTCTGGATAACGGCGACGATACCGGCAATCCATCCGGTGAACTTAAAAGCGGCGAAAGCGGCAGTCGCGGCGATAATGCCACCGACCAGGAACTCCAGATTGTCAGCGATGAGGATCACGGCGGCGGCGAGAGACCGACTGATGCCGAGACTCTGGTCCATCGTGCCGATGACCTCGGTTAGTCGGGTCCGGAAGACCGTGAAGGACTGGCTCAGCGTCGGGATAGTGCGAGCGAACTTCTCGGCGATCTCCTCGCGAGCCTCACGGAACGCGGCCAGGATCACCGAGGCGGTCAGCTTGCCCTGAATGCCGAGCTCGCGGACCTCGCCACGAGTCACGCCGAGATGGTCACCGATGACGTCGATGATGAACGGAAGCTGCTCGGCGACCGAACGGAACTCGTCACCGGAGAACCTGTTGGACGCCAGAGCCTGAGACATCTGTATCAGAGCGGCGTTTGCCTCGCGGACACTGGCACCAGACAGGATGGTCGCCTGATTGAGTGACTCGGTGAAGTTCAGCGTCTCCTGCTGACTGACACCGAGCGCCCTGACGGCGAGGGCCGTTCGGGTGTAGATCTGCGCGGTCGTGTCGAACTCGGCGCGGGTCCGCCTCGCAATATCGAAGAGCTCACGCTGAACGAACGCGGCCTCGCGAGCGTCGGTCGTCAGGAGCGACAGGCGGTTCTGGAAGTTGGCGACCGTGTCCACCATCCGGCCGAGTGCCGAGAGCAGACCAGCGCCGCCGAGAACGAAGAGAGCGTTCTGGAGCAGGCGAAGGCCACGAACGGAACGCTGAGCGACATCGCCGATCTCCTCCAGCCGACGCTTTACGACCCGAGCTCCGTTCTCCCTTACGATGATGTCAATGGTTTCTGTAGCCATTACTCAGACCCCATCGTGCGAGAGAGGAGACGCGCCCCGGCGATCTCACTCTGGGCTTCCTGGAAAGCCACCTGGACCCAGTCATTCGGCTGCTGACCGGAGTGGCCGTTGCGAAGACGATCCAGATAGGGAATGGAGTTCGTGATGAAGACAGCGGAACCGGCCTGACCGGTTCCGCGCTTTGCACCGACGCGGAGTTGGTTGATCGTGGCGAACCCTGCCTGGATCGCGGCGCGAGCGTTCTGACGCTCACCGATGCCGAGCTTCTTCCCAGGAGCGAAGGCGGGGATGACCGACCTCGTCGGATTGCCCAAGGAGACGCGCCAGTTCGAGCGGGCGACGCCCTCGTCCACGGGAGTTCCCTCCACCAGAGAGGTGAGAGCTCTCTTCGCAACGCGCTTCACGAGAGTCACCGAGTTGTTCTCGATGCGACTCCCGTGCTTGCGAATATTGCGAGAGAACTGGAGGAGGGTCGCCACGACTACTTCTTTCTCCTGTGGTGTTCGAGGTAGGCTGCGTCCATCTCCTTCATATGATGGTGCATCTCCTCGGTTTGCTCATCACTCAGGCCGTAGGCCTCGCAGTAGTCATGAACGACTTTCCAGGGAATAGCGCCGAGACCCATCCCTATCTGTCGGCTGTCCGTGAGCTCCATGAAGGCCAGATAGTATAGCTCCAACCCTGGAAGAAGCTCCGGAGCGTTTGCTATCTTGTCTGGGAAGGGAAGACCCTCCCTCAGACATTGCTCCATGATCTTCTGCTCGACAGTGCCCTGCTCAAGGAAATAGAGCAGGACTTCTACGAGTTTTTTGCGTCTGCCTCCATTTCCTCCTTGCGGAACAGAGAGATGGACTCGGCCGACGCCTGGATGTCCATGAACAGCGCCGGAAGGTTCTTGAACGTGAGCACGATGTTGTCGGGCGTCACCTCGAGCAGACCGCCACCCTTCTTGTGGATACCGTTCTTCCACTTCGTGGTGCCGTCCTTCTCCACGCCGTCGTTGACCTGCCAGTTCAGGATGATCGTCTTGGCGTAGATGTCGTAGAGCAGCGCCTTGGAGCGCTCCTCGGGCATGGTCCCGGCCTGGATCGCGCGACGGAACGGCTTCGTCTTCGCCTCGGCGTATGACAGATACCGCTTGTTCGCTCCGCCAGCCCGACCGATCTGGACACGGAAATCACCGTAGTCGATCCAGATGCCCTCGGCCTCCAGGATCGGGTCCGTCTCGAACTGCTCATACATGCTCATCGTGTTTGCTCCTTTTCTGCGCTGCCGAGGATTACTCGGCAGCGTCCGGAAGATAGCCGAAGAAGGTGAGGAGGGCCGTGTGGTCCATCCCGGTCGCGACGTCCTCGGCGGTCGCCGCGTCCATGCTGAGAGGAAGCGTGATAGGCTGATCCTGCTCAACGTTCAGCCGTCCGTCCCCGAGGGAGACGAGCGGAATGTCGATGACGATGCCGGTGTTGTTCTTGACGATCGCCATGTCAAGGGTGATGTCGGCGTTACCGCGAACGGCCTGGACCGCCGCCACGTTGCCGAAGTAGGCGGTGATGTTCCCGCTGACCTGGAAGGTGCCAGCAGTCACGTCGAAGGCACCGAGAACTCCCACCGCCTTGTTCGGCGACAGGTTGTTGTTGATCGCGATGCTCGCCTCGGTGATGAAGGCGAACAGCGGCGTCGGGGCCTCGTTCGTGTCCGAGACCGTCGCCATCTTGATCCGCGAGAAGTCGCTGGACGTGTTGTAGACGTCCGCCTTCTGAGGATTTTGGACGCTGTTCTGAAGCGGACCATCGGTTCCGGTGCGCTGATTGTGATCGATCGCCACGAAGGTGAAGTCGACGTTGACGAGATTCGCCGTCGGAATGTTGATGGTGAACTCGTTCGGGATCGCGCCGCGCAGATACTCGGACTGAATCTGCGAGGGATTCGCATCGTCCGGAGCGCCGAGCGTCCGCTCGATGTGGTAGGAGCGACGCTTGATCGACGTGCCGGTCTCGTTGCGGAGAACGTCACCGAAGAAGATCCGGATCGTCTCCGTCGTGCTGGCCTCGGTCGACATCTGCTGGACGGACTTGTCCAGGGTGAGACGATTCGCGGCGATCGCGCGGATCCGCTTGAACCCGTTGTTCTGGGCGGTGGAGAAGCGCGTTCCGGCGCTGTCCCCGCCGACGAAGATCCACTGGCCGACCACCAGACCGAGAGTCGTGAAGTCGAGCGTGGTGGAGGTCAGGGCGGGAAGATCGCCGGCGGCGTCCACGTCGATATCGCCAGCCGTGCCCTCAACGCCGACGACCTGGATGTAGGCCCCGGCCGGAGGCGTCTCGGTGACGAGCTGACCGTCGGCGACTTCCACGGACGTATTCGAGTTGACCGTGGTAATCACGTTGAGGCCGTTGTTCGCGGCGTTGGTGAACCCGTTTCCCTTGATCAGTCCGCCGACGACGAAGCCGGACGTGTTGGCGATCGCGTAGAAGTCCGGATCGCTTGCGTCCTCGTCCACGGCAGTAACCGTCTGGCGACCCTTGGCGCGGATGTCGGCGAAGAACACCGCCTGAAGGAGATCCGTCAGGTTGTGATACGTCAGGTTATGATTGAACCCACCGCTCGCGTCCAGATCCGTCACGACACCCTTCTTGCGCTGGCGAGAGGGGTTGATCGGGTTCGGGGCGACCGTGGTCAGTTCACCGCCGAAGTCGTTGTAGCTGTTCGGTTCCAGGCGCTTCCAGGAAGGGCCTCCGCCGAGGACTCCGAGGGACGCCTCTTCGGCATAGGCCAGTCCCGTGATATTGGAGTCGATCTTATTGACCTGTGCCATGTCTGGCCTCCTTTATTTGACCTCATCGTAGCGAAATTCGACGACGACGTTCAGTTGAAAGAACTCACCGTCCCGCCCGACTTCGTTCAACCTCACGTTACGGAACCATACTCCCCCTGGAGTGCTGATGCCTTCGAAGGCGTCGGATACTACCTTAGCCAAATCGTAGGCGTCTTGCAAGCCTTTTCCGTTTGGCGTAAATATCTGAACCGTGAGAAATCCCAACCTTGTGAAAGTCCGGCTTCCAACGGCTCCGCTCAGCGTCGACTGAAATCCGGCCGAATGCTGAAGAGTCGCGACGGCCCACGGCTTCTCATCCTTGGACCGCTGCTTCCTTACCTCCTCCCAGTGAATTGGGAAGGTCGTCGGCGTCCACGCTGCGATCAGGACGTCGAAGATCTCGTCTCTGGCCTGCTGATGCGTGAGACTCATCGGCGCACTCCGACGAACCCGAGCAGCGTCGTATCTCCGGGCCTTAGCACCTGAAGACCGATGATGCCCCACCTGACAGAGCCATCCAGGACGGAGGTATATTCACGAAGATCGTTCTCTCCCTGGGCAACGATGATGATCTGCTGGCTGAAGGTCACGAGATCCTTGAACTCCGTTCCCTCGCCAAGAGCGGTGAGACCGAACTGTCGCACCGTGTTGGGCGGAACGAAGACACCGTTGAGAGCGAGAGTGGTCTCTCCTCCCGTCCCTGGACCTTTCCACGGTCGATTGGCATTGGCAGGCGTCTCATTGAGCTTCACGAACGAGATGCTGCGTCCGTTGTTCTTGATCAGCCTTTCAGCAGTTTGAGCCAGACGAACGTAGTCAACCACGAATTACCCCTCCACCTGAGCCCAAGAGGAGAGGGCGGATGAGGCGATCGGCGGCCGGATAGGGAACGAATACGTCGCTCGATCCCGTCATCCGGCTGTAGCGAGCTTCCTCACGGATTGGCCCCACCTGCTCGGCGCGACTGTAAAGTTTCCCACCGTAGGGATCGACCGCCGGATCGGGCAGTAGAACGGAGGCGACCGCTCTCACGGCGTATTCCGCGACAACCTGACGGAGCCTGTCAGGGATGCCCTGGATCAAATTTCCTTGCTGATCGTAGGCGCTGGATCGAGGCCAAGCAAGCGGCTGAATACCACCATCCCTGCCCCCGGCGAAGGGCACGATCACGGCGTTTGCAAGAGGCCCCTGGAGGACGCTCAGATTGCCGCCAGCGCCCGCCGCCTTGGCGGTAAGGGTTAGCACCGCCCCGGCCCTTGCCGCGCCAGCGTGGCGGCTCTGAGGCGTTCCGAGGCCATAGGTAACGCCCGCCCCCGGCCCTGCCATAATGGCCGCTTCCAGGTTGGTCGCGACAGCTTCGGCATTGGCTCCGCGAATGACCTCGAAGGCCGCTCCGGACAGACTCGCCACGAACGTGTAGACATCGTCGCCCAGAGTGAGGGTCTGGCCCACCAGTGGGAGACCGTTGAAGGTGATGGTCGCCTTGGCCTTCTCGTCCGTGAAGGTGAACGATGGAACCCCGCGGAACCGAGCGCCGAACCTCGTGTCGATGTAGTCGGTCGCAGCGATCACGGCAGCTTCCTTCGCGGCGGTCGTCGCCGTGTTCCAACCATTCTCGTTTTGCCGGTTGCGAGCCGTGAGGTAGGAGGTCACATAGGCGACGTCGGTGTAGGCGTTCGCCTCGCGGATGCCGGTGCCAGTCTCGACGATCAGTGCCATGTCAAACCTCGATTCTCGTCATACTGACAGTGCCGACTGTGAAGGGATCGTCACTGGCGACGTCTACGAAGTTGAACGTCTCGCTATATCCCTCGAAGGAGGCTGTGAACACGTTATTACCGATCTTACTGACATCAGCAAACGTATCGTCGCAAAGATCAGCCTCAACATCCGCATCGCCTTTCGCGACGAGCGGAACAGAAATGCGATACACGGCTCCATCGACAAGGTCAGCATGATCGAAGAAGAACCGAATCGCGCCGGGTCCGGTCAGATCGTAGGTTCCGTCTCCGTTGTCGACCATATCACCAATGATGGCGACTGGAGCCAAGCCTTGGAGGGTCTCGTGGATCTTCTTCCGCTTCTCACGGTTATCTTTCCGCGCGTAGTAGAGCGCCGTCTGGAGCTTCCCCCTGACGGCGCTGGATTCACTGGAGAGACTCGCGTATCGCTTCACTTGGAGTCCCTCCAGTTGGTTACTTCATGATCGGGCGAGTGGGTCGCTGCGTCCCGCGCTTGGTCTTGCGAGCCATCGCTGCATCGATCGGTGCGCGAGGATCGAGCTCATCAGCCTTCACACCCTTCAGGATCTCGTTACGACGAGCGACCTTGGCGGCGCGAGCAGCGTTCTGCGCCTTGATGAAATCGTTGATGGCATCCTGATTGGTGGAGCCAGGAACGATCTGCTGGATACGCTGACGGGTCGCAGTGACGGCGCGACGGGTCTTGATGATGAGATCCTTGGCCTGCTCGATACCCTGAGCGAGCTGATTGATCTGTTCCTTGAGGGTTTCCTCGAGGCTCTCAAGGTCATTGGCCTTGAGAGTCAGCATCCACTGAATGAACTCAGCCTCGGTCTGACCAGTCGGGATTTCGAGTTCGCCCTGAGGCTCATTCTCGTCATCCTCATCCTCGTCATCGTCGGGATTCGGCTGCTGCTCCTGAGAACCTTCACCGTTGGTCTGGTTCTCTTGGGCTTCACCCTGATCGCCAGATTGCTCATCGTCCTCGGGAGGCTGGCTGGCCTTCTCGCGATTGAAGTCCGGGGCGGCGTTGACGATGTCCTTGCGAGTGATGGACTTGTCGCCGACGATGGCCTCGATGGCGTCCATGCGAGGAGCGCCGTCCGTGGTCCAGTGATCGTCATTGAGCGGATCGAGCTGGCTCAGGGCCTCAAGAATCTTGTCCTTCATAGTCTATCTCCTTTATGGTGTCACGATCGGACCGAAGGTGGCGGACACCGCCGTCTTCACGATCGGGCCGTTCGTGGCGGTTTCGCGGACAAAGCCCTCGAGACCGTCCCAGTCGGCGATAATATCCAGGGTGGCATCGTCTCCCGCCACGACCTCGTCGTCGATCACCCACTCGTGAGTGACCTCGTCGGCGTCGTCCCAAGCACCGGGAACGTAGGTGAGGGTCGCCCCGACCTCGGCGTCGCCGGTGACGGTCGGAACTGCGGTATTCTCGGGAGAAATGATGTCGGCGAAACGCTCGTAGGAGAACGACTTGAGGAGCTCGAAGACTTCCTCCTCGGAGATATCCAGACGGGTCGCCTGCTCACCGAGCCACGCGAGGAACCGAGTGGAATGCCGAAGCCGCTCGAAGGAGCGATGTTCTACGTGACGCGGGCGAACCATTGAGGCCTCCTTTAGAGTTGAACCTGATCGGCGGGAGCCTCGCGGGTGACCAGACGCGCGAACTTGATCTGCTTGCGCTCCGGATACACGCGGTTCCAGGAGGTCGCGTCGTCCAGATCGGTGTTCGCGGGACCGCCGTTCGGAGTGCCAGTCATCACGAAGGCGTGGCCGACCGGATGGAGGGTCCATTCAACGCGATTGTAGAGCACTTCCTGACCGCCGCCGTTGCCGCCGCCAGCCTTGCGCTCGACCTCGGTCGGCACCTTGGCCTGACCGACGCCGAGGCGGGTCGCGCCGCCGCCGAAGAGCCACGTGTCGTAGACGGAACCATTGCGCGGCATCCCGTCATCCACGATGACCTCGCGACCGAGGAAGGTCGGGATGTTCACGCGACCGGTCGAGTCCGGGATGAAGTCGATCAGGTTGTTCTTCTGCATCCGGTTGTAGACGACCGAGTGGACGACCACGGCGGTGAGATCTTCCATGGAGTCACCCATCGTGAGAGCGGTGTCCAGGAAGGCCTCGGCCGAGAAGTTGGTCACACCATCGACGAACGACATGCCGGAGATGTCGTTCACGTAGTCACCGGAGTCATTGGCGACGTTGTCAGCGATCACACCGTTCCAGGTAGCGATGAACGCGGCCTGGAGGCGACGAGTCCAGTAGTAGGCGACGCGATCGGCGATAGCCTCCATGGGATCGGCGCCGGCGAGCGCGGCGGTGAGGTCGGCGCTCGACCAGGAGTTGTTGCGGCTCAGGCGAACAGCGATTTCCGTGGACGTCTGGATCTTCTTGGGATCGGGCGGGAAAGCCTGACCAGACGGAAGAGCGACGGTTGAGCCGGACGAGTCGTAGGGGCCAGCGAACGGGACGGAGGTATCAGTCGAGACACGCTCGGCGTCATTGTCCAGATCGCGGAACGACGGCACGTTGAAGGTCAGACCGCCACCTGCCAGAAGATTGTCGATCGCGGGATCGCGAACGGCCAGACCCGACTGGATGATGCGGGACTTCTCTTCGGTGAGCTGCTGAGTGTAGGGCGTGAAGATCTCGGGAACGACGACGTCTGCCACCCGAGTCGTGGGACCTGCTGCCATTTGATTTCTCCTTCGGCAATAGCTGGTTCAGGGAAAACCGACAGGTGGAACCCCTGTTCCTGGTCGGGTGAACTTCCGCCGCCCATCCCGAGCGGTAGGATTGACCTGCACCATACTCCACTTCGGAGCATGGTGCAAGCGATATTTTTGGCCTACTTTTTGGGAGCAGGCTTCGCGCCGCCGACGGTCGTGCCAGCGGCCTTCGCCAGACGGTCCGCGACCTCGCGACCCTGCGTCTGGAGAACCTTGCCCTGCTCCGTCAGCGACCAGTGCTCGGCGGAGAACGGGTTGTTCCCGGCGAATCCGGAACCACCACCGCCGCCGCGAGCTCCGCCACCCTCGCTCTCGGGCCACCAGTGAGGACGGAGCTTGGTCATCTCCTTCATCCAGCCCTTCACGTCGAGCCCAGGAGTGAGACCGTCGATACCGGCCTTCGTGACCAGCTTTCCGGACTCGTCCTTCTCGAGCATGATGGACGCGGCCATCTCGATGTCAGGAACGGCGGTCGCGTGGGCCTTGCTCTCAGTTGCGACAGCACGAACAGCGTCGTTGCGATCACGGGTTTCGAGCTGAGACTTCAGAGCATCACGCTCCTGCTCAACCTTGGTCTTGTCGCCGGTGAGAGTCTCGATCTGGCGCTGGAGCGGACCCGTCTTCTGGGCCAGACGGCCTTCGACCAGTTCATTCAGCTTGGCTTCGTCGAGCTTGCCGCCCGCCGCCGCCTCGAGCTCCTTGATCCGGTCCAGTTGGGCCAGGACCTCGTCGGCCTTCAGGTCGCCCCACGGCTTCAGCGCGTCGCGCGCCTTGGCGTGGTCCTCGCGCTCCTTGCGGAGGGCCTCCTTGACGGTGTCCACGTCCTTCTGCGTCTTCAGGCCCTTCACGCCGGTGAGCACGAACTTCCCGTTCTGCTCGGCGTAGAGCGGCCGGAACGCCTCCGGAATCGCGTCCTGGCTTTCGTATTCGAGTTCAATCGGATCCACTGTCAGTCTCCATTGTTCGCCGGATCACCCGGCTTGGGATTCCCAGGACCATTCCCGGGAACTTGCTCTGGGGCGCGATCGCCCTTGTCCGCCTTCTTGAACGGACCTTTCTCTTCTTCCTCGGCCAGCTTGGCCTCCTCCTCGAAGCTGAGCTTCGTGAGGCCACGATCGAACGCGACCTGATGGAGGGACTTCGCCGAGATCGGGTAGCCGAGGTTCCGCGCTGTCTGCATCTCGACCATGCTCTGGCCGGTGAGCTGACGATCGCCAAACTCGAGGTTCGGCTCAACCTTAACTTCTTCAGGATTTGCACCGATCCATTCGGCACAGATCTTGAGGATGGCCTCCAGGCCAGCGGCACCAGACAAAGCGATCTGATTGAGATCTGCTGTCCGCGCTGCGATGCGAATGTTGAGAGAGGTTCCGGACTCTCGCTCCCGGGAGACGGTATCGAGACTCTGGGCTCCCATCGATCCCGCTCTCGAGCGATCATCCTTGAGCGCCTCGCGCTGTTCCGCCAGACCGTCGCTCTCGACGCCGATGTATTTCGCGTCGCCACCCATCGGGACGTCAATGCGGGAGCCAGCACCGGTCCGAACCGCCTCGTCCTCGTCCTGCGAACCACCGATGATGACCAGCGTGTCCTGTCCCTGCATGAACAGGTTCTGACGATAGTCCGCCTCGCCGCGATAGATCGTCATGCAGAGGTTTCCGAGGTCCATGAGCGGAGGCTCGTCCGTCTCGGACACCAGATCGCAGGAATTGATGATGACGAAGGGCAGCTTGGATAGCGAGCGACCTCGAATGGAGGCCGTTCGCAGGAGTTCCTCGTTGACGTCCTGATCTTTCGCGTTGAAAACGTCGAAACGATAGGTTCCGGAGGAGTCGAGGATCAGGAGACGATACTTCTCCTCCATAGTCCAGCCGAAATTGAGCTTGTTCCGCTCGTATTCGCTCTCCTCGAGGACCAGGAAGTTGAGCAATTGAGGGACTGCACCCTCAACCGTGCCATCATCCCAGTTGATGATCCGCTCGGCGGCGTAAGTCGCGATGTAGGGGAGAGGATCGGCCGTCTTGGTTGGCAAATCGGCCAGAAGACCGACCCGACCGGTGATGAGCTGCTCCTCGTTGATCCTGCGAAGAAGCTGAGGGAGCGTCTCGCCCTTGGCGGAGCGAATATTCTCCATCTCTGACGGAAGAGAGATCTTGGGCGGCTGACTGTGCATCATGCCGATGGCCGTCTGAACAGCTTCCCGAACGAAGTTGGGGAACCGTGCTCTCTTCAGATAGGCCTCGTAGGACTTCCACCCCGGCATATTGGGATTTTCCATCCCATCTGCGATCTGTCCGGACGTGGCGGGCAGATAGAGCGTCTTCCGGCTCTTGACCTGCCTCTCTCCCTTGTAGGCATCGCGCATCAGCGTCCAGTTTTCAGTCTGGACGACATACTGCGGATGCTTCTCGGAGAGGTTAACGGCCATATCACGCCCTCGAATCACGAATGGGATCAACCATGCCATAACCGCCGACAGAAAGCAAGCGGAAAATTTCGGTCGCGGTTAGTAGTGCCCTGTCGTGGACCCGCCACCGATCGACTGTCCGGCGAATCTCACTCGGTAGCGAGTCTCGTCGGCGGTATGATCCTCGGCCTCGGTATTGACATCGTCCGGATCGTCCTCGTCTCTGGGCAGAACGGGCACGGTCCTGATCCAGTTGTCGCAGGTGTCGAAGACGAACAGTCCCGGTCGCTCTCGAGGCCCAAGAGAGGAGGGGTGAGCGTTCTTGAGCATCCGCCTCATCTGGTCCCAGCCAGTCACGCGAGAGCCAGCCCTCTTGTCTGCTGGAACCCACTTGATTCCCTTGTAGACGACACCGTCGTCCAGACGCACTCGGTTGAGCATGTCCGTCGCGATGCAGTTGCCGTTCTCGGCGCTGAAGATCTGACTGTCCGCCACTCCTGGCTTCACTCTCGTCCAGGTCGGGTTGCGAGGGTCGCGCCAGCCCCACTTCAGCTCCCTCTCGACGATACCTCTGGCGATGTCTATGGCTAGAATCCGTAGACCCTCGTTGGGCTTGCCCGTCCAGCCATACCATTCGGCGATCCTGAAAAGATCGCCTCGAATGGTAGATCTGTAACTGCCGTCCGGGAGCAGCACGTCCTCCCCGTTGGACACCGCCCACCATCCCACCGAGAAGGGCTTGCTCGAGCCCCAGTCGAAGGACCGATCGATTCGCCAGTTGTCCGGAATGGCGAACGGCTTCACCACGTTGAACTCGGGATCCCATACGTCGTCGAACATGCCGCCGCTGACGATGTCCCACGAACCCTCGAGCCACGCCTTCTTCTCGGCTTGGTTGCGAGCGGACGCGGCGAGCTTGCTGATATAGTCGGGATCGGACTCCAGAAGGATCTTGTTCTCCTGGAGCCTGGAGAAGATCGAGAGGCGCGGCGGCTCCGGACGACCCTCCTCGTCCACGAGGTCGCGACGGACCTTCATGTTCAGTCGGTCTGGCAGGAACCTCGCCTTCACCCAATTGTGACCCGGACCGTATGGGTTCGTCGTCGCCCTCACCATCCTAGGCATCCCCGGAGTGGACGAACGGCAGCATGAGAACATTCTCTTGTAGCCCTCGTCCGTGGCCCAATTGCAGAGCTCCTCCCAGCCGATCCAGGGATACTCGTGACCGTGATAGTTCCAGTAGTCGTCCGCCTTCTTAAACTGGCGGAGGAGAAGCTGCTCTCCGGTCGGCCACGTCCAGACGTGCTCGCTGTGGTTGAACTTCGCCTGTGGCCAGATCTGCGGGAACCACTTCTTCGTCTTCGTGATGACGTCGGTCAGCTGCTTGTATGTCTGCCTGAAGAGAATCCCCTTCCAGGCGGAGCCGAATCCTCGTCCCGTGAACATCCCGAACGACATGAGGAGACAGTCGGTCTTCCCGCCTCCTCGGGTTCCTTGGAAGAGGACTTCGAAGATTGGAGTGGAAGCCAAGAATGCTTCTTGACTTCCAGCCTGTGGTCGCCAGATGACGTTTTCAGGATACTGAGGAGTGGCGAGAGCGGTCACTCGTCGAGCCCTCCCGAAAGGATCTCTTGGCGGGCGAGCTCGATCAGCCAGAGAGCGTCCTTCCGGCTCATGTTGGAGGAGCGGAGGCCGAAGTCGTCCTCGGCGTCGAAGAACAGCACGAGGACCTCCTTGGGCTGCTCCCTAATAGTTAGCGAGAGGGCTTCCTCCGGCGTCATTCGCTCGTGAGCCCCCAACTCAATGATCTCTGCCACTTTCATCAACCCTCCGCGACACGGTTGATGAAGGATGATATGTCATCGGAGAGGTCTTGGCAAGCTCGGGGATTCTCCCGCCAGCGAGCCCAGAGGAGGCGGGCGAGCGCACCAGGATCTAAAAAGGGTGAATCCGCTAAATGGCTCTCGGTCTCTTCTCAGAAATCGTCATTCGCGATCCGCAGTAGAGTGTCGCAGTGACAGGGGAGGGGTGAGCACCAGCAGACTAAGTCGAGTCCTCGAAGATCTCGCTTGATCTTCGCCATCAGCTCTGGACTGCTTTCGATGTCGCGCCGGTGCTTCTCGATAACTTCTGCTCTCGTTCCGTCTCGGCCTATCTCATAGTGATTGCCCCACTCCGACGGGCGACCGCAGTATCTCGATCTTGGAGGATACTTCCCCGTTTGGCGAGCGTTCAAGACTCTTGGGCTCCGGGGAGGGGTCCCTTCTCCGTCTTCTTTTGGGGAATGCTGATGGGTCATGGTTCACTGAGCCAGTCGGATGGGCGGGGCCACTCCGGTGGGCGATCGTCGGATCGCCGTTGATGGGGCCGGGTCGGGGAGGGAGGGCCGAGTCGCCTCG
>Ga0265293_10002368_pt1 | contig 38160 bp, 39 predicted proteins | sample Munlanlewell138R_FD_192505 | JGI IMG/M metagenome (GOLD analysis project Ga0265293, IMG submission 192505) | Leachate microbial communities from a municipal landfill in Southern Ontario, Canada - Leachate well 138R | ecosystem: Engineered > Solid waste > Landfill > Unclassified | place: Canada... | reverse complement strand
TGAAACATTCGGATATTTACCCCAAAACATTCCGAACTGAACGAATACGGTTTTTCTGAAACATCCGTGATTTATTTGCATTTATAAAGATTGAGATATTTTCAAATCGCATTAACGGAGGTCCGAATGAAAGCAGAAAACAAGACAATCGTTCTCACGGGTGCAGGAAGCGGTATCGGGAGAGAACTGACCTTTGCCCTGCTTGAAAAAGGCGCGAGTGTCGCTGCGGTCGATATCAGCGAGGCGGCACTGAAAGAAACCCAAAAGCTGGCCGGTGACAAGGGAAAGAACATGTCCCTGCATCTGCTGAGCATCAGCGACCGTGCCGCAGTGGAAGCCCTTCCGGAACAGGTGCTGGCGGTGCATAAGCAAGTGGACGGACTGATCAATAACGCCGGGATCATCCAGCCTTTTGTCCGGGTAAACGATCTGGAATACGCCACGATCAAACGGGTTGTAGATGTGAACTTTTACGGCACCCTGTACATGATCAAGGCTTTTTTGCCCTACCTGCTGAAACGGCCGGAAGCACATATTGTGAACGTTTCGAGCATGGGAGGCTTCCTGCCGGTCCCCGGACAGAGTGTTTACGGAGCGACCAAGGCCGCTGTGAAGCTTTTGACCGAAGGACTGCATTCCGAACTGGTCGAAACGGCGGTCCGGGTTACCCTGGTATTCCCGGGAGCCATTGCCACGAATATCTCGGATAATTCCGGAGTAAAGGCGCCGCGGCAGGCGGACAGCGGGAAAAAATCCAAATTCCATCCTATGGCGTCGGACAAGGCGGCGGCAGCGATCATAAAAGGCATGGAAAAGAACAAAGCCCGCGTCATGGTGGGCAAAGACGCAAAATTCATGCTTAAGCTCTATACCACATCGCCTTCCTTTGCGCGGAATTTTATCCGTAAGCAAATGAAAGAACTGCTGGACTGAACTGCATAAAGATCCCAATCGGTTTAAAGGCAGCCGGGCGCGATAAAAAAGCGCTTTCATAAAAAACGGGGACCATTTTCCTTTATGGAAAAGGTCCCCGTCGTTTTACCGGTAAAAAAGCTTTCTAAACGACCCGGTTCCCGCAGGCTTCGCCGCGCAGGATCTCAAGGCAATTCTGCACCGCCATTTCCGCCAGGCGCCTTCGGGTCTCCGTGGTGGCGCTTCCGCTGTGCGGTGTCAGGACTACATTGTCTAAATCGCGTAATCCCGGTGTTAACTGGGGTTCCTGTTCGTAAACATCCAGGGCGGCGCCGGCAATGCGTTTTTCTTTGAGGACGCGCACAAGCTCGGCTTCATCGATCACCGGTCCGCGGGCGGTGTTGATCAGATAGGCGCCGGTCTTCATCAGGGAAAATTCCCGTTTGCCGATAAGGTGATAATTGCTTTCGCGCAGGGGCACATGCAGACTGATAAAATCGCTTTCGCGCAGCAAGGTGTCAAGATCCGTATTCTCGGCGCCCAGTTTCCGCTCCAGCAGCGGATTTCTTTTTCCGTTATAAAGCACGCGCATACGGAATCCTTTAGACATCAGCGCAAAGGCGGTCCCGATGCGTCCGCTCCCGATCAGGCCCAGGGTCTTGCCCGAAACGGCGCCGCCCAGCATCAGCAGGGGCTGCCAGCCGCTGAATTTTCCGCTGCGCATGTAGGCGTCCGATTCCGGGATGCGGCGCGCAACGGCAAAGAGCAGCGCCCAGGCCAATTCCGCCGTTGCCGTGGTCAGAATGCCCGGTGTATTGCAGACCGCAATGCCCCGGGAGGCGGCATATTCCGTATCGATATTGTTATAGCCGACAGCCATATTGGAAATGACCTCCAGTTTAGACGCTGCATCCATCAGCGTTTTGTCGATCTTGTCGTCCAAAAGACAGATCAGGCCCTGCACATCTTTCACGCGGCGGCGCAATGCTTCGGGTTTCAGCGGATCGGAATGCGCATGCAGATCAACTTCAAAACCGGAATTCCGCAGCAATTCCATTCCGGCATCCGGCAAGAGCCGGGATACAAAGATCTTTTTCATCGAATTATCCTGTTATGATGGTGTTCAGGGTGTGTCTTCGCGCAGGCCTTCCGTTTCCAGACTGCTTTTCAGCTCCGCCAGGACCCGGTCGATGGACGGACCGCTCAGGCCTTCGATAAAAAGGTTTGTCCAGCGCGTACCGAGATTTCCGTTTGCAGTAACGGTAAAGACAAGATGCAATTTTACCGGAACCGAGCCATCCAGGATCCAGAGGCTTTGGGCAACATCTTTTCCACGGAAGCGGATCTGGTCGCGGATGCTGTTATCGGCTGCAACATGGAATTCGCATTCGCCGTAAGCCACCTTTGGGCCCTGCCAGCTGTAGCCGCGAGCTCCGGGCAAGGGGGTAAACACAATTGCGCTGTCTCCGTGATCCCAGATCGGCCAGAGATGCTGCGCATAGAGATCCAGAACTGCTTCGCTGGCGGCATAGGCCGTGGCATCCAGTTCCAGCCGGCGTTCCAGAACGGCCGTTTTGGGAAGAAAGAGTCCCACGACAATAAAGAGGAAAAGCAATGAAGCCAGAACCAGGCCGAGTATTTTAAAAAATTTCATATACGGACTCCTTAAATGCTTGAAAAATATTATGGAAGATGCGTTTTCTTTCGGGTTTTATAATGATAAATGATCAGGGTAAGGCCGCCGGCGACCATGAAGAAACTCAGGAGCTGCCCCATGGTCACCCAGCCGAAAAGAAATCCCAGCTGCGGATCGGGCTCCCGGAAGAATTCGCAAAAGGTCCGGAACAGAGCGTAAGCGATCAGCAGGATACCGATACGGATCCTGCCGGGCGCATCTTTTTTATGCAGCCAGAGCATGATCAGGAAGAGCAGCAGTCCCTCCAGAAGTGCTTCGTAGAGCTGTGAAGGGTGTCGCGGCTGAATAAGACCGTTCCGGATATACTGCCGGATCACGGGAAGCGGGGTGTTATAGCCAAGTCCGGCTTCCGAAGGAAAGTACATTGCCCAGGGTAGCGTAGAAACCCTGCCCCAGAGTTCTCCGTTCAGAAAATTCCCGATACGTCCGAAGAAAAGTCCCAGCGGCGCCATCGTCACCACGTGTCCGCCGATCTCAAAGAAATTCTTTTTGTACTTCCGGGTCCATATCCAGCCCCCAAGAATACAGCCGATCAGTCCGCCGTGAAAGGACATGCCGGAAAAGCCCACCAGTTTGCCGTCACGGAAAGGCCATATCATCTCCAGGGGGTGTTGCAGGTAGTATCCGAAATTGTAGAACAGGATATAACCGAAACGGGCGCCGATCAGCAGGGCAATGATCAGCCAGGTAAAGAGCGAATCGAATTCCGTACTGTTCAGATCGATGCGCCGCTCCTTGATCAGTTTTCGCATCCAGAGTGCGAAAAATACAAATCCAAGGACGTACATCAGTCCGTAATAACGCAACTGGAAGTTCCCTATTTCGAACAGATACGGACGGATCTGGTGAATGGCGTGTTCTATCATAGTTTCCCCGTTTTGTGGAAATTATACGAATTCCTGCCGTAAAATGAAACACTTTCGTGCAGCGAGGGTGCAGGGCATTTCGGACCGGCATATCAAAAGGGGATGCTGCAGCCGATAAAAATCCAGTTAAAGATCCCGAAATATTCGTTAAAGGCAATGTGCGCATCGCCCAGATAAGCTTCGGCAGGGCGGTTTTTGCAGAGGTGGAAAAAGAGATCGGCAGCAGGGATCTCGGCAAAGACATAATCAAAGAAAGTAAAGCGGAAACGCCCCGAAATGCCGGTGGAAAAAGTCTGAAGGTCGTACGCCTCTTCCAGCAGATCGTGGTAAAAGTACCAGCGGTTATAGCCCAGTCCGAAGGAGAGGACCGGCCGGATCTCCAGAAAGGCAAGGTAAATAATCCAGATAAAGCCGTTGTACGTTGAGAACTCCGGAAACACCGCTGAAATCACCTCCGTAGGCCGGAGAAGGTTCCTGCAGATGCGCTTCGCTTAGCTGTACCCGCATCCCGGTATAATGCAGACCCCAGGATGTTTTTTCATTGATACCGAAGGAAGCTCCCAGGAAAGCGGTATAGTTATTTCTGCCAAGATCGTGAAAAGCGTTCTGCCGGAGTTCGATCCACTCGAAACCGAAGTACACGTTATTAGCGACTTTTACGGAATCCGCCGCAAAAGCGCTTTTCAGGCAAGCGAACAAGATCAGAGTGTTAAAAGCGCAGCGGAGGTATTTATGCATAACCGAATCCTTCCTTTAAGCGCAGGAATCTAAAGGAAAACAAAATAAAATTCAAGTCTTGTATTAAAAGGAGACTTTTACAGCGGATCGAGGCCCAGCAGGGCATCTGTCGTAGTGATAAGGTTATTAAGCGCGCGGGTATCAGCGTCGGACTTTTTCAGCGGAAGCGCATTTCCCTTGCGAAAACAGCAGCCGCTGACATGCCGCAATTCCGGAGCAAGGGCTACCTCGCAAATGCGTGCCGCACCATCAGCATAAGGAATGTAAAAAGGCCGGAGTATAAGGTTTATAATGCTGTCGTACCATTTTTGGGTAAACATAATGGAAGTGTTGACAATACCCGGATCCACGGCATTGACGCATATCCCGCGGCTTTTCAGGGATTCCGCCAGTGCCAGGGTGGATTGCAGTATCATATATTTGGATACGGCATAGGCCCGGACCCAGCGATAACGGTGCAGGCATTCAAAACGGTAAGCCCGGCCGTAGGGATAGATCACCGAGACCAGGTTTACGATCCGTTTATCGCCGTTTCCGGATGAAAAACAAGGCAGCAGCAGGCGCGTCAGCAGATAATGGCCGAAGTAATTCGTTGCGGAAGTGAGTTCCAGACCCTCCGGTGTCCAGCCCGCTTTCTGTGTAATGATCCCGGCATTATTAATGAGGATATCGAGATCAGCGAAACGTTTGCGGAAATCGGATACAAAATCCCGGATAGAAGCGCGGTCCGTCAGATCCAGTTTCATGGCATGAATATCGCGATTTCCGCATTTTGTGTGCAGGGTGCGGCAGCTCTCTTCCGCCGCCGTGATATTGCGGCAGGCCAGGATCAGGGAATGTCCCGCATTTGCCAGCAGTTCCGCAGCGTGTTTGCCCAATCCCCGGTTTGCTCCGGTAATAATAATACGCGCCATGGCGATCCCTTTTTTATAGCATATATTAACGATTCTCCGGTCCGGGTTCGCTCCGGATCAGCGGATTGGACATTTTTTAGAGATGATCGCGAAGAGATAAAGCGCGGAAGTGAATTCATTAATAATAAGCTATCACAGTCACTAAAAAATTTTTATTGACAATTAAATAATTATATTATACGTTATATTACTATCTAAAAAGGAGGAAACTATGGGTAATAGCGATTTTGAAGTATTACAGAGAAAATCCGAAATCCTGAAAGCGATCGCTCATCCCGTACGTCTGGCGATTTTGCGGGGATTGATCAAGAACGGGCCTACACGGGTCATTGACATGGAGACCGGCGTTGACACCTGTGCTGCGACCGTATCCCAGCATCTTGCAAAAATGTACTATGTCGGCATTCTGAACCGCAAGCGCAAACAGACCCAGATCTTCTACAGCCTTGTCGACCGGGAGGGCGTTGTCGACATGCTGAAAACCTACCTGATGTCATAAACGACAATCCCGGTTTATATTAGCCCATAACAGGCAGGGCGCACAGCAGCGTTAGGGAATAATTCCGTAAAAAAGTACTTTTATCTAAAAAAAGCTTCCCGGAGAAGGGAAGCCTTTTATCTAAAAAATCCCGGGATGCAAAATTGTTAATCCAGCTGCTTCCGGAACTTCAGATATCCGATGGCGCGCCAGAAGATCAGCAGCAGCAGGGTATAAGCCAGTATAGATCCGATAGAGATCCAGTAACCTTTCAGCAGGTTATCCGCAAAGAACATTGTGGGAATATTCAGCAGAAAGAGCATGGGGAAGGCAAGACCGATGGTAATGGCGGAGCCGATGATGGAATCTTCGGCAATCACGGTCTTAAAATGCGGGTCCATGACCCGGATCAGGGTCAGGGAGGAATTGATGGTGCCGGTCATTTCCGCGAATACCGAGACGAAGCGTTCGAAGGGATAATCGTCGTAGGCCCGGTAGGAGAGCCAATAGAGAATGAGGACCGTTCCCACCCCGCCGAAGAGGGACATCAGCGTGATCGGGAACCAATAGAGGCTAAGGACCGGGATAGAGATCGCCGCAATAGCGGCCACGACCAGGTAATCGATGGCAATGCCGTTGATACGGTTCATCAGTCCCTCGTCGATCATATAGCTTTTTCCGATACGGTCCAGGAAGGCGCGGGTCAGAATGGAAAGCAAAATACCGATCATAAAGTGGAAGGACCAGAGAGTATTTGCCAGATCGGGCGGCAGCCAGCCGGCGAGAAGTTTCGTCACACCGTAGGTGGCCAGATAGACCGTACCGATCAGGGCCAGCTGAAAGGACATGGAATCGATGGCTTCCTGGGCCATGGTCAGTTTTCCGGCGCTTTGTTTTTCGTGGTGTTCTTTATGGATAATACCGGTCTGCATGTCGTAGGTGATCTCGTTCATGCTGCGGATCGTTTTGAGTTTCCCTTTGCGGATCCCCCAGCGGATCAGGGCGATACCGCCAAAGAACGCGAAAAGGTAGCCGATGGCGGCAAAGGTCAGTCCGACCTGTCCGCCGCCGGTAAATCCGTATTGTTCCCAGCCCTGACCGATGGAATAGGCTAGTCCGGGTCCCATGCCGAATCCCATTGTCACCAGATAGCCGATCCCCGGGAAAAGGTCCGGTTTGACGGTATAGATCAGCGCAAAGGCGATCAGCAATCCCACGGTAGCCTGCAGGACATAGCTCATGATGCAGGACATAGCCTTGCTCAGGGGTCCTTTCCCCGATTTTCGCTTTTCCTTTCGCAGCCCCATGGAAATAAAGGTGATCGCGAGCAGGTGATAGACGTAGATGCCGAGCCGGTCGCTGTCCAGCGGAACCACCCCAAAAGAAGGCAAACCCAGCGCGCGCCACAGCGCTCCGAGGATCTGCGGACCCAGAATAAGCGCAGCAAAGCCGGCGATGATATTGTTCGGGATCAGGAAATTCCGGAAAAAGGGGATATAGCGCCGGAAAATCGTTCCAACGATCAGAAAAAGGCTAAGATAGGTAAAATCAAGGATAAATTCCTTGAAATCGAGCGCAAAATTCCACGGTGTCATGATTCCCTCCTGTTTTTTAAAATCATGCCTGTGTAGCAAACATAAAAATATAGTTACAAGTTCATTGAAAAGACAAGCGATTAATTGCCGCGCCCGGGAGAAAAGGCTTTTAAAAGGTGCTGTTATCCAGTAAATTTCAGCATTAACAGGAGGAATTATGTCCAAAAAGGCCGATCTTAAGTACAACACTCCCTGGCGCCGTTCAGCGACGGCCATTTACAAAAAAGCGGTAGACGGCCGGATCTACGGAACCTTTGAAGTCGAAATGGATCCGGCAATAAAATATATAAACAAGCACAAAGAGAAAGGCATCCGCATTACGATCACCCAGCTGGTCGTTGCTGCCATTGGGCGCGCGCTTGCCCTTGACATTCCCGACACCAACGCCTACATCTCTCGCGGGAATATTTACCACCGCAAAAATGTCGGCATTTTTGCCACCGTCAACAAGGGCGGAAAAAACGAAATGGGCGGATTTGTGATCCGCAACATTGAAAACAAGAGCATTTTTGATATCAGCAAAGAGATGGACGAACGGGTGGAAAAAAACCGGGACCACAGTTATAACGAAGGAGCCGCGAAGAAGAAGAATCTTTTGGCATCTTTGCCCTGGCCTTTTCGCAACTGGCTGTTCAATTTTGCACACTGGTGGCACATCATTCTCGGAAAAGAGATGAAGAGCATGAATCTGACCTATGACGCCTTCGGGTCGGCCATGGTGACCAATATCGGCACGCACGATCTGCAATTCGGTTTTCCCGCGCTGATGCCCATTGCCAACATCCCGCTGGTGATCGCCATTGGAAAGATCGAAGAACGGCCGGTGGTGCGGGACGGTGAGATCGTGATCCGCAGCATCATGCCGGTTGCCGCCACACTGGACCACCGTCTTTTTGACGGTGCGCAGGGCGGCATTCTTGCCACAGCGGCCCGGGGCTACATTCTGAAACCGGAATGTATGGAGATCCCCGCAGCGGAGTTCATGGATAAGGGTTAAGGTTGAGGCTGAGCTTCTACGGGTTGTAAAGGAATTGGCCGCATCGCCAAAATAATCGTTTAAACGTTTTTATTTCATCAAAATTACAAATTCTGCTGTATACGGTTAGGATTCTTATTCCCGTCTTTCGAAAAATTTGGGGAAGAGCTTGAAACCGAGAATTGCTGCCGCTATACCCAGGCAATTGGCGATCCAGTCGTCCATACCGGCGCTGCGGCCGGGAATGAAGCCTTGCAGGATCTCCGTAAGTCCGCCGTGGATCATGGCGATAATAAAGGACCAGCGCCGGGAGAACCAGATGCGGTAGCGGCCTTCGCGGAAGCTGAACATCAGGGCGAGGGTCAGGATAAAATAGCTCAGGAAATGCCAGATCTTGTCGACGGAAAGGATCTTGATCTTCGGCAGGCTGTCACTGGGAAGCAGTAAAAAAACCATTAGGACAATGGCATAAGCGGCGGAAGTGCAAAAAGCAAAAAACGTACGGCGGTCGGGATTCACAAAAGCACCTCGTCCGCTTTCAGTACAGGAGGCAGGAAGCGCAGGATATCCGAGGCGATCATACTGCGGTTGCCGAGGGCTTCGGCCGCTGCTTGACCGGCTGCACGGTGGTAATAGGCGGCGATAAGGGTCGCGTCTTCGCAGGAATGGCCTTGTGCGATAAAGGCGGCGATCATGCCGGCAAGCAGATCACCGCTTCCGGCGGTGGCCATGCCGGGCGCACCGCCGTCGTGCAGGTACACGGCGGCGGAAGGCAGTGCCGTCAGCGAGGTGCTGCCTTTCAGGTGCACGACCGTGCCGCTGTTGACCGCCAGTTCGAGGGCGAGTTCCAGAGGCGCTGAGCGCACTTCTTCGATATCTTTGTTCAGAAAGCGGGCGAATTCCGAAAAATGCGGCGTAATGACGCGCGGCGCCGGGCAATCCCGCAGATCGTCCGGTTTCAGATTAAAGAGCGCATCCGCGTCCAGCACCAGCGGCACTTCGCCATCGTGCAGAACCGCGCGCAGCAGCTCCGCGCCGGCCGCAGCGCGGCCGTATCCCGGTCCGGCCAGCAGGACGCGGCTTTTTTCCCGCAGCAGCGCGCGCAGCTGCGGAAGGTCCTTTTCGCCGAGTTGTTCCGGATCGCCGCCCCGGTGGACGACGGCTTCGGGCAGATGTCCGAGCAAAACAGGGGCGGCATTCCCGGGCAGCAGCGCGCGCAGCATGCCGGCGCCGCTTTTCAGCACTGCCTGTGATGCCAGCGTCAGCGCGCCCGGCATGGCGGCCGAAGCTGCCAGCAGCAGTACCTGTCCCCGCCCGTATTTATGCGCCGTTCGCGACAGCGGCTGCAGACACGAACGGACCGTTTCATGGTTGCAAAGCAAAATGGCAGGCTTGGCATGTTCATAGGACGCCAGGGGATAATTCAATTCCACCGGCAGCAGCGTTCCGCTGTAAAAACGGCCTTCCTGAAGATAATTGCCGCTTTTATAAAAACCCATGCAGACCGTGATATCCGCCCGCAGCGCGGGTCCCAGTAAACGCCCGGAGCCTGCATCGATACCCGAGGGAATATCGACGGCGATCACACTTTGCGATTTGTGCGATCGTTCCAGCAGGGTCAGCAATTCCGCGACCCTGCCCCGGAGCGGGCGCTGAATTCCGGTTCCGAGCAGTGCGTCGATCCACAAGGCGTTTTCACGCAGATATCCGTTCAAAAGTTTCAGGTCCGTCAGGGGCCGGGGTTTAATGCCTGCAGCGCACATGCTTTCAAAAAAGTATTTCGTATCGGCGCTGAATTTATCGTGATCGCCCAGATAGAACACATCTACCTGCAATCCGCCGCGCTTTTGCAGTTCCATTGCCGAAACAAAACCGTCCCCGCCGTTATTGCCGTTGCCGCAAAAGATCTGCACCTGCGTGGTCCTGTTCCGGCGGCAAAGCTCCAGGGCGCAATCGGCCACGGCGCGGCCGGCTTGCAGCATTAGCGCCGTTCCGGGGATGTTCCGAACTTCCATGGCGTCCCGGTCGATATTCCGGGCGGCTTCCGCCGTGACGATAGGTATCATGCCGTTTCTCCATTCAGCTTCGCAACGATCCCCAGAATTCCGTCAAAGCGGTCGATCTCGTAATCGGCGCCGTGGTCGACGGTATTGAAAATGTCGCCGTAGCGCGCAAAGACCGTCCGCATACCGATATTTTTCGCACCGATCATATCCCGTTCGGGCCAGTCGCCGAGCATCAGGCATTCTTCCGGGGCGGCCTTCAGCTGTTCCAGCGCCATCCTGAAGGGAAGGGGAGACGGTTTAAATACCCCGCTGTCGCTGTGGGTTACGACCACATCAAAGAGGTGGTGAAAATTCAGCTGATAGAGCCGCAGCCATGCTTCCCGGCCGGGAGCGTCCGAGACTACCGCCAGTTTGATCCCTTTTTTGATCAATGTGATCAGCGTGGCATACACGGCCGGATAAGGTTTCAGCGCGGCTTCACGGCTTTTTTTATAACCGCTGATGGCGGCTGCCAGATATTTGTGATCGTAGCGGCCGTTGAATTCCAGGATCACGTCGTCAAAGACGGTCTGGTATTCCCAGCCTTTTTCTTCATAGATCTCAAAAATCCGCCGGTAGACCGTTTCACCGTCCGCCCGCAGTCCGGCTTCCAGCATAGCGCTGACGCCGCCGCGTACGGCCTGCTTTTTCAGCAGAGAAAAATCCACCAGGGTATTGTCCAGATCGAAAATCACGGCTTTGATCATAAAAGAATATATAAAAATCCCATCCCTTCGGCAAAGGGCATTCTTATATTATTAAAAATAAAAAGAAATCTGTTTCTTTTGTTAAGAAAATTATTTTACATTTTCGCATAGTATAAACCATGAAACCCAATATGTTGAAATCTTCCGCGAAAAGACCGGAAAAACAAAGGTAATGTTCTTCCTTGTCAGGGATCGCGCGAATATTTGGAAAGGAGCATATAGCATGAAGACAGGTAAAAGCGTTTTGCCGGTATTGCTTCTGATGATCGCGGGTATCCTCGGGGCGCAGACGATCCAGGAGCTGGAAAAGTATGCGAACAACGGGAATGCGGACGCCCAGTATCTTCTCGGAGCCAAATATTACGATGGCAAAGACGTTGGAAAGGATTTTAACAAGGCCGTTTATTGGAGCGAAAAAGCCGCAAACCAGGGTAAAATGGAAGCCCAATATAATATGGGTTTTTTCTACGAACAGGGAGCGGGCGTCGAGAAGGATTACGCAAAGGCGGCGGAATGGTATACGAAGGCCGCGAACCAGGGACATAAATTTGCGCAGGGACAGCTGGGCTATTTTTACTATTCCGGCTTTGGGGTGGAGAAAGACTATCAGCGCGCCCTCTATTGGTATGAACTGAGCGCCAATAAAGGAGTTGATTATGCCCAGTATTCAATGGGTTATATTTATGAGAAGGGACTGGGTACCGAGAAAAATATCGACAAAGCGATCGAATGGTACAGAAAGGCAGTGGCACAGAAACACGAAGCTTCAAAAAAACCCTTATACGAGCTTCTTTCTGAAGGTAAAGGAGGAGAGGATGCGTATCCGGAAGTTTTCCGCCTGCTCGGGGAACTGCTGGAGAAAGATCCCGAAAATGAGGATTATCAGTATAGCATGGCACAGATGTATTTAAACGGGAAAGGCGTTGCCAAAGATGAAAAAAGCGCTTTTCACTGGATGAAAATATGTGCGGACAATGAACATATCGATGCCATGTATGACCTTGCGTACATGTATTACGACGGTGTCGGTACGGAAGTGGACAGCACGGAGGGAGACTACTGGTACGAACTTGCCGAAGAATACGAAAACGAATGGTACTACTGGGGGTGGTAGCGCCAGGTGAGGACAATATAAAGGGCGGAAGCCGAATTCCGCAGTAAAGGGCTCCGTGAAAACGGTTTCTTTTCCAAATACAGAAAAGACGGGATTGAAATAAAAGCGCATGTAAGTCCATGTTTGCGGCATTTTTTAATACAGTATCAAAGGAGAAAGGTATTATGAAAATATTGAAGACAGCTTTCGTGGCACTGTTCTTAATCGGAGCGGGTTTATTAATGGCCGTCGATTACAACGAAGTCCTGCGCCTGGCTCAGCAGGAGAATGCAGAGGCGCAGTTCTGGCTTGGCTATGAATACTATAAAGGCGAAAATCTGACAAAAGACAATGCAGCCGCAAAATTCTGGATGGAAAAATCCGCCTTGCAGGGTTATACCGAGGCGGAATATTTGATGGGCTGGTTCTATGACAATGCCGAAGGCATGGAACATGACCAGGTGAAGGCATTCGAATGGTATTTTCGCGCCGCGGAGAAAGGGCACGCCAATTCACAGGGGGAAATTGCTTATATGTACTATACCGGGTCCGGAGTGGCACAGAATTTTGCCGAATCCGCCCGCTGGTATCTGAAGAGCGCCGAAGGCGGCGCCGACTTTGCGCAGCATTCGCTTGCCTACATGTATATGGAGGGAGAGGGCCTGGAACAAAACGATACGCAGGCGATTTACTGGTTCAGAAAGAGCGTGGCGCAGGGCTATGAGGAATCAAAAGGACATCTGTTCGAGCTGCTGTACGACGGCAAGGGAGGCGAAGCGGCCTATCCCGAAGCTTTCCGCCTGCTCGGGGAACTGCTGGAGAAAGATCCCGAAAATGAGGATTATCAGTATAGCATGGCACAGATGTATTTAAACGGGAAAGGCGTTGAAAAGGATGAGGAGGATGCGTTCTACTGGATGGAACAAGCAGCGCTGAACGAGCATATCGGAGCCCAGTTCACATTGTCGGATATGTATTATAAGGGAATTGGAACCAAGGTCGACAGTACATACGGGGATTACTGGCTGGAAACGGCCGAAGAAAACGAATACTGGGAATATTACGGATGGTAAATAAATAAAAAGGAGATAGATGATGCGACGTTTCCCTTTAGTGTTATTCTTCCTGCTCCTGACGGCAGGAACGGGCTTGCTTTATGCGCATTGCGAGATCCCCTGCGGGATTTACGGGGATTCCCTGCGCTTTGAACTGATCCGCGAGCATGTGCTGACTGTTGAAAAGTCCATGCGGGAGATCGAAGCCATCGGCAAATCCAAAAAGCCCGACCTGCATCAGCTGGTGCGCTGGGTTGACAATAAAGAAGAACATGCCCGGCTGATCCAGGAGATCGTCTCGCAGTATTTTCTGCATCAGCGCATCAAACCGGTGAGCGAAGGAGAGCCGGGACGCGACTTTTATGTGCAGAAAGTGGAGCTGCTGCACCGCATTCTGGTCAGTGCAATGAAGTGCAAGCAGGGGACAAACCTTGCGGATGCGCAGGACATTCTAAATTTTCTTGCCCGCTTTGAGCAACTGTACTGGGCAGAACACGGGCACACGCATTAAGAGAAGTCCCGAAATTTGCCGGAAATAAAAAAAGGCTCCGTTGCGGAGCCTTTTTTACTTTTCCTGTATCCGATCAGAAGCTGAGTTCTTTTCCGGTGATCAGGCGTTCACGTTCGGGATCGATCAGGTTTCGCCATTCGGTGTCGAGGCGTCCCTTATTGAAAGCGTTGATCGCATTCTGAGAATCTCCCAGTTTTGCGTAAGCGATTCCCAGTTCGAACCAGCCGCCGCCGAAACGGGTGTTGACATTGGTTACTTCCCGTGCGACATCCAGCGCTTTGCTGTATTGTTCGGAGCGGTTATAGGCGTACGCAAGGCGGTAATTGGTCAGATATTTGTTCCGGGGATTCGGTACCAGCGCCGCGGCCTTTTCCAGATGCACAATGGCTTCTTCAAAGCGTTCCTGGTTGTTCAAAAGTTCGCCGTAGCTTTCCCGGGCGGCCGGAGATTCCGGATCCAGTTCAATAGATTTCTTTAAATAAATTTCCGCTTGGGCAAGATTGTTCTCTGCCAGATAGGTTTGGCCGAGCGTCGAATAGGATTTGGCATCGCGGGGATCCAGTCTGATGGCTTCCTGCAGGGCGTCCTCTGCTTTTTTATATTTACGGTCCCTGCGGTAGACACTGCCGAGATTGTACCAGGCAGACTGGCTTTCCGGGTTGTAATGAACCGCTTTTTCCATATTCTCGATCGCGGCTGCGATATCGCCGGCGCGCAGCTTGATGTTGCCAAGAATGGAATAGGCCGAACCGAATTCGGGATTAATGCGCAGGCTGGTCAGGGTTTTGCGTTCCGCCGAAGTCAGGTCTCCCGAGCGCAGGGAGTTGATGGCTTCCTGCAGGATACGGGCGGCCAGAATGTTCTTTGCCTTTGTATACTTTTCCACATTCGGGGCCAGAATTCCGGCTTTGTCGAAATTATCGCGGGCTGCATCGTAGTCCTCTTCCTGAATGGCTACGAAACCCAGCCGGTAATAGATCTCCGCAATGGAAGGGTTCTTTTCGATCAGTTCGTTATAAATACGTTTGGCGGTATCGTAATTGCGGCTGTCCACTTCGCGCTGCGCATCCTTGATCTGGTTGATAAGATCACGCAGTTCGTCGAATTTATCGCGATAGGATTGTTCGGTAGGATTGGATACGATGGCTTTGCGGACAAAGTCCTGGGCTTCGTTCAGGTTCCCGTACATCAGTTCGATCTGATGATAAGCATAAAGGGCGGGTGCAAAGGAGGAGTCCCGCGCCAGTGTTTCATCCAGGATCTGCTGGGCGGCAGGCGCATCAAAGACCTCCAGCAGCGCGACAGCTTCATTCACTTTTTCAGTCAGCAGCTCCGCCTGATTCTGTGCCAATGCCGCTGAAAAAACGCCAATAACACAAAGAAATATGATGGATACTCTTTTCAGGGTCATACACTATCCTTTCGTAATCCGGTGTGCCCTTTGGGAACACGATGTTGACAAGTACCCGGGGCGGGACTTGAACCCGCATAACGTAACCGTTACATGGCCCTCAACCATGCGCGTCTGCCAATTCCGCCACCCGGGCGGCAAAGTGTGCAAATATATGCACACAAAATAAAATTTTCAAATATTTATTTGCGCTCTTCCGTCTGCGGCTGCTGGATCGGCTGCTCGATCTCAACATTGGCGGGAGCGGACAAGCCGGATGCCTGGGTTGGGATCTGCTTCCCGGACTGCTGCTGCACCACGCTTTCAGCACCCGTCGTACTGCGGCGGGCAACGGTAATATTGATGGCCAGAATAAGAATGAAGAAAAGAATGCCGGCCCATTGCGTGAATTTTGACAGAAAGGTTGCGGCGCCGCGTCCGCCCAAGACCGAAGATCCGGCCGTCATGGCCGCCATGCCATCTCCTTTGGAGGACTGCATTAACACCGAGATCACCAGCAGAATGGAGGTGATGATCAAAAGAATGACAAAGAAAGTATACATATTGACATTTCCTTTTATTTGTTGATGGTATCCGCTATTTCAATAATGCGGAAAAAATCTTCCGCTTTCAGACTGGCGCCGCCGATCAGCAGTCCGTCGATATCCGCTTCCGACAGGAGTTCCGCCGCATTGTCCGGTTTGGCGCTGCCGCCGTAAAGGATTCGCAGAAGCTGCGCCGTTTCCGCTCCCGCAATTTCCGAGAGGAGCTTACGAATATAACGGTGAACTTCCTGGGCTTGTTCCGGTGTTGCGGTAAGTCCGGTGCCGATAGCCCAGACGGGTTCATAGGCGATCAGCATTTTTCGGATCTCGCCTACCGCAAATCCCGCCAGGGCGCCGCTGAGCTGGGTCTTGATCACGGCATTGGTTACGCCTTTTTCACGCTCTTCGCGGGTTTCCCCGATACAGATCACCGGAGTAAGTCCGTTTTCCAGGGCCTTGCGGGTCTTTGCATTAACGCCGGCGTCATCTTCGTGGAAATACTGGCGGCGTTCCGAGTGACCGATCAGGACATGGCTGCAACCGGCTTCCCTGAGCATGGCCGCCGATATTTCTCCGGTAAAGGCGCCCTTGTCTTGCTGATGAAGATTCTGTCCGCCCACGTGAACCGGGCTTCCTTTCAGAAGCGACACCATTGTGCCGATAGAAGTAAAAGGCGGGCAAAGCAGAATGTCCGGGCGCTTACCCTCCAGCCCGCGTGCGCGCAGCTCACGGCAAAAGGTTTCCGTTGCCGCAGCGGTATGGTTCATTTTCCAGTTACCGGCTATAAGTAAATTTCGCATGGTATCCTTTCGTATAGATTTATGAATATCAGGATTTTTCGCTGATCTTTTCAACGGCAGGCAGTTTCAGACCGGAAATAAGTTCCAGGGAGGCGCCGCCGCCGGTGGAAACGTGACTGATCTTATCCGAAAATCCGAGTTTCTTGACTGCCGAGACCGAATCGCCGCCGCCGACCACGGTAATGGCGCCGTTTGCCGTTGCTTCGGCGACCGCGGCACAGACCATTTCGGTGCCCTTGGCAAAGTTCGGCATTTCAAATACGCCCATCGGGCCGTTCCAGAGCACGGTATTGCTTTTACGGATCACATCGGCGAACAGCCGCACAGAGCGGGGACCGATGTCCAGTCCGATCTGGCCGGGTTTGATCTCGTCCACATCCACAATGCTGGAGGGCGCATCGTTCTCGAAGGCTTCCGCGATCACAACATCGAGGGGCAAAAGGAAATTCACGCCGGAATCCTTAACGGCTTCCAGGATCTCCTTTGCAAGTTCCACTTTGTCTTCTTCGACCAGGGAAGCGCCGATCTCATAGCCCTTTGCCTTAAAAAAAGTAAAGATCATTCCGCCTCCGATGATCAGGTTGTCAACCTTGTTCATCAGATGCCGGATAGTGTCGATCTTGCCGCTGATTTTGGCTCCGCCCAATATGGCGGTATAGGGGTGCAGCGGATCCTCGAGTTTGTCTTTCAGATAGATCAGTTCCTTTTCCAAGAGCAGGCCGGAAATGATCTGCTCAAAATGATCGCAAACACCGGCGGTCGATGCGTGTGCCCGGTGCGAGGTTCCGAAAGCGTCGTTGACATAGGCATCGGCCAGCGAAGCCAGCTTTTGGGCAAAGGCGGGGTCGTTGTCTTTTTCTTCTTTATGAAAACGCAGATTTTCCAACAGCAGAACCTGTCCGGGCTTCAGTTCGCGGGCGAGTTTTAGGGCTTCGGGGCCGACACAGTCGGATGCAAAAAGTACCGGAGTTTCCAGCAGCTGGCTCAAACGTTCGCGGACCGGCTTCAGGCTGAAAGCTTCCTCGTAACCGCTTCCTTTGGGGCGGCCTAGATGGCTCATGCAGATGACGGAACCGCCGTCATCGAGGATTTTCTTTATGGTTGGCAGCGAAGAAACAATCCGGAAATCGTTGGTGATATTTCCGTTTGCATCAATAGGAACGTTGAAATCAACCCGGATCAGGGTCCGGCGCTTGCGGAAATTCACATCTTTCACTGTTAATCGCGACATGCTTGTCCTCCACGATGTTTTAGTTTGCAAATATAATACATTTTTATAAAAAACGAAGGATTTTTTATCGCTCCCCCAAAGCGCGGAGTCGCCGATCTGCAGGCGCTTGCCGATGTTTAAGCGGTCCGCCCGGCTCCGGGCGCAAATGCGGGAATAAAATGCTTGTCTCCCGCGGAATCTTCCGTAAATTATTTTGTGTTTGATGGAAATAATCAATAGATTAGCACGAATCACAGTACGGCGCCCAATGCCCCTTTACATTTAAGGAATGCCTATGGAAATAAAACATCAAATGATCGGTACGACACTGCTTTTTAAATGCCATAATCCGGTCTTCAATGAAGTCAGCGTGATCCAGTATAAGCGCAATCTTGCCACGCTGATCGAAAAGAACAACATTCAGGATATCATTCTGGATGTTGAAAATATCCGCATCGCGGATAATTTCGGTCTTGGTGCACTGCTTTTTGCGCGCCGTTATACCCGTGCCAACAATAACCGCTGCATTCTGGCCATGCCGCGGCCGAAACTGGTCAGTCTGCTAAAGACGGCAAAGCTGGCGGAATCTTTTACCATTATCGACCGCCGGGAGGAGTTTCAGGCGTATTTGAAAATGCTGGTGGAAAAGCAGGACCAGGAAAAAGCGGAGCGCGAAGCCGAAAAAGCGCGCAAGGCCGAGGAAGCCAGTAAGGCGGCCGAAGAAGCAAAAAAGGCGGAGGAGGCGAAGAAGTCCGAAGAAACGCCCAAAACCGAAGAACCCGCCAGGAGCGGGGGAGCGGAACAGCCCGTTGCTCCGGAAGAACCCGAAACGCCCGCAGAGGTCAAAAAACAGCGCCGCCACTATTCAAGAAAACCCCGGAATAACAACCATAGCGAAACTTGAGCGCTCCGGATTTTTTACCGATCAAATCAGGAACGGTGCCGGGAAGGCACCGTTTTTTTTATTGCAGGGAAAAGCCTGGATCAGGCCTGCTCGCGGATCTTTTTGATGACCCTGTTCGCATAGCCCGGAAGTATCATGGACAGTTTCCGGATATCGCTGCGGTATTCCTCAAAAAACCAGTCCAGATCTTCGGGAATTCCCAGATCGCGGACAATGGCCGCACGCTGGCAGTAATTGTGTTGTTTGCCGTTCCAGGTGTCAATGTGATTTCCAGAGAGGTAAATACCCGCACCATAAGCAATAAATTCGACGGCGCCCGGCGGCAGGCGCTTCTGCAGGCCATGCAGGTAGGGACCGTCCAGCAGAACGCCGTCGGCCACCAGCCATTGCCCTTCAAAGAATATTTCCACCCAGGCGCTTATCAGCGTTTCCGGCAGAAGGGAATAGGCAGGCGCAAGCAGCAGCCCTTTGAAAAGGTCCTTTTTTATGCGGAAAGCATGCCAGCGGCAAAGGATACCGCAGGCGTCCAGGAGGGTCTTAAGAAGAATACATTTGTTCAGCCCGGCGGCTTTTCCGGCAGCCAGCACTGCAGATGCGGGCAGTAATGGCCGGGACGTGAAACCGAAAGGGATCTCGTTTTTGACATAATCGTGAATGCACATGATCTTGTTGCGTTCGATCAGCTTCTCCCAATTCCTTTCGGCGATCAGTTCGCGCAGCGCCGCGGAATCTGCATCAAATATTTTAGTGGAATCTTTCAGCACGGGCATCCTATCGTTAGTAGTATAAATATACAATTTCATCGTCGGGTATGAAACGTGTTTTTGAGGATTTTTTCATTTGAAATAAGCAAAAAAAACCTGTATTATTGACGCGTTCAAAAAAGCGTCTTTTTCAGCCCGTTTCTAATCATTTAATGTATATATCATTAGTATAACAGACAGAATAATATTATATTATGCCATGAAAAAAATCACGTCCGCGATCGACAGGATCGTCATGCGCATAGCGGGCAAACACGCCCTGGAAGAGTACCGTGCCTACAAGAGCTGGAATGCCATTGTGGGGGATGTGATCGCGAAGGTTGCCGTGCCGCTGCGCGTACAGAACGGGATCATTTACGTCAGTGTCAAAAACAGCACCTGGCGGCAGGAGCTTCTGATGCAGAAGCCGCTGATCCTGAAAAAATACGCGGCGGAGTTCGGGCCGGGGCTCATTCAGGACATACGATTGAAATAAGGATAAACGAACACGCTTAAGAAAAAGGCAAAAGGAGATGTATGTATCAAAGCAGTGCAAGTGATTACAATTCAAATAAGATAAAGGTGCTGGAAGGCCTTGAAGCGGTCCGAAAACGTCCCGCCATGTACATCGGGGACACCGGAAAGCGCGGTCTGCATCACCTGGTTTACGAGGTAGTGGACAACTCCATCGATGAAGCGCTGGCGGGTTATTGCACGCATATCCAGGTTGCGGTCAACAAGGACGGCAGCGTCAGCGTGGAGGACGACGGCCGCGGTATGCCGGTCGATCTGCATGCCGAACAGAAAAAACCCGGTGTTGAGGTCATTATGACGGTCCTGCACGCCGGCGGAAAGTTTGACAAAGGCAGTTACAAGGTTTCCGGCGGCCTGCATGGCGTGGGTGTTTCCGTTGTGAACGCGCTGTCCAAATGGGTCAGAGTTCAGGTCAACCGCAACAACAGGATCTATGTACAGGAATATGCTTACGGTAAAGCGCAGACCGGACTGATCGAAAGCGGAAAATCGAAGAGCACGGGAACGATTGTCACCTTTATGCCGGATGATTCGATCTTTACCGAAGCCGTATTTGAATACAATATTCTGCGCGACCGCTTGCGCGAACTGGCTTTTTTGAACAAGGACGTACAGATTTCCCTGCGTGACGAACGCGACGGGCGCGAGGATTCCTTTCACTACAAGGGCGGCATCCGTGAATTTGTCGAATATCTGAATGAAGCGCGCGCACCCCTGCACCCCAAACCGGTGTACATGGAGGGCGAACGCAGCGACGTCAGCGTGGAATTCGCCTTTCAGTACAACGATACCTACAACGAGAACTTTTTTTCCTATGTAAACTGTATCAACACCATTGAGGGGGGGACCCATTTGACCGGCGCCCGCACGGCGCTGACGCGCGCGCTGAACAATTATGCGCAGAAAAACAATATGTTCAAGACCATCAAGGCAAAGGACTTCTCGCTGAGCGGCGAAGACACCCGCGAGGGCATTACCGCCGTGATCTCGGTCAAGGTACCGGAGCCGCAGTTCGAAGGACAGACAAAGACCAAACTGGGTAACAGCGATGTCAAGGGAATTGTCGACAGCCTCGTAATGGAAAACCTGAACGAATATTTCGAGACCAACCCCTCTGTGGCGAAACGGATCATTGAAAAATCCGTGCTAGCCGCAAAGGCCAGGGAGGCGGCCCGTACGGCGCGCGAACTGACCCGACGCAAAAACGCACTGGAGCTCAGCGGGCTGCCCGGAAAGCTGGCGGACTGTTCTATCAAGGACCCAGCACACTGCGAACTGTATATTGTCGAGGGCGATTCGGCGGGGGGATCGGCCAAACAAGGGCGCGACCGCCGTTTTCAGGCCATTCTGCCGTTGAGAGGCAAGATCCTGAACGTGGAAAAGGCCCGCTACGACCGGGTGCTGGAAAGCAAAGAGATCCAGGCGCTGTTCACTGCGATCGGCGGCGGTCTGCGGGACGATTTCGACGTTGAAAAGATCCGTTACCACAAGGTTATCATCATGACCGATGCGGACGTGGACGGCGCGCATATCCGGACCTTGCTGCTGACCTTTTTCTTCCGGCAGATGCGGGACCTGATCACCCACGGGCACGTATTTATCGCCCAGCCGCCGCTGTACCGGCTTAAACAGGGCAATACGGAGCGCTATGCCTACGATGACAACGAGATGGACATGATCATAACCCGGATGAAAAAAGACAAGGCGATGAAGGTCAATTTGTCGCGCTATAAGGGTCTGGGAGAAATGAATCCCGATCAGCTCTGGAGCACCACTATGGATCCCGAAGCGCGGACGATCCGCCGGGTAACGCTGGATGATGCCAGTGCCGCCGATCACATGTTCTCCGTCCTGATGGGCGAAAACGTCGAAGCCCGACGACTGTTCATTGAAGAAAACGCTAAATATGTCAAGAACCTCGATGTGTAAAGCGCATCGGGAATGTTTATAAAAAAGAGAGGAAACATTGGCTAACGAACGAATTATTCCGGTCAATATTGAAGAAGAACTTCAGAACTGCTATCTCGATTACTCCATGTCCGTAATCGTTTCCCGCGCCCTTCCGGATGTGCGCGACGGCATGAAGCCGGTGCACCGCCGCATTTTATACGGGATGTACGAACTGGGCATGCAATACAATAAACCCTATAAAAAGTCCGCGCGTATCGTCGGTGATGTGCTGGGTAAGTACCACCCTCACGGCGATTCCTCGGTCTATAACGCCATGGCGCGGCTGGCACAGGATTTTGCGATGCGTTACTGCATTGTTGACGGCCAGGGAAACTTTGGCTCCATCGATGGCGACAGTCCCGCCGCCATGCGCTATACCGAAGCCCGTCTTGCGCGCATTGCCGACGAGATCCTGACGGATATCGACAAGGATACGGTGAATTTTATCCCGAACTTTGACGATTCCCTGACCGAGCCCTCCGTCATGCCCAGCAAGATCCCCTATCTGCTGATCAACGGTGCGACCGGTATTGCCGTGGGCATGGCCACGAATATTCCTCCGCACAACATTCGCGAGGTCTGCGATGCCATCGTCGCCTGCGTCGAGAATCCCGAGATCAGCACCAAAGAACTGATGGAGTTCATCAAGGGACCCGATTTCCCGACCGGCGCACTGGTTTACGGCAAGTCGGGACTTTTTGCGGCTTACGATACCGGTTCCGGCAAGATCACCATGCGCGCCCGGGCAAATGTGGAACAGATCCGCAACAACCGCGACCAGATCATCTTTACCGAGATCCCCTATCAGATCAACAAAAGCAACCTTATCGAACGCATTGCCGACCTGGTCCGCGGAAAGGTTATCGACGGGATCAGCGACCTGCGGGATGAGTCGGACAAAGAGGGGATCCGCATTGTTATTGAGCTGAAGAAGGATTTTGAACCGCAGGTGGTATTGAACAATCTTTACAAGCACACCGCCTTGCAGAGTACCTTTGGCATCAATATGCTGGCGTTGGTCAACGGCATTCCCAAAGTGCTTCCCCTGCGCGACATGCTGCTGCTCTTTGTTGAGCACCGGCACAATATCATTGTGCGGCGGACGCGCTTTGAACTGAACAAGGCCGAAGAGCGCGCCCATATATTGGAAGGCTTCAAGATCGCCCTCGACAATATTGACGAAGTGATCGAGATCATTAAAAAATCATCCAGCGTCGCCAATGCGCGCCAGAACCTGATGAGCCGCTTTGCTTTCTCCGATGCGCAGGCTCAGGCCATTCTGGACCTGCGTTTGCAGAAACTGACCGGCCTGGAACGCGAGAAGATTATCCAGGAATACATCGACCTGCTGAAACAGATCGAGCGGCTTAAGTACATACTTGATAACAAGGACAAACGTATGGAGATCCTGGTGCAGGAAACCCGGGAAATCCGGGAAAAATACGGTGACGAGCGGCGTACCGAGATCATTGCGGATGCCGGGGATTTTTCGATCGAGGACATGATCGCCGATGAAGAAATGGCCATAACCATTACGCATAACGGATTCATCAAACGGACGGCGGTCAACGTATACCGCGCCCAGCGCCGCGGCGGTGTTGGAAGACTGGGAGCTACGGCCAAAGACGACGATTTCGTAGAAAATCTCTTTATCGCGTCTACCCACGACTATCTGATGTTCTTTACCAATATGGGCAAGGTCTACTGGCTGAAAGTACACGAGATCCCCGAAGCGGGACGCGCGACCCGCGGGCGTGCCATTGTCAATCTGCTGGAATGCGAGAAGGAAGAAAAAGTCCGTGCTTTCCTGAACGTCCGCGATTTCAACGGCGACCGTTACATTGTGATGGCCACGAAAAAGGGCACCATCAAGAAAACCCGCCTGGATGCCTACAGCCGGCCCCGCCGCACGGGCATTATTGCCGTCAACCTGGTCGACGGCGACGACCTTATCGGCGTGGATATCACCAACGGCAAGCAGGATATTATCCTGGGGACCCGCAAAGGCAAGGCCATCCGCTTCAACGAAGGCCATGTCCGCGATATGGGCCGCAGCGCCACTGGTGTCCGCGGCGTAACACTGGAACCCAAGGATGACGCCGTTGTCGATATGGTCGTGGTCAAGCGCGAAGGCGCCACGGTACTGGCCGTCAGCGAACGCGGTTACGGCAAACGTTCCGATATCATAGACTACCGTATCACCAACCGCGGCGGCAAGGGCGTGATCACCCTGAAGACGAACAGCAAGATCGGCCAGATGGTCGCACTCAAGGAAGTCGTGGATTCCGACGATCTGATGATCATCACCAAGAACGGACTCCTGATCCGCCAGAACATTAGCCGCATCAGCACGCTATCGCGGAATACGCAGGGCGTCCGGCTGATCAATCTGCACGAAGACGACCGCATTTCCGCCGTACGTTACGTCATGGAATCGGACGAAGAGAACGGCAATGAACTCAAGGTCATGAAAGGCGAATAATGACAAGCGCTGACCGCATACGCTGTATACGGGAAGAGATACGGGCTCTGAGCCCTCATCCGGAACGGGTGCGCCTGATCGCGGTCAGCAAAAAACAGGACCTTGGACGGATGCGGAAAGCCGCCGAGGCCGGTATCCGGGATTTTGGCGAGAACCGCATCCAGGAAGCCGCGGACAAATTTTCGCAGGAGGCCTTTCCCGGGATCACCCGGCATTTTATCGGATATCTGCAGTCAAACAAAGTAAATAAATGCTTGCAGAATTTTAATTGGCTTCATAGTTTGCAGACAGAGAAACTTGCCGGCCTGATCGCACACAGTGAAATACCGCTTTTGTGTCTGATCGAAGTCAATATTTCCGGAGAAAGCAGCAAGTCCGGGATACGGCCGGAAGCGCTGCGGACCTTTGTAAAAGGGCTTTCCGCCTGTCCGGGACTGCAGGTCCGCGGACTGATGGGCATTGCGCCCCTGACGGAAGATGAAAACACCGTCCGGCGTGCTTTTGCGCTTTTGCGGGAACTTGCTCTGGATTGCCGTTCGCTGGAAACGGAGGATTTGCACTTTGACGAGCTTTCCATGGGAATGAGCGGTGATTACCGCATTGCCCTGCAGGAAGGCGCGACCATGCTGCGGATCGGAACCGCGATTTTCGGGCCACGGCAAAGCTGAAAGGAAGGGGAATGCACTGGATCGATTTTTCAGGATTGAAAGTGAAAGAGGCGCTTCTGCCCGAGGGCTGGACCTTTGCATCCGCAAACGCGGCGCTTCCCGCAGAAAGCATTGCCGGAAAGGGCGAATTGCTTCTGCTGAGCATGCGATCGGATGCACTGGAGCCCGGAACCTTGCGCTTTGTGGCCGATCACCTCAATCTGTCCGGAAGCAATCCCTTGCGCGGGCATAATAATGATGAACACGGAGTACGCTTCCCGGATATGTCGGAACCTTACCGCGTGCCGGAGGCTGTCCGGGATCAAGCGCTGCTGATCCGCGCCGGTCAGCATCCCCGCTATCCTTCAGATGCGCCCGAAGCGGCGCCACTGGTCTATCAGACTATCATTGCAAAACATCAGTCAAAAACGGTCATTGCCCTGCTCTATGGCCGGAAAGTCAATGCAGAACAACTATTGAAAGCAATACAGGGAGTCAATCATGCATAAGAATTCAATGAACAAAGTGATCCTGGTCGGCCGTCTCGGACAAAATCCCGAACAGCGTGCCACACCGGGAGGTACGACGGTCACCAATTTCAGCATTGCCACCAACGAGACTTATAAATCCCAGGACGGTGAATACAATGACAACACCGAATGGCACCGTTGCGTAGCTTTTGGCAAAACGGCGGAGTATATCGGAAGTTTTTTCACAAAGGGACGTCTGGTTTATGTGGACGGACGTCTGCGTACACGCAAATGGACCGACCAGAGCAACGTTACGCACTACAGCACCGAGGTCATTGTTGAAACGGCCATGTTGCTCGACCGCGGACCACAGGCTGAAGACGGCGTTTACGCGCCGCCCGCCAAAACCAGCAATAACACCAACAGCAAAGCGCGCGTCCGCGAGCAGGATGCGGGAAGCAACGAACCCGTTCTGCCGGAAAATGAGGAAGAGCTGCCTTTCTGACAGGAGTCCCGATGACGCCTTTCTTTTACGATCCGGAAATGCTGCAGGAGGAAGATAGCGCCGCGATGGTGATCTGTCCGCTCTGCGGAAATCCGGTCAATAACCACAGTGCTGAGGAACTCTATACCGTCGATGTGGTGGAAAGCGATTTTCGCGTCCGCACTCTGGATGACGATATTCTGGACAGCTGGCTGGTCTTTTGTCATCACTGCCTTTATGTTACGCACGATTTCCGGCTCATCCCCGAAGACAGCGACCGTCTCCGCGAAATTGTGGAATCGGAGGAATACCGGGAACGTTTTACGGACATTGAACCCACGACCCTGGAGATATTCGAACATTTTTTGTATTTGCTGGAAAAGGCGGAAGCGCCGCCCATGGTCTTTGCGGATACCTATCTGCGCATGTCCTGGCTTTACGATGACGAAGAACAGAACGAAAAGGCGGATGCCTTCCGCGAAAAAGCGATCCGCAATTTTGCCAAATCCCTGCTTGTCAGCGATCCGGACGAAAAAGAGCGTTCGCTGATCTACTATTATATTGCGGAATTAAGCCGGAGGAACGGGGAATTCGAGCGGGCCAAAAAAGCGCTGCTGAAGATGGACATGAAACAAACGATGTTCCGGCGCCTGTACGAGCTGCAGAGCGGACTGATCCGCGAGCGCAACCGCAAAGCGGCACTGATGCCGCGGGAGGAATAAGGAAATGATGATCAACTATCCCGAATTTGAGGCAATGCTGCTGGAACAGGAAGCCGGTGCGACCACCATCCTGTTCAAGTACATCAACATCCTGAACCGCTACTTCAACGAACATTCCGGACTTTCCCGCAACGCCCAGCGGGAGTCGCTGGAATATTTGTACAAGGAAGTGCGCGCCGCCCATCCGCTGATGGCCATATTTCCGAATCTGCATGCCTTTATGCTGGAGAAGATGGAGAAGAGCAAAAAAAGCGTTCCGGAGATCCTGAATGTTTTTGCGGAGAAGACCAATGCCAATATTTCCAAAACCATTGAGACCTGCGTCAGCAAGCTGATCAAGGACGGCTCCTTTATTTTTACCTTCAGCCACAGTTCGGTGGTGCGCAAGGCCATCATGGAAGCCGCCAGCCGCGGACGCCGTTTTGAGGTAATCCTGACCGAGGCGCGTCCGGTGGGCGAGGGGGTCGCTTTGGCAAAATTCCTCGGCCGCGCCGGAATCCCGGTCTCGCTGTATACCGATGCCGCCATGGAGCTGGCGATCTCGCGTTCGGACCTGGTGCTGGTGGGTACGGATTGGTACTGGCACCGGGGCTTTATCAATAAGATCGGGACTCACTCCGCATTGCGCATTGCCGAGGAGCGGGAAAAACTGTTTTACATCCTCAGCGACACCAGCAAGCAAATGCCAACCCCGCCGTCCGACTGGTCCCGCGACAAGCACCCGCAGTCCCAGCTTTTGATGGAAAGCATTGAAAACGTAACGGTCTTTAATCCCTACTTTGAATCGATCTGGTACCGCGGCGTCGACGGTATCGTCATCGACGGGGAAATGAAACGTTTTGACGCAAAGCACGAGATCATCATGTAAACCTTTCGGAAAAGGAGCGGGTCCCATGTCCCAGTATTACAATTACAAAACCGCAGTGCTCATTCTTTTGATGAGCCTGATCGCATATCTCGTTCTGGTGGTGGGCCTGTATTACAATCCCGATATCATGGGCAGTGCTCCGCAGGCCCTCGGCTATATTGCGCTGATCTTTTTTGAACTGCTCCTGCTTGTACCGCTGCTCCTCTATGTGATCGGAAACAAAAAATCCGTTAAGCACGCGTTCCGTTTACGCCCCGTTCCCCTGGGCGGAATTCGGGACATCCTTTTTGTTGCCGTGGGCATGTTCGTTGCCCTTGAGCTGATCCGCTACCTGATGGAACGCTTCCTGAATTTCGATCCGGTCTTCGGTTCGTATTACCGGGTAGACTACCCTTTGAATATTCTTTTGCTCTTTTTCCTGAGCGTGGTCATCACACCGGTGGTGGAAGAGGCGGTGTTCCGCGGTTACCTGCTTCGGGTCATGCTGCGCAACAAGTATTCCCCGCTGATCGCTATCATTACCACCGCCCTGCTTTTTTCCCTGAGCCATCTGACCTACCGGAATGCGGCCGGCATTTTTGTCGCCGGTCTGATCCTTGGTTATGTCGCGTATTCCTATTACTCCATCATCCCCGCTATTATCATTCACAGCCTTTTTAATCTCATGGTCCTGATCGACGTGAACATTCCCGCTATTCGTGAACTGGTACTCGGCGCACGCTCCTACGTAGTCTGGATCCTGTGCGCCGGGGGCATCGTGGCAATGACGCTGGGGCTTTTGAATATCAAGAACAAGGTACATATCCACCGTACAAAACGCGGCCTAAACTCGGAAGGAGTCGACGATGAGAAATAACGAAGTCATCCTGCTGGTAGATGCCTATCGCAAACTGCACCGCAGGGGAGCCAAGCTCAATCTGATCAACATCATCGACAAGACTCACCCCGCCGACCTGGCGCTGTTGTTCCGGTCCTTTACGCTCCACGAGCGCCTCTACTTTTTCTCGCTGATCAAAAACAACGAGAAAAAGGCGGAAGTGCTTTCCGAAGCGGACGACAATATCATTATCGAGATCCTTAAGCCCATGAAACGTCCGGATGTCATCCACATCCTGCGCGAAATGGATTATGACGACGAGTCCCGTATTCTGCGTCTGCTGCCTCCGGAAGAACAGCAGGAACTGCTGAAACTCATGAAAGAAGACGAATCCCGTGAAGTCGAAGCGCTGATGGGCTACGAGGAAGACACCGCCGGAAGCATCATGAACCCGGAGGTCTTTCATCTGTCCGAGGAACTGACCGTGGCGCAGGCTATCGAAGAGATCCAGAAAAGCGCAGATACGGAAATGGTTTTTTATATTTATGTCACGGACGACCGCACGCACCTGGTGGGCGTGGTCTCCCTGCGCCAGCTCATCCTGAACGACCCCAAAAAACCGTTGAGGGAAGTAATGGTCGAAGACGTGATCAGCATCCGGCCGGAAACGGATCAGGAGGAAGCCGCCCGCATTGCCTCGCGTTACAATTTTGTGGCGGTGCCGGTCGTGGACGACGAAAACAAGCTCATTGGCGTGGTGACCGTCGACGATATTATTGACGTACTGCGCGAAGAAGCCACGGAAGACCTGCTGCAGATGGCCGGTCTGGGACGGGATTCGGACATAATACTCAAAACGCCCTGGGAAACGACCAAGAAGCGCTTTCCCTGGCTGCTGGCCACCTATATCGGGGGGCTGATCGCAGCAGTGACCATCGGCCTTTTCCACGGACTGCTCAGCGAATACATTATTCTGGCTTCTTTCCTTCCCATTATCGCAGGGATGGGCGGAAATATCGGAACCCAGAGTTCCACCATTATCACGCGCGGACTGCTGACGGGCCGGGTCAATCCCGATACCGCCGGAAAGATCATTTTAAAGGAAATGCGGGTCGGAGCGACGCTGGGGCTGATCTATGGACTTATCCTGGGTATCATTGCCTTTTTTATGACCTATGTGATCACGACAAACGCCTACGATTATCCGCTGATCCGCTGTCTGGAACTGAGCGTTGCCGTTGCTGCCGGTATTGCCATCGCCATGACGCTGGCCACCTTTACCGGGACCGTGGCGCCCATGATCCTGAACCGCATGAAGATCGATCCCGCCATTGCAACGGGACCTTTTGTGACAACCACCATTGATATCCTCGGCGATCTGATCTACCTGCTGATCGCATCGCTTCTGGTCAGTCTCTGAAATGAAATTTGTAAAGTTCCTTATCGTTTTCCCCTTTTTTACCGCCCTGCTGCAGGGTGCGGATACGCTGTATTACGATATCAGTCTGCTGGGTATCAAGGTTGCGGGCGTGGAGATCATCGATTCCCTGCGCAGAGACGCTTCCCGGGAGATCATGTACCGGGCCTTTACCGTGGGCGCTTTCGATAAGGTCTACGACACTGAAAACCGCTATTATTTCTACACCGATTCGGCAATGACCCAGATGGATTCCCTGCGGAAGATCATTCACGAGCACGATCTGGAGCAGGTCTATACGGAACAGGTGCGTAACGGAATGATCCATTATTCCAACGCCTCGCCCATGGAGAGCATTCTGCCCCTGCACCACGTGCTCAGCTTTCTGATCTACCTGCAGTACCATCCTGAAAAACGGGTAACGGGCGCTCCCTTCAATTTCCTGCTCAGCGACGAGGGTGAACTCTACCACCCCGAGGTTCGTGTTGCGTACAATGCGGCAAAAGACCAGGATGAGGTATATTTTACCCTCTATAAAGTCGCCGGCGTGGAAGTGCTGGAACCTACGGACGTCTTCAACTGGATGATCTGCGCCGGAAGCGGGGAGCGCATGATGGCTTATTCCCGAAAGGACAACAAGATCAGCGAAGGTTTCTTTGCATTGGGCTGGGGACTGCATCTGCGGGCAAAACGCGTTTATAAATAAAATAATCAGAACTTCAATCCGAACGAGGTTGCGATGAAACGATCATGGATATCGCTGTTTTTTCTGTTGCCGCTTGTTCCGCTTTTAGGGCAGGAACTCATCTTCGAAAAAACCGGCGGCGCTACGCAACGGATCAGCCTGAGCACGCTCGGCAGTATCCGTTTTGCCGAACTCGATACGCTATCCAACGCGGCGTTGAGCATCCATACGGTGACCGGTATCCGGCATTTCCGCCTGTCGGAGATCGATTCGCTGGATATGAAGGATAACACGGACCTGCTGATCTATCGTGCGGGATCGGCCGGGCGCATCCGGCGGGCGGATATTGACAAAATGGCGATCTCTCCGGTCACACTTCCGGACCGCTCCGCAGACGCCCGCAACGGATCACAATTCATGCAGGATATCTTGGATATGAACTTCAGTCAGCGCGAGCCGCTGATCCTGCAAGAATTTTTAGGAGGGAATATTCCGGATTTTTCGCGGGAGTTCATTACCTGCAGCTCCGACTTTAAGGACGCCGACGGGATCACGCACCGGGTGGAATACGATGTGATGTCCGATTATCTCTCCATCGGGAGCAACGAGGACTACTGCCGGGTCCCCATGGGACCGAAAAGCGCCCAGGAGATCGCGGACGCGTATGGATGTATCCTGAGCACCCGGAAGCTGTGCGACGACATCTGGAAGCACGCCACGGTACGCCTGAGCCCGATCCCCTACGCACCGGTGGGCGACAACAATTCCCAGGTCTATAAATTTGTGGAGCACAATACGGATATCAATGCCGCCCGTGCGGACGCCGGCGGCGGGATCTTTGCGCTGATCGCCGGGATCAAAAAAGATGTCGTGATCTGTAACGCCATTATAAGCAAACCAAATAATGTAGCTATTTACGGCTGGCATTATCCCGACGGGAATCCCATTCAGCCGCTGTATACCGGCCACGTGGATTATTATGTCGACTACAGTCACGGGATCCGCCTGATCAACGCGATCGTCCGGGTAGACGGCGTGCCGCTGAACGCCCACGATATTTTACAGGATCCGCTGCTGTACAAACTGCTGAGCGACGAAAGCGGCGCCATGCAGCAAACCCGTTACCTTTATTGAGCGAAGCCATGATAAAGCAAATATTAAAAATTGGGTTCTTGCTGAATCTTGCAGCACAATTGTGCGGGCAAGTGCTGATCCTGGATTACCGGGACGGCGAACGCGATTCGCTGCGCCTTGACGAGATCGCGTATTTTTACATTGCGGACAGTAGTGCCGAAGTCGTGCGTTTGGCATCTCCCCTCAACGGAGAGAGCAAGGTACAACTTGATCCTGTCTTTCACTGGCGGGAGGTTTCCGGGCAATCCTATGAGCTGCTGCTGTCCCGCAGTGAAAGCTTTACGGATACCGTGTATTATGTCAGCGGTCTGGAAAGCGGCAGCTGGACTCCGCCGGAAGCGCTGGAGATCGGGACGCGCTATTTCTGGAAAGTGCGGATCACCGGGAAAAGTCTGTGGACCGCGGCCTGGCACTTCAGCACCTGGGCGCCGGAAATTCCGGAAAAGATCAGCGCCATGGCCCTGCTGCAGGGCGATCAAAGCGGTAGTATCCGCATTGCGGCGCTGCTGCCCCTGATGGTTGAAGAACTGCTTGTGGTATCCGGCTTTGACGGACAGAGTTTTCCGGATACGCTGCAATGCGATTCCAGCGGCAGTGTGATCAGCGGCCTGGAACCCGACAGCTGCTATTATATCCGCATTGCCGCCGTGAATGCCGCCGGTATCGGTCCCTTTTCGGAACTGCTGGCCATCCGGCCTTCCCGGGATGCCCTCCCGGTATTGATCGTGAACGGCTTTGACCGCGCGACAGCCGGCAACAGTTATAATTTTGTCCGTCAGCACGCTTCCGCCGTACGGAACAGCGGCCGCATCCCGGTCTCGGCTTCCAATGAAGCCCTTACGGAAGGCCTGGTATCCCCGGATGATCATGCGGCTGTGATCTGGATCCTGGGAGAAGAAAGCACGGTGGACGAGACCTTCAGTGATGCCGAACAGAACCGCGTAAAGAGCTATCTGCAAAACGGCGGCAGGCTTTTTGTGTCCGGCGCGGAGATCGCCTGGGACCTGGATTACAAGGGCAGCAGCAGCGACAAGGCTTTTTGTCACGATTTTCTGCGCCTGTGTTATGTGCAGGATTCCCCCAACAATGCGGTCGGGACCTATTACGGCGTGGAAGCGAGCGGTCCGGAGATCTTTGCGGAACTCGGCAGCTTTTCATTCGATAACGGCACGCAGGGGAGTTACGATGTCCGCTATCCGGACGTTCTGGGAGTATCGGGAGACAGTCAGGGTTTTCTGAAATATACGGGTTGCAATACCGGATTTGCCGGTATCGTGTACGAAGGGATGTTTCCCGACGGAAACACTGCGGGTAAAGTGATGGTCCTGGGCTTTCCCTTTGAAACGGTGTATCCGGAAAGCCGGCGGGATGCGCTGATGGAAAGTTTTTTCCGCTTTACGGAAGAAGGACTGGCAATCGGGGATGCCGGCGATGTGCCGCAGATTTTTCTGCTGGAAACCAATTATCCCAATCCCTTTAATCCTGCGACCAAGATCCGCTATCGCCTGCCGTCGCGTGCGGAGATCAACGTGACGATCTTCGATATGAACGGAAAGGAGGTCCGGACCCTGGTCAGCAGAACACAAGAAGCGGGTTATTACACACAGGAATGGAATGCGGAAGGGTTTGCATCCGGACTTTATGTTTGCGTACTTTACGTGAATCATACTTTCGTTGCTTCCAATAAAATGCTTTTTATCAAATAATTCAGCACCGGGCGCGGAGAGGGGAGGTTGGGAAGTTCGGAAGATGGGAAGTTCGGAAGTTCGGAAGTTAGGAAGTTAGGAAGATAGGAAGTTTGGTCAGCGGAATTACCTTGAATTTTGAGTTTTCAATGTTGAATCAAAACAAATATCAACAAATCAACCCGCCTTCGTCAAGACTATGGCGGGCAGGCACCTCAACGCCTCGACAACTCGACCCGCCTTCGTCCCCAACAATCGGGACTTCCAGCCGTCGCTCCGTTTTTCCGGAGCTATGGCTGACATAGCGGCGCGCAGGCACCTCGACATCTCGACGCCTCAACATTCTTTCTAACTTTGAACCTTGAGCCTTAAACTTTGAACCAAGAAAAGCCGGGTGCTGACGTGAGTTATGCTATTTTGGCGATGATGGCCTGCAATGCGGCCAGCGCTTCGGGGGGCAGTTTGTCGCGGCCGCCGTTTTCCGTTTCCCGGGACTTGACAAAGGCAATGCGGTCCTTGAAACGTGCAATGAATTCAGCACGGTAGGCGGGAACGTTCAGATCGCAGTCAAATTCCGGTATCCCCATGATCTTCATAGCGTCAAAGGGTTTCCAGGGTTGGAATTTGGCGTGTTTTTCCACAATCGCCTCGATGATGCCCAGCGTGTGCTGCGGGCGGACCTTTTGCTCCCGGAAAAAGCCGGTGTTCAGGACATAGCAATCCACGCCGTCTTCGATCAATTTTTTAAAGCGCGTGTAATCGATGGCCAGGGGATAGGTGCGGAAAGGGTTGGCGTAAGGTTCCACTACCAGTGCGTTGGGATCCACGCCGGGCGCCAGACGTTCGGCGCTGGTGCGCTTGGTGGCCAGTGTGGCGCCCATGGCAGATGCCAGAGCGGGATCTTCCAGCTTCAGCACCGGAGGCATACTGGGGTCTTTCATCAGCCAGAAAATGGCATTGATGGGATCGTTGATACGGTTGAGACGGTTCGGCGACCAGAGCGCCGATTTGATCGCGCGCCCGTTGCCGTTGCGCAGGTCTTCGCTGACCACGCAGACGCTGCCGTCCGCATATTCCACGGCGCCGTTGTTTTGCAGGGTCAGGATGTATTTGTTATCCTCGCAGTTCATGGGATAATCCTGCGTCTTGTCAAAATAGGTCGGTTCCAGTGCAATAGAGTATTTTTTTTCCGTATTGATAATGAAGGCATCGTCGTGCAAAATGCTGACGTCGTATTTCCCGGCATGCCGTGCGTGCGTGATGGTGGATTTTCCCGAACCCGAGAGTCCGAAGACCGCCACGGTAAATTTTTTATTTTCGGCAAGGTTGTAGCGTTTCAGTCCGCCGTGGCAGGAGGCATAACCGTTGCGGGTTGCTGTGCCCCAGGCCAGGGTGAGCGTGCCCTTTTTATGTTCCCCGAAATAGCGCATCCCCAGTAAAGCCGCGCAGTTGTATTCCGGGTCAAAATAGGTCAGTCCCAGCGGATGCTCCCCATGCTGCCAGTCCGGGTCTGAAAAGACCAGGATATCGCCTTCCGGCAGTTCGCGGGAGTTTTGGTAGCGTTCGCGGTAAGCGTCGTTGAAATATTGAAAGTTCAGCATCCAGGACAGCAGGATATTTTCGTGTCCTTCCGGGATCAGCAGGTGGGCGCGGATCATGAAATCTTCGTCCAGACCGATCAGGGTCTGCGCATGATAGAGCTTTCGGAAGCGTGTGCGGTAAACCGCTTCGCGCAGCTTTCCGGCATAGCCCGGAAGGTCCACACCGGGTTCGCCCAGAATGCGCCGGGCCGCCGCACAGCGGCCGACCACGCTGCCGTCGTTAAATAGCAGAACCTTCGCATCCGCGGGCAGTCCGGAGACTTCGGGCTTGTAGACCGGCATGCCGCTGAGTTCGATCGTGCCCGGAGAAAGGCGGGCGAGGGAATAGGCTTCGGACACGGAGTCGACGGGAACCACGTTATTTCCGTAAAAGGCGGTTTGCAGAATGCAGCGGCTTGTGGAATTGATGCGCTTGAACTCTTCGGATTCACGAAAATGCGAAATACTGGCCATGATTGTTCCCTTTATGCATGAAGGTTCATTTCACAGGCTGAACGCAGGTTCTCGAACAGGGTCTCGATCTTATCTTCCGGCACCGCCGAATAGGCGAGACGGATCACGCCGCGGATAAAGATCACGCCGGTCTGGAAATGCTCGATCAGGGTTTTGCGGACCGTATTGCCATCCAGTCCCGGTGCGAGTTCAACGCACATAAAATAGCCGGAATTGAAGGGCAGGGGCCGGAAATAGGGTGCATAGCGTTCCCGGTTCGCGGCAAGGATCGCTTTGACCTTTTTATAGCGGGACTGCAGCAGTGCATATTTTTCGCGTTTTTCCCGGGCGTAATCCGGGTCGGCGTAAGCTTCCAGCAAAAGGGATTGCGAGATATGGGGCGAAGAGGAGATGCTGCTGCGGATCCCGCCGGCGGTCTTGTCTTCAAGAATGCGCAGTGCTTCTTCGCTCAGGTTCTTTCCGGCATAGGTCACAAAGCCCACGCGGAAACCCCAGACATAATCTTCCTTGGTCGGTCCGTCCACCTTGACCGCCAGCACCCGTTCATGCAGGCCGGCAAGATAGGCGAAGGGCGACTGGGTGTCCACATCCGCTTCGTAGACCAGACCGAAATAAGCGTCGTCGCAAATCACCACGATGTCGTTTCCGGATTCGGCGCTATCTTTGATAAGGCGCAGCAGTTCGCGCATTTCGCTTTTGGTGGGTGTATATCCCGCCGGGTTGTTCGGAAAATTCATGATCAGGACTTTCTTTCCGGTCCCCGGTGCCAGCAAACGTTCCTGAAGACCGGCGAGATTCAGGCCCTCGCCCGCGAAAAAGGGATAAAGGTCAAAATGCACATCCAGGCGTTCCTGCACCAGCATATTGTAGTTGCCCCAGTACTTGTCGGCAATGATCACCCTGTCGCCGGGATCGAGGAAGAGCTTCGAGGCAATGCTCAGTCCGTGGCTGAGCGCACAGGTTACGACCGGCAGGCTGAAAATTTTTCCGGCGAGTGCGGGGTTTTTTTCCTGCTGCAGGCGTTTCCAGGTATTGCGCAGATCGGGGAGGCCGGAGCATCCCGCATAGGGAAAGACCTTTTTGGGATTCAGCAGGATGCGGCGTTCCAGGGAGCTTAAGCGCAGGGGAGAGCCGTCATCCTGCAGGGCAATGCCGATGGTTGCGTTAATCTCCGTCAATTTGGCTTCCATACTTTGCGCGAGGATGCCGCTTTTGGGGAAATAGGATTCTTTTCCTTTGCGGGAGAGGACGCGCAAGAGAAAGGGTGCGATCTCCTGAAGCCGGTCGTTCAGGGCGGCGGCGAGAGGGTTCATAGGGGCTCCTTCAAGCGAAACGGTGGACTTACGAACTGCCCCGCAAAAGACGGGCGCAGCGATACCGCTGTCAAGACACAAGATATAAATATAGGATAAATTTTTGAGAAAGTAAAAGCAAGTTTCGGGGGAAGACAGATTGCGTGCGTGGGTGCGATGGGAATCGCATTGACTCAATCAAATTCATCCTCATTGAGTCAATTAATTTCAATCGCATTGACTCAATCAAATTTATCCTCATTGAGTCAATTAAACGCGTTCCCATTGACGCAATCTGAAAAATTCATTCCCCACTATGTTTTTCAATATTTGTTTTACTTCGGACAGACACCCCTCTAAGCAATAAAATATCAGCAGGATGACCCTTCCGGTACAGGTCCTGCAAAAATAAGCGGCGCTTTCCGCTGAATGTCAAAAGTACAGTAAAGCGCTGATTTTACTTGAATAATAAAGCGAAATCTCCGTAAAATCCATCAAACGCTAAATGGGGCAGGAATGAAACAAATTATCTTTATTACCACGGGCGGGACCATCGAAAAGACCTATGATGAACGCACGGGCATTCTGACGAATCAGCATTCCATCCTTTCCAGGATCCTTGACGGCCTGCGTCTCCCGGAACTGAACATCAGCCAGCGGAATGTGATCTTTAAAGATTCCCTGGATATGAACGATATCGATCGCGGGATTGTGCTGGACATTACCCGGCAATCCATGCAGCACGCCGACGCCGTGATTATTCTGCACGGTACGGATACCCTGGAAAAGACCGCCGAACTGTTGTATCGGGAAATCCGGGAACCCCGCTGCCCCGTGATCTTTACGGGCGCCATGCGGCCCTACGAGTTCCGGGATTCCGATGCAAGCCAGAATGTCACCGAAGCCCTTTTTGCCGCAACACGGGTTACTCCCGGCATCTATGTGGTTATGCACAATAAACTGTTATGCTTCCCGGGAGTTAAAAAGAACCGCGACAAGCTGACCTTTGTCCGTGAAACGTAGGGAGCGCCGGGCATCCTCCTGCGTTCCGACCAATCGGGGCTTCCAGCCTTCGCCCCGAACGATCGGGGCTACGGCATGGCACAGCGGCGGACAGGCAGAGCACCGGGAAACATCATCCACGGATTTCCACAAAGGAACAGTCCTCAGCCTGCCCCGATGGCTATCGGGGGATTGCACGAATTTCCACGAATTGGCACAAAAGTTTATTATAGCGTATAGATCTTCAGCCGTAATATAATAATTCCCCACTTCGTCCGCCAATTGACGGACTTCGTAGGGCAGGCTGTGAAAATCTGTGAAATTCGTGGACCGGCTCTTTGTGAAATTCGAAGTTAAACTCATAACTCATAACCCATAACGAAAAAAACGCTCCCATCCGAAGACGAGAGCATTTTTGCTTTCAGATTTTAATTTCTTTTTTATTTCATTAAGGCGATCTTCTGCACATGCAGATCCCCGTTGATATTGATGCGCACAAAACAGATGCCATATTCTCCTTTCTTTTCTTTGCCGCCCAAAGAAAAGAAGCAAAAGAAAGGCCCCCGCTCCCGCATTTTTCCTGAAAATCCGCTTCGCCCGCTAAAATGCCGGATGCTCCGCTGCGCTCCCGCTTCGACATTTTTTTACGCGTTCCCGGCAAATTTTCTGAGCGGAAAAATCGCGGATGCGGGATCGAATATGTGGAATGATCCAAATAACCCATAACCCATAACCAAAG
>Ga0265293_10002367_pt1 | contig 38167 bp, 22 predicted proteins | sample Munlanlewell138R_FD_192505 | JGI IMG/M metagenome (GOLD analysis project Ga0265293, IMG submission 192505) | Leachate microbial communities from a municipal landfill in Southern Ontario, Canada - Leachate well 138R | ecosystem: Engineered > Solid waste > Landfill > Unclassified | place: Canada... | reverse complement strand
AGGTTATATTTGCCTTTTCGTCCTCGGCAAGAGCGCCAAAGGGTTGTTTATAATAGGTGTCCCGTGAATTAAAGAGGAACATTTTATTTTACCGGTTCTATCCGCCAAATTCTGTCGGCATATTCTTTTACACTTCTATCTGCTGCAAAGAACCCCGCTTTGGCAATATTAACAAGTGACATCCGCATAAATCTATACTTGTCTTTATATGCCCTGTCCACCCTTTCTTGAGCATCACAGTAGCTGGCAAAGTCGGCAAGCACCATATAGGGGTCGGCTATCCCGCCGCCGCCCAATATTAGGCTATCGGCTATTTCGGCAAAGCTAACCGAGTTGATGCCCGCCCTTAGCATATCAATAACCCTCTTTATGCGTTGGTCGCTGGTGTAGTATTCGGATGGGAGATAGTGTTTGTACAACCTTTCCACCTCATCGGCAAGCAAGCCAAAAATAAATATGTTTTCGTCACCTACCCGCTCGTGAATCTCCACATTAGCGCCGTCCATTGTGCCAATCGTCACTGCGCCGTTTAGCATAAACTTCATATTGCCCGTGCCAGACGCCTCCTTGCCCGCAATGCTAATTTGCTGCGAAATTTCGGTTGCGGGCATAATTATTTCGGCAAGGCTCACCCGATAGTTTTCCAAGAAAACCACCTTTAGCTTGCCCTTTAAGCTCTTGTCCTTATTTACAAGCTCTCCTATCATATATATCAGCCTAATAACCAGCTTCGCCATATGGTAAGAGCTTGCCGCCTTTGCCCCAAATACAAATACTCTTGGGGTGATATCTAGGTCGGGATTTTCTTTCAAGCGGTTATAAAGGTCTAGTATTTGCAGCGCATTAAGCAGTTGCCTCTTATATTCGTGCAGCCTCTTTACCTGCACATCAATATTGCGTGGGGGTTAACGGTAACGCCGTTAGCCAACTTGATGTATGCGGCAAGCCGCTCCTTATTTTTGTGCTTGATTGCCGCTAGATTATCCAAAACATCACGGTTGCCCTTGTATACAAGCAATTTTTCAAGCTCATCTGCATCGGTTAAGAATCCGTCGCCAATAAGTTCTTTAAGGTATGCGGTAAGCAGAGGGTTTGCCTCGCCAATCCACCGCCTGTGCGCTATACCGTTGGTAACATTTTGAAACTTTTGCGGCGCTACTTTGTAGTAGTCGCTAAATAAATCTCTCTTTAATATTTCGCTGTGCAGTGCGCTAACGCCGTTTATCGTATGGGATGCAGAAAGACAAAGGTTTGCCATTCTTATTTCCCCGTCGCTCACGATAGCGTTTTCGGCTATTCGTGTCCAATCTGACGGGAATGTCTGCCAAAGCTTTGCACAATGCCTTGCATTTATTTCCTTTACTATCTTGTATATTCGGGGCAGCAAAGAGGAAAACAAGCTCTCTGGCCATTTTTCCAATGCCTCTTGCATAACAGTATGGTTGGTGTAGCTCACCGTACCTGTTACTATCTTCCATGCCGCATCCCAACTATACCCGTGTTCGTCTAGCAGTATTCGCATAAGTTCGGGTATGCAAAGCGCTGGGTGCGTGTCGTTAATGTGTATTGCCACCTTGTCGGGAAGGTTATCGGGAGAGGGGTTGTATTGCAAGTGGTTTTTAATAATATTCTGCACGCTTGCCGACACAAAGAAGTACTGCTGTTTAAGACGCAAAGATTTCCCCTCAAAGTGGTCGTCTGCCGGGTACAACACCTTGGATATCGACTCTGCCATTGCCTTGGTTTCGATAGCCTTTACATACTCCCCACGGGAAAACAGCGTCATATCTAGCTCAACGGGGGATTTTGCGCTCCACAGCCTAAGCGTATTTACCGCATCGCTGTTGTAGCCGCTTATGTTCATATCGTAGGGAACGGCAAGAATAGAGGTATGCCCTCTTTGGGTGACAATGAGTCTGCCGTCCTCCCAATGCTCATCAATGTGTCCGCCAAACTTAACCTCAAAAACGCTGTTGCGGGGATTGAGCCAAACATTGCCTTGCTTTAGCCAGTCATCGGGCATTTCCATTTGCCATCCGTCCACGATTTTTTGCTTAAAAATACCGTAGTCGTATCTAATGCTAAACCCGCCAACAGGATATCCGCAAGCGGTTAAGCTATCCATATAGCAAGCGGCAAGCCGTCCAAGCCCGCCATTGCCTAGCCCTGCATCCGACTCAAGTTCGCAAAGGTCGCCAATATTAAAGCCCAGCTCTTTTACCGCCTCGCCCGCCACTTTGTATAGCTGCATATTGTGCAAGTGGTTGCTTAACGAGCGCCCCAAAAGAAACTCCATTGACATATAATATACTTGTTTATACTCACCTTTCCTAACCTTATTTTTATACTCCACCCTTTTTTCTGTTAACAAATCTTTGGTTACAAGACAAACCGCCCTATACATAATAGCGGCCTCTGCATCTTCATATTTTACTCCGAATATAATCGCAAGTTTTTGTTTTACAAGCTCTCTAAATTCGTCCTTGCTTATTTTTCTCATCAAGTGAAACGACTCCTTTATCTTTTAGGATTTTATATTTATAGTTTGGCTTTTACAGCAAACTTTGGTACAATGCGACATAGCTCTTTGCCGATTGTTTCCACGAAGTATCGTTAGACATCGCATTTTTTACTAATTTTGCCCATAATTCGGGATTTTGATAGGTGTTGTATGCCCGTCCGATAGCGTCAAGCATATCGTAGGCGTTGTAGGTCTTGAACGAAAACCCTGTTCCCTCTCCCGTTTCTGGATTGAAAGGCAGAACTGTGTCTTTAAGTCCGCCCGTTTCCCGCACAATGGGTATTGAGCCGTAGCGCATTGCAAGCAGTTGTGACAGCCCGCACGGCTCAAACTTGCTTGGCATCAAGAACATATCCGACCCAGCATAAATTTTTGACGCTAGGTCTTGCGAAAAGTTTATGATTGCGGCAAGTTTGGTGGGATATCTTGAGGATATCTCTCTTAGCATATTTTCATATTTTAGGTCACCCGTACCCAATACCACAAGCTGCAAGTCAAGATGCAGCACCTCGTCTATCACGGCAAGCAATAAATCTATTCCCTTTTGTGTTGTCAGCCTTGTCACCATAGCGATGAGCGGCTTATCCGCAACGGGAAGCCCCAACAACTCTTGCAGTCCTGCACGGTTTTTTGCCTTTCGCCCAATGCTCCTAACCGAATATTTTTGGAAAAGCGCCTTGTCCTTTAAAGGGTCGTATAGAGTGGTATCAATACCGTTTACAATGCCGCTAAGCTTATACTTTCTTGAGCGTAAAATATCCTCTAAGCCATAAGCGTAGTATGCATCCAAAATCTCCTCGGCATAGGTTGGTGACACGGTTGTCACTCTGTTTGCCGCCTCAATCCCCGCCTTTAGCATATTTGCGTTGTTGCGGTACTCGGCAACATTATAGTGGCTGTCCGGCAGACCAAACACATCCTTTATGCAGTATGCGTCCATATTGCCTTGAAACTCTATATTGTGTATGGTTAGCACGGTTTTTATATTTTTATACTCCTCCGCATCACGGTAAAAGGCATCTAGCATAACGGGCACAAGCGCCGTTTGCCAATCGTTTGCGTGCAGAACATCGGGATAAAAATTCATTAGCGGCATAAGTTCAAGAATTGCCCTTGAGAAAAAGGCAAACCTCTCCCCGTCATCAAAAAACCCATACAGCCCTTTGCGTTTGAAGTAATATTCGTTGTCCACGAAGTAATAGGTTACATTATTATATATTCCGCTAAACAGTCCTGCGTACTGGTTTCTCCAACCAAGCGGAACGGTAATTGAGCCTAAATGCACCAAACTATCTTTAAAGCGAGATGGTATATCCTCATACAAGGGCATTATCACTCTAACTTCCGCATAGGCAGACAGAGCGTTGGGTAGCGCCGCAGCAACATCGCCCAAACCTCCTGTTCTAATAAACGGACCTGACTCCGAAGCCGCATATAAAATCTTCATATTTATCTCCTTATATATCATTATTAGTATGGCAACTTGAAAAAAACTCTTTTTATTTTATATTATACCGAATTTGTTGCCAATTGTTGGCACTATGCCGCCTGTTATAGTGCAATTTTTACTATTATACAACCTTATTTTTGACAATCACTATTGGATAGGTAGAAAAGCCGGAAATTTGCCTGTTTTCTCTAATCGTAACCTGCTTATCGGTAATAGCATATGCCAAGGTACTGTTTTCCATTATCACACCGCCCTCCATAATAATGGAGTCCTTAATTACTGCACCCTCTTTTACTTCCACATTACGGAAAAGTATGGAGTTCTCCACTGTGCCGTTTATCACGCATCCGTCGGCGATTAGCGAATTTCTAACCAATCCTTTGTCCTCATAAACGGTGGGAATACTGTCTTTAACCTTGGTGTAAATCTTGCCCGAACCGCCAAACAGCTGCTCACGCACATCAAAGTTAAGCAGTTTCATACTTTCGTTGTAGTAAGTTTTTACATCGTCCACTATTGCCGCATAGCCAGATACTTCGTACGCAAAGAGCTTGCCAAGCGCAACTTCTTTAAACAGGATATCCTTTTCAAAATCCACCAAGCCCCTAGCGTGAGCGTTCTCTATATGGTTGATTAATAAATCCTTACTAAGCAGATATGTGTTTAATCCAATCAATTTTTCTTCCGTACTCGGTGTTTCCACAAAATACAGGTCGTTTATCTTGCTGTCTTTGTCTTTAGACACTACCATTCTCCTAGAAGAAGTGACAGCGCCTTTACTGCATAGTACGGTAACATCTGCGCCTGTTTTAAGGTGGGTTTTCATCACAGCGCCAAAGTCGATATTGGCTGCAATATTGCAGTTGGCTATTACCACATAGTCCTCGGGAGAGCGCCTTATGTATTCGAGTATGGTATAAATAGCCTCAATTTTGCCCTTATACACCTCACGGGCGGTGTTGAGAACAAAGGGCGGAAAAACTGCAATACCGCTATTTTTCCTATTTAAGTCCCAATCTCTACCCATACGGATATGGTCCATTAAAGAGCTATAATTACTGCGTGCGATAATACCTATGCGGCTAACGCCGCTGTTTACCAAGTTGGATAGCGTAAAGTCTATCAACCTATACCTTCCGCCAAACGGCAGTGATGCGGTTGTGCGGTGTATGGTAAGTTCGTTTAATTTGCTTTCGTTGCCAGAGGCAAAGAGTACACTCATCATTTTATTATTCATAGTTATTTCGCTCCTATCATTGCTCCGGGTGCTACCCGTGTATTTGCCTCAATTTTCACCCTTGGACCAACTACTGCAATATCCCACTCACCCGCTTTGGGAGCTGTTTGCCGCTCGCCAACCATTGCGCCGCTAGCAATTACCGCATCCCAGCCAACAACTGCGTGAGATATTACTGCGCCTGCCTCAACAACGGTGTTGGGCATAATAATGCTATCCTTTACCACTGCGCCTTTTTTGATATCCACCCCTGTAAAAATTACCGAATTTTCAATATAGCCGTCAATGTTGCAGCCTTCGGTAACTATTGAGTGTTTTACCACCGCATCCCCGCCGATAAAGTGGGGCGGCTCGGCTGTGTTTCTTGCATATATTTTCCAATCTCTTTCATTCATATTTATGCCAGATTGGGAATCCAATAAATCCATATTTGCCTCCCAAAGTGAGCTTATTGTACCAACATCCTTCCAATATCCCGAGAAATTATAGGCATACATTTTTTCGCCTGCGCCAAGCATATTGGGTATGATATTTTTTCCAAAGTCGTTGGAGCTACCCAAGGTTTCCTCATCTTTTATTAGGTGCGCCTTTAACTTTTCCCAAGTAAAAATGTATATCCCCATACTAGCGTTGGTAGATTTGGGATGTTTGGGTTTTTCCTCAAACTCGTATATTTCGTTATCCTCTCTTGTATTCATAAGTCCAAACCTTGATGCCTGCTCGATTGGAACATCAAACACGGCAATTGTGCAAGCGGCATCCCTTTCTTTGTGGTACTCCAGCATTTTGGAGTAATCCATTTTGTAGATATGGTCGCCCGAAAGAATGAGTACATATTGTGGGTTGTAGCGGTCGATAAAGTCAATATTTTGATAAATAGCGTTAGCCGTACCCTTGTACCACTCTCCCGACTTAGCCTTTTGGTAAGGTGGCAGCACAAAAGCGCCGCCGTTTAGCCTATCCAAGTCCCATGGCTGTCCGTTGCCTATGTATTGGTTAAGTTCAAAGGGTTGATACTGCGTCAGCACGCCTATTGTATCTATCCCCGAATTTATGGTATTTGACAGAGTAAAGTCAATTATTTTATACTTGCCGCCAAACGGAACGGCGGGTTTTGCCACTTCCTGCGTTAGGGCGCCAAGCCTTGTGCCTTGTCCGCCGGCAAGCAGCATAGCAACACACTCTTTTTTCATTAACATAAAAAATGTCCTCCTTAAATTTGCTTTAAATATAGTGCGGTGTTACCCTCTAAGTCTAGGGTGATTGATTGATTGTAGCCGTGATTTTTTATCTTGGCTGTCTTTAAAATATCCGAAAGTTCCGAATTTCCGCCAAATAGTTTGGCATTTGAATTTAATATAACTTTATACTGCCCTTCTTGCGGCACGCCTATTTGGTAACCTCTGCGGGTTACATCGGAAAAGTTGACTATTATAATAACCCGCTCTCCCGCATTGTCCTCTCTATAAAATGCGATAATATTTTGTATGTTGTCGTCCACGATTATCCACTTAAACCCCTCAATACAACAATCCCGCTCATACAAAGGCGGCTCAGCAAGATAGAGGTGGTTTAGAGCTTTTGCAAACTCTTTTAGGGTTAAGTGACTTTCGTAGTCTAGCAGCAACCAATCCAGCTGTTTGTTAAAGTCCCACTCAATAAACTGCCCAAACTCATTGCCCATAAAGTTGAGTTTTTTGCCCGGGTGCGCAAATTGGAATGCATAAAGTGCTTTTAGGGCGGCAAACTTATCCGAATAACTACCCGGCATTTTGGCAATCATTGACGCTTTGCCGTGTACGACTTCGTCATGGGAGAGGGGCAGAATATAGTTTTCGGAAAACGCATATGTCAGCGGAAAAGTCAGCTTGTTGTGAGCATCTTTTCTAAAAAACGGGTCTATGTTTATGTATGATAATATGTCGTTCATCCACCCCATATTCCATTTGAAGTTAAATCCTAGCCCGCCTTTATCTGGGGGGTGAGTTACCATTGGAAAAGCGGTAGACTCCTCGGCAATCATAAGGGTGCGTGGATACTTGGTTAGTATCGTGCGGTTTAGTTTGCGCAAAAAGTCAATTGCCTCAAGGTTGTGATTGCCGCCATAATTATTCGGTGTCCACTCGCCTTCTTTTCTATCGTAATCAAGGTAGAGCATACTTGCAACCGCATCTAGTCTAAAGCCGTCAATGTGATAATATTCAATCCAGAACGACACAATGGACATAAGAAAAGATTGCACCTGCGGTCTGCCATAATCAAAGACCATAGTTCCCCAACCTTTATGCTCCTGTTTTTGCTTGTCGGCATACTCATAGAGGGGAGCGCCGTCAAACCTATACAGCCCAAATTCGTCCTTGGGAAAGTGCGACAACACCATATCTAGTATCACGCCAATACCCGCTTTGTGGCAACTATCCACAAAGAACATAAAGTCGTGCGGTGTGCCAAAGCGTGAGGTTGGGGCAAAAAAGTTGCCCGTTTGGTATCCCCAACTCATCTCAAGCGGATGTTCCGCCACAGGCATTAACTCTATGTGGGTGTAGCCCATTTCTTTCACATAGGGTACAAGGCTGTTTGCAAGGTCACGGTAGCTTTGATAGTTGCCGTCCTCGTGGCGCTGCCACGAGCCTAAATGTACTTCATATATATTTATGGGTGAAGTATAAGGATTTTGATGAGATGTTTTTGTTATATATTCGTCATCCCCCCAACGATAGCCCGACAAATCATATATCTTGCTTGCCGTTGACGGGGGTGTTTCGGTATGAATAGCAAAGGGGTCGGCTTTCATAACTGTTTTACCGTCCGCCCCTTCTACACTAAACTTATAGTTGTCGTAGCGTTTAAGCCCTTGCGCATAGCCCTCCCAAATGCCCCCGCCAACGGGGGTCATGGGGTTTTTTGTCCTATCCCAACCATTAAAGTCGCCGGCAATCGACACCGACTTTGCCCTTGGGGCGTAGCACCTAAAGCGCCACACTTTTTTTCCTCCCTTAGAAACATAAGAGAGCCGCATCATCTTGTACAACTCACTGTTTGTTCCCTCGCTGAAAAGAAATATAGGGAAATCCAGCTTACTCTTCCTCATAGCATCTCCGTATTAAAAGCAAATAGTTTTAAGCCGTTTCGTTTTATAACCTCGGGCGCAAGCTTTGCCAGCGCTAGGTCGAATGTAGTTTTGTCTTGAGAAAAGGCTATCACTCCGCCGCCGCTGCCCGTCATAACAGGGTTGTCAAAACCGCTTGCGGCAAGCAACTTTTTAAGGGCAGATATATTGCTATCCAAGCCAATCGCTGCTCTTTCAAGGGAGTTTCTCGGGGAGTCAAGATTAGACAAAAAGCTATCTATGTTTACCCTCTCGCCTCCAACGATATCGTACATATCGTATACTGATTTGGTGTCCATTTTTATTCTGGCATCGACAAGAAGGGCTATTCTTAAAGGAGGGAGTTTTATGGGATAGACCACCTCTCCCACTCCCTGCACCCTTGCAGCTCCTCCGTGATACATAAACGGCACATCACTTCCCACTTCTAGTAAGGTGTTGATGTCTACCTTAATATCAAAGAGCGCCTCCATACCCCTTGCAATACCTGCCGCATCGGCAGATGAGCCGCCAAGCCCCGAGGATATGGGGATGTATTTATCAATCAAAATATTTACGCCATTGGTGTCATACTTGTCGCAAATTAGCTTTGCCATAAGGGCGGCGGTATCGTTTTTAAAAATTTCACCGTTTTTGTAGGCTATTCTTATTTTCTTATCTTTCCTTACAGTGAGGGCAATAGCGTCATAAATATTAATATCGCACATAACGGTATCTACAAAGTGATAGCCGTTATCCATTTTTTCGCCAACATCCAAAGCAAGGTTTACCTTGGCATAGGCTTTTAGAACAATTTTATCTTCACCAACAAACTTTACCATATATATCCATTATAACAAATAATTGGTAAAATGCAAGCCCGCTGTAATTTATCTGCTTGCAGGAGAGCAAAGTAATCCTATACTGAACCCCAATGCAAGTGTTCGCTGCCAAAACGCACAGGCGGCATTGAGTCATATTTTACATCCCAATCCACAGACCAACCGCTAAGCTTAGACTGCGCCCCCAAGTTAATTGAGATAAGCCCCTCGCAGTTTAGGAATATCTTGTCACCAATTTGCGTTACGCTTGAGGGAACAACCGCCCTTTCCAATCTAATTGCGCCGGCAAACGCCTTGTTGCCAATAGATTTTACCGATGCAGGCAGGGTGATTCTTTGTAGATGTGTGCAATCGGCAAAAGCCTCCTCGCCAATGGCATCCACCGAACTAGGAATATCTATGCCCGTTATGCCGCTGCCTTTGAATGTGCCTGCGCCAATTGTTTTGATATTGGCATCTGTATGGAATGTGATTACCGCCATATTCACTGTGTTTTGAAACGCAAAGTTGCCAATAGAAGTTACCGACTTAGGAATAACAATTTCCTTTAACTTATTTGCGCCAAAAAACGCATACTCGCCAATCTTGGCTAGCTTTCCGCCGGTTAGGGTAACTTTTTCAAGAGCGGTGCAGTCGGCAAACATAGAGTTAGACACCGCCTCCACATTGCTAGGAATGCTAATTTCTGTTAATGACACACACGCCTCAAAAGCACGGTCGCCTATCGTGGTGACGCTAACGGGTATCTCTATCTTTCTAAGTTGAGTTGCGCCTGCAAAAGCCATTCGCTCTATTGTTGTTATATTATAACCACCCTTGTCATTCTTGGAAAACCCGATTTCATTTAGCGTGGTATTCCCATTAAAAGCATTAGCGCCAATGGCCGTTACGGGCTTATACTCCTCGTTGTCAGTCTTGCGATATTGATAAGGTATACGCACAAAAGAGCCGTCCCTGTCGTAATTGGATACAAAATACGCATCCCCCTCCTCATTTAGCTCAAAGTTAAGCCCTACCGTACCCGTTTCTGCCCATTGCGGAGTGAGCAAAATATTGCCGTCCTCCTCCCACAAATCATTTCTGCCCACACTAAAGTCCACATAGCCCGTGCCAAGCTCGTAGCGTGTCCACTTATCAAAGTCAAAGCCGTCGGTGCGTGTTGCCTTTACTGCGGAAAGAGCCGATTGAAAGGTTGTTCCATAGGTAACAGGTATAGCGGGAAACACCGTTTCTTTCTTATCATATTTTGTGGTATATGCGGTAGTTGTGCCGCTAATCGTTACATCGTTTGCCGTGTTATCAAAGCAAATAAAAAATGTCTTTGGGGTAAGAGTGCCTGTAATATATACATCTTTTTCTGGCATAATGTCGGGGATAGCCGTATCCCAACCATTAAAAGTATAGCCTTTAACCTCGTTTTCGGCAAGGCTAAAGCGTTCGACCACCTCGCCCGAGGCATAGGGAAATCTATACCGCTCAACATTGTCTATACTAAAAACCACATAAAACACCTGTTGCCACTTTGCGTACAGGGCGGTTTCTTTGGTGACTGTGTAGGGGAAAGTAACTTTGTTTGTTAGTTCCTCATCCAAGTACCAACCGGCAAGCCGATAGTTAGTTCTTGAAGTTATCGGACTTTCGTCAATGCGGCTTACAACGGCTGTTTGAATAGCAGCTCCTTCGTTGGTAACAAATGTCACTGTGTGGGGAGTGCCTTCGCCGCCGCCCGCACAAGCAGTTAGCAGTACGGCAACAAAAACAAGAGTGATGATAAATAGTAGTTTTTTACAGCCTTTCATATATACTCCTTGAATGGTATCCTTTTGTGTTACAATTTTTAAACTATTAAGCATTAAGTGTAATATATACATATTCACCATATATGTAATTCCAGCCCCGCACCCATCCGACAGGGACATCATTACCGTAGTAGTAGGTGAGTTCGGTCAGTTCTGTACAGCCGTTAAATACGGAATATTCAATGCTAATCACGCTGCCGGGCAACCAAAAGCTTGTCAGGGATTTATTGTTTTGGAACGCATAAGTACCAATGCTCCTCAACTGCGAATCCAAACCAAGCACCGCATTTTCTAGCAAGCCGCAAGCGGCAAAAGCATAGTTGCCTATTGCGGTTACGGTGCTGGGAATTTCCACTTTTATAAGCGTGTCCACTCCCGCAAAGGCATAGCCCAAAATTGCGGTTACTGGTCTGCCGCCAAGACTTGCGGGAATTATCACATTTGCGCCGCTAGTTCTATAACGGGTGATATGTACGCTGCCGTCTACCACAATATATTCAAACCCGTCTTGATAGCCCACCGCTCCTACATTATAATATACAGGACGCAGGTTATTAAAGCCCGTTTCCCAACCTTGTTTTAAGGAAGTTGCGGCAGTATAGATTACCGTATATCCGCTGCCCTTGAAAGCAGATGCGCTAATATTGGTGACACTCTCGGGTATATGCACACTTCTCAAGCTAGTATCGGCAAACGCAAACTTGCCTATTTGGGTAACTGTAAGCTCGTCTAAGGTTGTCGGTATGGCAATAAATGCGTTAACACCAATATACTTTGTGATAACAGCGGTATCGTTAATTTCCACAAATTGGAATCCGCCTTCCTCTCTTATATCTCCGCCCAAATACACGGGCAGAGTGATAGCGCTACCCTTAGCATCAAAGCTTGCGTTCCAACCTGCAACATATCCGCTAGGCAGAGTTTCTGCCTCACAATATATTATTGCCGCCCTTGCACCCGCAAAGGCATACTCGCCTATCTCCGTCACGCTATCGGGAATCTGCACCCACTTGATATTGGAATAAGCAAATGCGTAGCTGCCTATGGCGGTAACGGGGATATTATTTATTTCGGAAGGGATATTTATGCTCTCTGCCGTGCCGTTAAAGCCGCTAATTGTAATGCTCTCCCCGTTTTGGATATAGACGATTCCGCCGTACACACCCTCAAACTCGGGAGTGCGCCAATATATGGGACGATTAGAGCTGTTAAAGCCCGCATCAAATCCCAACGGTGAGGAAGTATGTTCGCTATAAATAGTGAGAGCCAAGCAGCCCTTAAAAGCATCTTTGCCTGCGCTTTTCACATTGGACGGCAAAATTACTGTACCCAACATTCTTGCATTTAGGAATGCGGACGGCGCAATACTTCTTGCGGTAACGACAAATTCAATCGCCGTGCTTAGTGCAGGATATTGCAATAATGCGGACTCCGCTTTGTTATATAGTACACCTTCACTTGAGCTATACATTGGGTTGTTGGGGTCAACAATAATGCTTTCTATTCCCGCTCCCGCAAAAGCCTCCAATCCAATATATGTGAGGTGGTGGGGGATGAGAAGTTCGCCAAAATAACCCGCATTATAAAACGCACGAGTGCCAACCGATAAGATTGTACTGCCCAATCCATTGGCAAGCCTTAAATTAATTGCGCCCTCAAAGGCGGAATTGCCAATGTATGCGGCATTGATTATTTGGTTTTTAACCGTGAGGTATGTTGCGCCTTTAAATGCCTCATCCGCAATAATCTCTGCCGAGCTAATATTGATTTCCCTTAAAGAAACAGCGCCTGCAAATGCCCGCTTGCCTATTGTTTCAAGGGCATTGCCTAACTTGATATTGGCAAGCGCCTTTGTTCCCTCAAATGCGGATGCCCCTATTTCTTGAACATTTTCCGCATCAAATGAGCTAAGCGCCTGCGCATTCTTAAAGGCATTTTCGCCTATTAAAGTTATACTAGAGAGCGCCGCAACTTGCGTAATGCCAAAGCAGTTTTCAAACACACCCTTGCCAATTTCGGTTATTCCGTACGGGAGAGTGATTGATTGCAGCGAGCCGCAATTCTTAAAAGCCTCATCCCCTATATAGGATACCGTACTAGGGATATCAAAGTTAACAAGCAGCACGCAATCATAAAATGCCCTGTAACCTATGCTTGTCAAAGTGTCATCTGCGCCAAAGGCAACCGATTTAAGTTTCTTAAACCCGCTAAAAGCGTAGTCGGGTATTTCTTTAACGGCGGCGGGAATATAAATGCTTTCAAGCGAAGTAGCGCCCTTGATAGCAGGGAAAATATTTGCTATATTGTCGGGGAGGGTGAGCGCTGTTATAGTCTTATTATTTGCAAACACAACTCCCAAGTCAACAACGGGGTAGGTGTTTCCGCCATAGGCTATATTTTCACCTACTGCAACTTGATTGCCTGCGCCAATGTACTCCAGCAAGTATGCATTTCCCTCATAGACGATAAACTTGAAGTTGTCATCTTGCATATAGCTCTGTTCGCCGAATATAACAGTAAGCCCGCTGTTCCAATCTGCATCCCAATTAGGATGGGCATAATGCGCCTCACTCTTGATTATCATCTCGCCGCACTCGGCAAAAGCATCCCTGCCTATCTCCACGATTGTAGCGGGAATAATTATTTGCATAATTTCTGATTTGCCATAAAATGCTTTCTCGTTTAGTTTGGTAACCGTGTATCCGCCTATTATAGCGGGTACGGTTAGGCTTACTTCTCCGCCTGCATATCCCACTATTACCGCCCTATCGTTTTCAACATAGTATTCAATGTTGTTTTCTGCAAAAATTGTCTTGCCCGCAACAAGCGTGATATCTAAGTACCAAAGCGCCTCATCTACAAGCAATTCTCTGGCAAGATAAACCTTTACAGCATTACTTCCCTCAAAAGTGCCATTTTTAATATCGGTAACAGCGGCAGGAATTCTAACCACATACAAGTTATACCTTTGGGCAAACACGCCGCTAAGGATAGCCTTTACTTCTGCACCGCCAAGGGTGTCAGGCACAGTTACATCACTGTCACTGCCGTTGTAGCCAATAATCACCGCAGCAGCATCTGCAACAATATATCTAAAGTCCAAATCGCTCAACACTTCGCCTGCGTTGTAATATATGGATGCACCGTCGGCAAAAATACCAAGCGTATCCTCGCCGCCCTCAAAGAAAATAGTTGTATTAGCCGCAAATGTTCCCAATATCAAATTAATTCCAGCGTGAGCATTTATTATTGATACCGCCTTGTTATTAAAAGCGTCTACCAAGCCAACAACCTCGCCCGCACTGGATATGGCGAGCGGCAAAGTTACCATTGACTCACTGCCGTGGTAATCGGTAAGGTAAACATCCAAGTTGCCGCCTGCATTGTAAGCAATAAAGGAATAATCGCCATCCTCGCCTTGCAAGTCGAAATAGTTGTGTGTCGCCGCCAAGGCATTTATAGCGTTGGGCGCAATATCAACCACGGTATACGGCAAGTAAACAGATGCAACATTAGAGTTAAGGAGCGCACGAGCGCCTATTTGACGCACATAAAAATCGCCAACTTTGTGGGGAACATACACTTCCGTATCGCTGCCAATATATGCTGTAATTATCGCATAATCGTCTTGAACCGTGAAATAAAAGTCATTCTCTGTTGTTTCCAAGCCGTAATATACGGGAGCGCCGCCGTGCCAATTTTCGCCGTAGCTTTCGGTGTCGGACTCCGTGCCTACATAATTGATAACCAAATGTGGGTTGCCCGCAAAAGCGTTGGCGGCAATATAGTATTTTGTAAATATAGCTGCAACAAGTCCTGCATTATAGAATGCGTTTGTTCCCACACCGTTTACCTCGTACCATATGCCGTCCACTTGCACTTCCTCGGGAAGGGTAAAGCGGCTTGTAGGTGTAGCGGTATATCCTGTTATATTTGCCTTATCGCCGTCAAGAGTGACAACATATCCGTCACTTGCAAAATAGGGGCGAGAGGAATAATGTACGGGAAGTTCATCGGGATTCCAATTTATCCAATTGGACTTGGGGGCAGGATATGCGGTATATATCACCGCCGCAGGTGTGCCTGTTAAGGTATTTACAACCTCGTCCACCGTGCTGGGAATAAACACTGTGCGAATAGCGCTATCATTATTAAGTGCGCCATAAACACCCACAACGGGCAAGCCGCCTATTGTTTCGGGTATTTCCACACTGCTCAAACCTTGTTGATGCGCAACAATATATGCTTTACCGTCATACTCAACATAGTCAAACTGTCCGCCGCTAACGACGGTGTATCCCCATTCAATGGTTCTTCCCGAATTCCAACCGGGAGTCCACGCAACGGGTTTTTGCGTGAGAGCGCTAATAGAAAGTGTGGTATTTGCAAAAACATTACTGCCCATTTCGGCAATATTTTCGGGGATAGTCACGCTGGAAAGCGTGGACACATTGCTAAAAGCGCCGCTTGCCACGGCAACAACGGGTTTGCCAAGCAAGGTTTCGGGGATTGTCACAGTAGACATAATACCCGTATATTTGGTAATCCTTACCGTGGTACTGCTGTGTGCCACAAAGTGCCAATCACCCTCAAAAAATACTTCTGCTATGTTGCTATTTACAAATACATCTCCCGAATAGGTCAATTCACCCTCGGCATAAACTGTAACAAAGTTTGCGCCGTTAAATGTATTTGCGGCAAGCGACCCCACACCGATAGGTACATATACATATTGCAAAGCTACCGCATTTATAAATGCGCCCTCTGCAATGCGTGTCACCCTTGCAGGAACAGTCAAACCCTCAAGCGAGGTGTTGTTTCTAAACGCATATCCGCCTATCGCTACCACGGGTACACCAAGCACAGTTTCATTTATGTTAGGGATGTTTTCATTCCCTATATATTCTACAATCGCAAACCCTTCTCCCTCTGGCGCATAATAGAATGAGCCTTCTCTCATCACGCTCCAAAATACGGGAACATTATCTATATTCCAATCTTGGGCAAAGCCGTTTGCCGCCCCAATCGCCGAGGAATATATGGCAAGCGCAGGCGAGCCGCCAAAAGCAGACTTGCCAACTTGCACAACGGTTTCGGGCAATCTCACATACCCTAAAGCGGAGGAATTATAAAATGCGCCCTCTCCAATTTGATAGAGCATAGCATCTTCCTCTACCGTCACGACTTCCAAATAGTTGGTATCGGCAAAAGCGTAATTGCCAATCGCCGTCAAGCTTGCAGGCAGCGTTATTTTGGTAAGACGGCTTGCCTTAAATGCCTCATCACTAATGGTAAGCAAGGTTTCTGGCAAGGATATTGCCGTTATTGCAGATTGGTTAAATGCGGCAATCGAAATACCAATTACGGGTTTTTTCTCGTGATAGGATGGGATGATAACTTCGGTATCCTGCCCATTGTATCGTGTGATTACATAAGCGGAGTTATCCGCTGTGGGTGCAAATGTAAGTCCGAAAGTGGCAATTTCTGTCCAAACAGCGGCTAGCTCCAAATCCTCCGTTCTGTTCCACACAGCGGTTGGGCTATAAGCTCGCCCTTCATAAGCCCAAAATGCAAGCAAATATCCGCTCCTGTCCGCCCCTACACGGGAGAACGACTCGGAATAATCTTTGCCATAACTAACTTCAATATAATTATCAGGTTCGACATTGGTGAGCGTTGCGCCTTGCAAATTGGTAAAATATATCTTATAAGCTAAGGGCGCAAGTTTGGCAAAAAACTCAAGGTTGCCCACACTGCCTAGTACTATCGTTGTTGTTTCTACGGGATACAGCAAGCCTTGGTCGGAGTACCACCCTTCAAAGGTATAGCCGTCTACTTCGGGGTCGGCAAGGGAAAATGTAGGTGTTTCAACATTATATAGCGTGGGATTGGACGAAACATATCCTTCCATTATATGGTAGCGGATACTGTAATTAATAGGTGTCCACTTTGCCTCAAAGCTTGTGGGGTAGTCGGGCATAACAAAGTTTGCCCCTGCGGGATAGACCACGGAGGAATGCTCCCAACCCTCAAAGCGATAATAGTTCTTTTCAAACGGATTGTCGGGCAGCTGTATAATTGACCCGGGTCGCCAACTTTCAATGTGAGGGGCGTCACCCGTTGCGCCCTCTCCGGGGGCAAAGCTTACAGGATAGGTAATCGTTGGCTGCCACACCGCAACAAAGCTAACATTGCGTGCGGGTACGGTGAACTCAAAGCCGGGGTTATACTCATTGCCGTTTGTATCCTCCCAATGCATAAATTCAAATCCATCTTTGGTGAACGGGTTGCTAGGAAGTTTGACTTTTGCACCTTCGGGCATGGGTGCAAATGTTGGCGGATTGCCAAAGGCAGCCTCTCCGCCCTCAAAATCAAGATTGTATGCCCTAGTCCAAGTTGCCTCGTAGCGTTGGTCGGTATACGGCATAATATTTGAAGAGCCGGCAGGGAAAGTTGTCTCTCCGTCCGTCCAAACATTAAATATATGACCCGCTTTGGTAAATGTTGATTGCGGCATTACAAATGTTTTGCCGCCAATTGTGGGGGGCAGGGTAAAAATGCTGCCCTCTGCGCCCTCTCCGCCGTGGAACGAGGCAACATATGCCCTAGCCCAATTAGCGGTAAAGGTAATTGCGGAGCGGTTTAACATCGGATATTCATCACCGGGCTGATACGATTGAAAACCGTCGTGCCACTCTATGAATTGGTGATTTACTCTTGTGAACGGGTTCTCGGGAAGTATAAATGTTTCCCCCATTGCCTTGTCGGGAATGGTGGGAGAAAGCCCCGTTGCGCCGTCGCCCGGGGCAAAAACAATAGCGTATCTCATTCTTTCCCAACGGGCATAAAGAGAGATATCCTCGGTTAATTCTAAAGGCAGCGTCACAGCGTTGCCTTCAAATTCGGGATTGGTATACCAACCCTTAAACTCGTGTTCGGGGTTGAGGTTGGTTGTTGATATTGTACTCACCAACGGAGAATGTGAAGTATTGCTCCTAGGTGTCATATTTACAGAGTGGTAAGTTATTGTATATGTAGGTTTTTGTTCGGGAGTGCTACCATCATTGGGGTTTTTGCCGTCTGGGATATCGCTTGTCTGCCACAAAGCATATACTCTTTGGTTGGCACGCACAGGATTGGTAATAAAATAATGTTCGGTAAGCTCTACTTTCCCTTCCAAATCGAAGTACCAACCCAAGAAGTCATAGCCTGCCCTAATGGGGTCGGCAGGCATAACGATAGGTTGCCGCCCGTTAGTCAGCACCAATATGTCCTCGCCGTCACCGTTATTCACATCATAAATAATTGTATACAGCGTTGCATCTGGGTCATCGCATGCAAACAGCACGGTGACAGATATGAGTACGAGAGCGATAATCAGTAATAATTTAGAAACCTTCATTTTATCTTCCTTATTTAAGGTAAGTTATATAACTTTAAAAGTATACATAATATTTATAACATTAAATACAATTAAAGTCAATATTAAGATTTATAATTAGTGTTATTATTTAAAAAAATATATTAGCAAAAAAAACCAATTAAAAAAACCGCCTCCCAAATTATTTTAGGAGGCGACTCTAAAAACTCTCTTTTGGAGATTTTCTCAAGTTAATTCACGGTAAAGCAATACCTTTTCCCCACCCATTAATGGCAGTGCAAGGTCGGGATTGAGTTGTAACAAGGTATCCTCATCGCTCATAAGCTCCTTAGCCACATCCCACAATGATTCACCGCCACGAACTATGTACAAACTTATTGCGCATTCATTTACCTCACGGCTACCAAGAACCTCCATACGGCTCACATATTTTAAATCATCTACTTCCGTGCCATAGACCTCTACATAAAGTGATGCGCTAATCTCTATTTCGTCATTGTGCCTTGCCCGTGCAGCAATAGATGTGACAACGGCATTAGCGCTAAGCCCAGTTTCGCAAGGGAAGTCCCTAGATAATACAAAATGATAGGGAAGCTCGGCAAGCGTTTGAGAAATCTCCTCATTTTCGTCAAGATAGATAACCGACACGGTGACAATTCCTTCCACAGCAAGCCCGCCCGCATTGGATACGCTTATTGCTCCTATTGACGGCGGACAAACACACAGCACAGAGCGCACTCTTGCGCTATCGTCACTTAACCTTGCCCCGCCCGAAAGTTTCTCTTCTGCTCCCGTCAAGCACACATTTTTTTCAATAGGAACTCTATTATATTGAATATCAAGTTCCTCTGTCTTGCTGTATGCGTCAATTACCGCCTCGCACTCCTCGCTAAGCAAGCAAAACCCCTTTACTCCAATGGTTATCTCTGTTCTAAAAGCATTGGGTTCTCCCTCCAAGACAGTAACGCTTGTATTACTTGCCTCTGCCGAACAAAATGCCTCGCTGCCCTCCTTAATATTGGGCGCAAGAATCTCCGTATCAAAGTAAGTTGTTAAACATCTAGATTGCAAGTTACCATCCGCAATATATGTCACATAGGTATAGCACTCTCCCTGTATATGGCATATTTCGGTTGCCGTAGATACTCTTTTCACGGCAATTTGTGTATCAGCGGTGAGTATTTTGTTAACTTGTTCTTTTATTTCAAAGTCCTCGGAGGCAACGACTGCACTCTCATATATCGGCTGTATATTTTCCACAACGACGGGGGCGGTCTTTGTGAAAATACCCTCGGGAATATCGGGAAGCTCAAAGCTAGAGGCAACAATCACATAGCCTTTTATCTCCACCGTAGAGCGCACCTTTATATTCCCCACTCCCACATATTCATTGGATATAATGTTGGCTGTGAGGTTAATAAAGCTTTTAGGGGTAATGGACGCCGCTTTTATAACAGCGTTGTTGTCATAGCTATCCTCTTTGCAGTCAATGCCGTCCTCCCCGCTAAATATCGTTTTGTAAGTCACACGATATTGCACCTTTGCCTCTCCTGCAAGCGTTTCTACGGCAGTAACTCTTGCAGATACAATAAGGCTAATAATCTTATCCGCCTGCGGTATCGCAAGTTCTTGGTCTAGGTAAAACTGCAGCGGACTAATTTGCTCCCGTCTGTCACCGTTCACTATCATAAAAAATCCCCCTTGTGTCCATTATGTTTATACATTATGCTTGGGGGAATAAAAATATAACTTTTATTATGAAAATAGTTTTGGCAATGCTAAACTCTTTGTGTGTTCGCTACTCCTGCTTTGCTTTAAAGCTTATGTTGCGGCTAAATAAATCGGCATAACTAAAGGAGTTCAATTCACCCGCATCTGTCCTAACGGTAAATATTGCAGGGTAAACGCTTTCGATTACCCCCTCTATTGTTTCAATGCGGTTTCTGCCTCTGTTTACTTTGATAATATAATTTATCCCTTTCATTTGTTTTAGGCGGTTTATTGTTCCTGTTATATCTTGGCTAATCGTTCTCATAGCACGCATTATACCCAAATTTAGCCCAAACTATACCCCTTCGCCTCCTTACCCGCTAAACTGGCTATTATACAACTCATAATAAAAGCCTTGTTTTTCTAATAGTTCGTTATGTGCGCCTGTTTCTATTATATCCCCGTCTTTTAATACAAGGATTTTATCCGCACTCTTTATTGTAGATAGGCGGTGGGCGATAATAAAGCTGGTTCTCCCCTTCATCATAGTATCAAACGCATCTTGTATATGCCTCTCTGTACGGGTATCAATATTAGAAGTTGCCTCATCTAATATTAAAATTGAGGGGTTGGTAATCATCACACGGGCTATGCAAATTAACTGCCGCTCTCCCGCCGACATATTACTTCCCGAGTCAGACACTATGGTATCATACCCCCTTTCCATTGCCGATATAAATTCGTGAGAATGGCACTTTTTTGCAACCTCTATCACTTTTTGCAAGCTGGCATCGCTCCTGCCGTAAGTTATGTTATCTTTAATAGATGCGCTATACAACCACGAGTTTTGCAGTACCATTCCATAGTTCTGGCGCATATCCCGCCTTTTTATATCGGTGATATCCAAGCCGTCCAATAATATTTTTCCGCTGTCCACCTCATAAAAACGCATTAGGAGATTTACAAGGGTGGTCTTTCCCGCACCGGTAGGACCTACAATGGCAATCTTTTCACCTTTTTTCACCAACAAATTAAAGTTCTTAATCAACCTTACTTCTGGGTTATAGCTAAAGTCAACGCTATCAAAAATAATATCCCCTTTGGCGCTGTTCAAGCTCACCGCCCCAAGGCTATCCCGTTCGCCGCTCTGCTCATCCAAGATTTCAAATACTCTGTCCGCCGATGCGATTGCCGACTGCAACTCCGCTATCACCGTAGATATCTCATTAAAAGGACGGGTAAATTGATTTGCATACATCAAAAATGAGCCAATGCTCCCAATAGATGCACCTAGCGCAATGCCCATCAACCCCGTCATTATATATATACTGTTATTAATAAAGCGGGTGGTGGGGTTTACGAGTGCAGAGTTAAAGTGCGCATTCTTATAGGCGTCCATATATCTTTTGTTTATGTTATCAAAACGCAAGTAGGACTGCTCCTCATATGTGTATGCCTTTACTTGCTTAAAGCTCCCCACCATTTCCTCGGCAATGCCGTTTAGTTCGCCAAGTGCCGATTGTTGAAGTCTAAATAATCTTTGCGCTCTTTTTGCAATAAAATAAGAAACAAATATAGACACGGGGGTAACTAGCACGATAGCAAGAGCAATGTATACATTTAAGTAAAACATCATTACAATAATAAACAGCACGGTAGCAACTCCACTAAAGAGCTGTATCAACCCTTGCAGCAGTCCGTGAGCAACGGTATCAAGGTCGTTTATAATACGGCTTACTAGGTCGCCTCTAGAACTTTTATCAATATAAGACAATGGCACGCTGTGCAAGGTTTTAATAAAATCTATCCGCATCGCTTTTATCACTCTTTGTGACAACATCGTCATAAAAATAGTGGCAAGCCAAGCAAAAGCCGCCGACAAAGTATATATAACAGCGAGAATTGCGGCAATTCTTGTCACTCCACTAAAGTCAATATCGCCGTTCATGAGGTCTATTGCGTTGCCAATTAAATACGGCGCAACTATTGTGGCGGCAACTCCAAACAGCGAAAACAGCAGCGCCAAATAAAACAACGCTCGATAGGGAACGGCATATCTTAACAATCTTTTCAAAGTCTTTAATGAGGATGCATTATTTTTAGCCATTTAACTCATCCTCCTTAAATTGGGTAAGGCAAATCTCCCTATATATAGGCGAAGTTTCAAGCAACTCCTTGTGCGCCCCTATCCCGGCAATTCTGCCCTTGTCTAGCACAATTATTTTATCCGACTGCCGCACCGTGCCAACTCTTTGGGATATGACAATAACATTGGTGTGCTTTGCAATCTTTGCAAGATTTTTTCTCAGCCGTGCATCGGTGGCAAAGTCAAGGGCGCTAGAGCTGTCATCTAAAATCAAAATCTCCGCCCGCCTATACAGCGCCCGTGCTATGGTAAGCCGTTGCAATTGTCCGCCAGAAAAGTTTCTCCCACCCGCAAGCACGGCGGTATCCAAGCCGTCCTTTAGCTTTTTCACAAACTCCCACGCTGCCGCCGCTTTCAAACAGTCAATAATATGATTGTCGTTGGGGTTTTCGTCCCCGAGCGCTATATTTTCTCTCAAACTGCCCTTAAATAAGGTAGAGTTTTGCATCACTACCGCCACTTTATGCCTAAGCACATCTAGCGGATAGCTTTTTATATCCTCTCCGTTTAGAGTGATAGCGCCCCTCTCGGCATCATAAAAACGGGCAATCAATGCCGCAAGCGTGCTTTTTCCGCTGCCCGTGCCGCCTATAATACCAATGGTTTCGCCCTTTTGCATAGCAAACGATATATCTTTTAATATATATTCCGTATCATTATAGCGGAAAAAGACATTTTCAAACTTCAAAGTGTCCTCTGTTTGAGGGGTTTCCCGTATCAATCCTTCATCCGCCACAGAGCTATTCAGCTGTAATATTTCGCTCACTCTGTCTGCCGAGGCTAGCGCACGAGTGATTAGCACACTAATGTTGGCAATAATGGTTAGGGCTAAAAGCAACCATAGTATATATGTTACAAATGCGCTTATTTCTGCGGGAGTGATATGCCCGCCTGCCACACGATGTGCGCCCGCAATAACAATCACGGCAATGCTAAGGTTCATTATCAATGCAGTAAGCGGGTTCATAGCGGCGCTAAGTTTGTTAACTTTTACAGAGGATTGATAATAATTTTCTGTGGCAGCTATCCCCCTATCAATTTCCTTGTCCTGCCCCGAAAAAGCTCTAATCACCCGTGCGCCCGTCAAGTTTTCACGGGTTACCACACCTATTCTATCCAAGTCAGACTGTACTTTTTTGTGCATTGGGATAGTTCTTTTCATAATTAAAAACAAAACAAGCGAAACTATGGGTATGCTAACGGCAAAAATTATTGCTATTTTTGTATCAATAAGGAATGCCATAATCAACGCACCCACGCACAAAACGGGCGCACGAAAAATTAGTCTTACAAACATAGCAACAGCAAGTTGAATTTGATTTACATCGTTTGTCAGCCTATTCACATAAGATTCAGTACCCAAAGCTTCAATTTCACGATTAGACAGGGAAAATATATGTTTAAACAAGGCACTGCGAAGCTTGCCGCCAAACCCCATACTGCCAACTGCGGCAAAGTATTGCGCACATACGGCAAACCCAAAGCCCGCTATAATAAAAACCGATAGCAGCACAATACATTGGGTTGTGGTTAGGGGAATAACATATCCGCCAATTTTGGTTTGCACACCAAAGGCATTATTTATCAAGGTTGCCATAATAACGGGCAAAGTAAGCTCAAGGCACGCCTCAAACAACTTAAAAAGCGACCCAAAAACTATTTTTGCCCTATATCCTTCAAAGTATTTAAACAACCTACTCATCTAGTAAATTCCTTACAAAAGCCCTATAATTTCCCTTTAATGATTATACCATACTAATATATTATTCACAAACAGAAAAATACAAAACTCCCCCGCCAAAGCCCCAACTTTAATCGGTTCAATTTTCCCCTAATTACTTTACAAACTGCAAACAATCTGTTACTATAATGCTACGGGCAATTAACTCAGCTGGTAGAGTGTCTTCTTGACGTGGAGAAAGTCGGGGGTTCGAGTCCCTCATTGCCCACCACAGCCCAAAAGGCAAGCTTTTTAGCTTGCCTTTTGGCTGTGTGCAATGAGGTGGCATACGAACCCTCTCGCTGCAAGCGACAGGGTTCGCAAATTTGCCGATTAGGCAAATCTGGTGGATAAGAATAAGCAATAATACTCCAACAAAAGTTCCTAAAATATAACTTAACGATTATACTTTAATAACAAAACTCTCCACTGTCCCTCATTGCCGTATAGCTTTATACCCTCTCGCTGCAAGCGACAGGGTTTTCTAAATTTGCCGATTAGGCAAATCTGGTGGATAAGAATAAGCAAACCAATCCAAAAACTGCACTACTTTATTGCTTGAAAAATGTTTTGCAAGATTAATAATACCGTCAATTATCTATTGCGTCCATTAAGCGCATTTTCTGTCAGCGGCAATAAATTTGAAAGCGTGAGTAGCACTCACGGTTTGATTGTTTTCCTTTATAAGCTTTCTCTTAGTTCATCATTTTTTAACAAAAGTTATACTCGCCTCAATACCATCAATATTTATCTCCATTATTAGCTCGCCGCCTTTAATGCTTAATTTTCCGCCCATTGCTTCAAGAATATTCTCTCCCTCTTGTTCAATGATAATATCTTTTCCCTCTCGTGTAAACTTTGTTGTGTCTGTTTCACCATCCATTTCAAAAGTCAAGTCATCACCTTCTATAATGATTTTCATTGCTTTAAACAGTGATACTAACTCATCCATTTCATCACTAGAATTTAGGTCGCCTACCGTAACCGAAAACCTAAGACCGTCCATTTCGCCTTCCATCTTGGAAAAGACATAAGTACCGTTTATGTTACTAGTGCATCCTACAAGAAACAAAGTTGTAATTGTCAATACCAATAACAATACAACCAACTTTTTCATACCAATTTGCTTTTGCATACAACTACCTCCAAATTAATTTAGTTTGGGTAATATTTACCCTTTTAGGATTATTATAGGGTAAATATGGCACAATGTCAAGTGCATATGGAAAGTTTAAAAGATTTAATTTGCAAAAGAATAAGAGAGTTAAGAAGTGAAAATAAAATGACTCAACAAGAGGTTGCCAACTATTTGCGAATCGACCGCTCTAATTATAGCAAGTATGAACTTGGAAAACTAGACTTAAGCATCGAAATTGTAATAAAACTTTCCAAACTTTATAATGTTTCAACCGATTATATTTTCAATTTAAAAGACTATTAGAACTTTCTAGATAAAATAATTCAACCTTTACATCCCCTGTGAAGTTTTTCTATCAGATTGCTCTTTTAGTATCCCTATTGCAAATATTGTTTTTAAAGTGTCTTAATTTGATATATTTTATTAAATCTCAACAGCTAAATTATTTTCTTGCAAAATACTCCTCTCTAAGGATTGCATAATTTACAGCATCGCATATCCCTTGGTTGTTTTTATCGCTTTGCCGCATTGTACCTTCGTATCGTAGTCCGCATTTTTGCATAACCCTGCCCGAATTAGGGTTATTGGGGTCGTGCATAGATTCTATGCGGTTTACGCCTACTTCCTCAAAGAAAAAGCAAATTAATCTTGCAAGCGCCTCAGACATAATGCCTTGTTGCCACCATTTTCGCCCAAGCGCATAGCCAAAGTGAACCATATTGGTGCTCTCATTTTGCTTTACAATAGCGATACTGCCAATAGGCTCACCAATCTTTTTGAGAACAATTGCCCAACTGTAATGATTGGGGTTTTGGTACAAAGGCAGCCACGAATTAATAACATCCTTCGATACGGAAATATTGGTATGCGGCTGCCAAGTCAAATATTTAGTAACTTCCGCATCACTTGCCCAATTACGGTACATTGCATCCGCATCATCTAGTGCAAATCTCCGCAGAATAAGCCGCTCTGTTTCAATTGTTATTGTTCCCTTGTGCACCACAGGCATTTACCTCACCAATATCGTTTTTTAAGCACGGCTTTTAAAGTTAAATTGTTGTGCTTTTTCAAGTTTTTTGTATTAATATTAAGATATCATATTTTATATACTAAAACAACTTAATTAGCTCATTTTTTTAAGGTGGGGGAGGGCGAGGGCAAAAAAGCGTTTGTAACCTTCGCACTTGTCGATGTCTAATCTTTCCCGCTTGCAACCGCCTTGACATAGCATAAAATATTTGCAACTTTTGCATTTTGCGGGTAAAAGTAAAGATTCCTTTATAAACTTAATAGCAATCGGGTGAGAGGATAGAGCGGTGAAGTCGGTATCTTTTATGTTACCCAAACGATATTCGTCCGTGCAGTAAAAGTCGCAGGGATAAACCTCCCCATCCCCTTCTATAACAAATTGATGTGTGCAATGCCCGTTCATCCCGCACTGCTCCGCTTTGCGGCGATGGGCAAGCTGTACAAAATTATCAAGTTGTCTGATACTCGTGTAGTCGCCCCGCCTAAAGTCAAACAAGTACATACGAAACAAGTCAATTAAAAAATCGCCATATTCTTTGCTAGTTACTGTATTTTTGCTTTTTTCGCCGTTTAGGGGGGATAGACAGGGTATAAACTGCAAGTGCTTAAACCCGTTTTGAGTGAAAAATGGATATATTTTTCTTATGTTTTTTGCCACATAAGGTGTAACTACTGCGAGAATATTAAAATCCACCTTATGCTTTTTTAGCAGGTTTGCCCCTGCTATTATTCGAGAAAAAGTTGGCTCAAGATTGCTATCTCGCCTTTTTTCGTTAGCTTTTTCGTTGCCGTCTAGCGATAGCCCAATAAGAAAATTATTTGTCTTGAAAAACTCGCACCACTCATCATCAATTAATAGTCCGTTGGTTTGCAGTCCATAGTTTATTGGTGATTTATACTTGTTCTCTTGGTTTGCTATTTCTATCGCAATCCTAAAAAAGGCTCTGCCCCTTAACAGCGGCTCTCCTCCTTGAAAAGAGATGTTGACCGCCTGCCCTTTGGTAAACTCAAATGCCTTTTTTATAATATCTAAAAATAATTCTTCCTTTAAAAGACCATAGGAAAAACTCTCTCGATTTTCGGCAAGAGAGTGATAAAAGCAATACTCGCACCGCATATTGCATAGGCTAGAGGCGGGTTTAATCATTATGGAAATTGGGGGCATTTTTGTTTCCTTGCGATAGGCGTTCTCTTTGTTATAGTAATCTTTATATGCTAACCGTTTATCCCTCGACGGTTATCTTTTAGCGACTTTTTGAACTCTATCATCTCCGTATTCATAGCTTTTGCAATCTCTGGATGAATCATAGCAATATCATAGCCTTCGGCAGGGTCGGTAGACAAGTTAAACAAATAATTTCTATACACCTGCTCAAAAAATGCCGTGTTTTCGCTATTGGCTTTGTCGTAGTACTTGAAGTCATATGACATACCGTTAAGGTTAACGGGCTTTTGTATTGCTTGCACTGTTCCTGCCTTAAAATGGAACAAGCTTTTTTCTCTTGGGGTGTTAGAGGGAATATTGCCCTGAAATAAGTCATACAAACTTACCCCGTCAATTATCCTATCGTTAGGTAAGGCGCTAATTCCTATATACTCCAAAACGGTGGGAAAAATATCAATGTTCATACCTCTTGTCGAGATAACATTAGTTTCGCCTAGGTGTTCACCTTTGCCCAAACCCCCTGCAACATAGCTGGCAATTAAGGGTACTTTTTGTCCGCCGTCAAAGGTAGTACCCTTTCTGCCTCTTAATGCACCCGAAACACCCTCTCTCCCCGGTCCGTTGTCGCTTGTGAATATTATTAGGGTATCCTCATAGGCATTGTTTGCCTTTAAGAGTTCTATGGTAGTGCCAAGGTAGGCATCAAACTCCTCTATGCAGTTAATATAGCTGTCGTCACTCGTGTTATGCTTTTCTCCCGAATATATGGGAAAATGCGGCCACGGGGTAGAATAAAAAGCTAAAAACTTTTCATCCTTATTCAAACTATCCTGTATATAGGTGTTTAATTCCTCGGTAAGAATTTTGGTGGTTTCCGATTGGTCTTTTATCTCAGCGTGACCGATAACTTCCTTGCCAATGCCGCCTGTTTCCCGCACAAAATTGTAGGGGGTCATATCATTGACATAGTAGCTGCCATAAAAATAATCAAACCCTTGATTGGTGGGCAAATACTGCCCGTAATCGCCTAAGTTCCATTTGCCAAACAACCCTGTATTATAACCCGCCCTTTGCATAACTTCGGCAAGGGTGATTTCGTCACCCAATATGCCATCCACATTGTTGGTAAATAAAAATGGATTAAAGTATCTGGTATCTCCCATAGGGTTTAGCGAAACCACGGTGGGGAAAACCACTTGGTCAAGATACCCTCTTGCGGCATATCGCCCTGTTAGCAGTCCGAACCTAGAGGGTGAGCATACGGGTGAGGATGCATAAAAGTTTTCCATCATAATACCGTCATCGGCGATAGCGTCTATATTGGGAGTTTTGATAGTCGCATTTTCTCTCCCCAGATAGCTATAAGATGAAATATCGCTATATCCCAAGTCGTCCATAAGAATGATAAGCACATTGGGAGCGTTGTTTTGTGTGGATTTTTTAATTGAATCTAGGTATTCATCGTGTCCCTTTTGCAATGATGTAACTGTGGGGCGCACCCTTATACTTATCACCAAAAAATAAAATGATGTTGTAAGTAAAATACATACAAGCACAACTAAAGACATAGCTTTTTTCAAGCTTTCTTTAAGTAACTTATCGCTAAAGTGGAGCAGTACGGCAAGGGCAATAGGAACTCCCGCAAGCAATAAGTTATACCACAATCTTCGTCCAAATGACTCCGCACCCCAAATAAGATAAAAAGCTAAAACTCCCGCAATCATCGCTATATAAGATAGCAATAAAGGGGCATTGATGCGCTTTTTTATTAGTTGATATACTAGAATGATTAGGGAAATAAATATGGCTATGGCAACTCCAATTAAACTAAGAAAACCAAAGCCCCCAATAAGCATAACAAGCACATAGCAAGCCACCGCAACAAGGGGCAGAAACTGAAAATACTTCTTGTTAAACTTTATTACACCCATATAAACCCTCACTCTTAAATACATACCAAGTCATTTTTATTATACCTCAAACTTCCACATTAATCAATAATTTATTCTTATAGCGTGATTATTAGAGCAATAACAATGATTGCTATAATAGTAATTGGGGTGGCAATCATAAGGACTTTGGATAGTTTTTTTCTTTTTGCAATAATATCGCTGTCGATAAACTCTTTTTGGGTTATAGTGTAGGATTCTGTGCCGTTGATGGTGATATTGTTATTTTCTACAATAATTTCTATATTATTTGATGGCTTTTCTAGCAGAATTGTTATTGATTCTCTTATGTTAGGGATATTCTTATAATCATCAAATGAGCCTAAAAAAGCAAAAATAAAATTAAAAACGGCATAAAGCCACCAAAGTTTGTGGGTAAAAATATTTTTTTCCTGTAGTTTGATTTGCAGTGACGGCTTTGGTTGCATTTGCGATTTTTTGGTTATGAGTTTGTCGTCTATATAGATATCGTACCACCGTGCTACGGGTTTTTTGTGTAAAATTGAAAACATTATCTCCCTCCCGCTAGATGCTTAGGTTCAAGATAACATATTAACAAACAGATGTAAATAGCTTGATAAAAAATTGTGGGTTTTGCCCTTAAAATACGCAAAGGCTTTCCAAAAAGTATAATATAAAAAGCGGGGGAACAAGATGTTGCCCCGCTTAATTTGTAGTTAATATGGTATTTTATTTAATCTATATTAAAAGAGCTTTTTTGTTTACTCTTGCAATTCAAAAATTGCTGTGTAGTTTTCTCCTGCGCCCATAACTTTACATTCTATGGTGATTTGCTTTAGCTCGCTGTCGTAAGACAATATGGATGCCAAAAAGCTGCGCTCACTCTCACGGGTGAAAGTCATTTCGCCGTTTGCAATCGTGTATGTACCTGTTTCGCTAAACTGCATTGGTGCTCCCGCTGGTCTAAAGGCAACTGTGTAATTGCCCTCCTCAAATGCCACTGTGAATACTGTAAATGTTTCGGCTGTATAATCGTGCGCATTCTCCTCTACATCAACAACCTCATATGTACCCTCTACAAAAGCCGCAAAACCTGCATCGCCGTCATCTTGCAATTCAAAAATTGCCGTGTAGTTTGCGCCTTCGCCCATACCTTTACCCTGCAAAGTCAGTTGTTGGTTTTCGCTGTCATAGGACACCGCCGATGCCAAAAAGGCAAGCGGACTTTCACGGTTGAGTGTCATTTTGCCGTCTGTAATTGTATATGTGCCTGTTTCGCTAAACTGCAATGGCGCACCATTTGCCTTGAATGTAACAGTATAGTTGCCGTTCTCAAATGTCACCGTGAACACTAAAAATGAATTTAGCGTGTAATCGCTGTCATTTTCGTTTACTCCAACAATGGTGTATGTGCCTTCTATAAATGTTTCAAATCCTGCGCTAGGATTGGTATCCTCCTTTGTCCCTTCGTCCTCTATTTTGCTAGCGGTAGCATCAGTTTGGGTAAAGGTAGCGGTAAATGTTTTGCCGTCCGCCCTGTTCTTGCATAAAGCTACTATTTCTCCCGTCTTTGCATCATAGCTAACAATCCCTGCAATTAGTTCACTGCTATCTTCCGCCCTCTCTAAGGATAATACTCCGTCGGTTATCGTATATATACCGTTTTCCCGTGCCACCACCGGCATACCCTTTGCTTGAAAATCTACCCTGTAACTTGCATCCTCAAACAAATTGATATTAAACTGCCTAAAGCTATCCTTAGTATAATCGTATTCGTTTTCCTCTACGGACGAAAGTTCATACACTCTGTCGCCCTCGGGGTTGTTGCCGCATGCGATAAGCAAGACCGCCGTAATCAAGCTTATCGCAATCACTATTGCAATAGTAGTTTTTTTCATTATATTTTTCTCCTTTATAATGAGTTATAGTATTTTAGTTAGATATGACTAACTCTTGCATAATAAAAAAGTTAGTTGCGTCTAACTCTTTTATTATGATACTAAATTATTATATAGGTTGTCAAGAAAAAATCGCTATGATTTTATTCAAACTCTATTTATCTCTTTCCTTTGCCTCCTCCCGTCTTACATTGAGGTCGTCAATAATTTTTTCCAGCACATTCTCTGTTAGGGTATATCTATGCAAGGGGAGCGCTTGCAGCATACAGCTAAGCGCTGGGATAAGGGTGATGAGTATGAGGAGCGCCAAAGTAATATCGGGGTAATCTTGGGTGAAGTTAATAGTTTGTCCAGATTCTATCATTTTGCTTAGATTTTCTATTTTTGGGGTGTAATTTACTATGCTTAATACAAGGAAATTAATTCCCATTAGAATTGCCGCCGATAGTTTTGCCGAAAAATTAAGACCGCTAAAGAACACACCGTCTAGGCGCTTGCCTGTTTTGTGTTCCATATAATCTATGGTGTCGGCAATCATTGTGGTTGGGTATACATTGGAAAAGCCCGTGAAAAATCCTGCAAAAGCCATAAATATTGCGGCGGGCCAAACCACAGCGTATCCGTTAATAAAGAAGAACAAGAATGCCGCAATATAGGGAATCACTGTTAAATAACAACTCCAAATAAGCACACGCTTTTTGCCAAATTTTTTGGCAATTGCCGTGCAAGTACTCATTGATATTAGCGTGCCGCCCATAAATGCGCCGCCAAGAATGAGCAGCCAAATAAAGAAGTCGCCGCCGTCAGACAGCACCCACTTGCAAAAATACAGTCCTGCCGAAAGCACCATACCTTTTGCTGCTCCCAATACCAAAGACGCCAAAACACGCAGGAATGGTTTATTTGCCGCCATAATTTTAATATTTTCTTTAAAGCCCGTATCCTTTTTTTCTGCCGCTTGGGTGACACGCTCCCGCACATTGGGAAAGACAAGCTTAAATAAAAATGTGGATACTATAACAATTATTACTATTGCAAAGAGATAGCCTTGCTGAGCAGAATAAAAACCGGTAAAGCCGGGTTTGCCGCTGTGTGTAAACCAACCGACTTCAAGCTGTGCAAAGACATTTACGATAGGCTCAAACGCAAGCACCACAACGGCGGAAAAGCTGCCTACAATCCTTGCTGCCGATATGAGTTTTGCTCGTTTTTCTTCCTCGGGGGTGATTAGTGAAGTCATTCCCCACAGCGGGATATCGCATAGAGTGTAGAGTGTTTCCCAAATTAACCAACTGATAACCACATAGATAATTTTTAGTGCGGTTGGAAAGTTTGCGATAGGCATAAATAGCAGAATGGTTAATATACCCATTGCGATAGGTGCATATTTAAGGTAGGGACGGCACTTGCCCCAACGGCTGTGAGTTCTATCGACGATAGTACCCATAAGGATATCGTTAATCGCATCCCAAACCCTAGTGATTACGGTGATAAAGATTAGCGCTATCGTATGTACATGGATGACATCGGTATAAAACACACTAAGGTATGAGCCTACAAGACCGTAAATAATGTTCTGCCCAAGCATACCTGTAATAAAGTAGTTGCGCTCTCGCTTACTATATTCGCCAATATCTTTTTCGGCTCGAGGGACAGACCACATAAGCAATTTTTTAATGTTCATATATTCACCTATAACCCTGCTATCTTTAACTTAAAGTTGTTATTAAAGACCTAATATAGTATAACATAAATAATAATGGTTTTCACAACAAAATTTTTTAAGTGATTCGCTCTTCTAAAGCAGGGTTTTAGGGCTTGAGAATTTAAGCGGTTGTTCTGTTTTTTATGATTTATTTGTGTGGTATTTTTTTCTTGAAAAATTAATTTGAATTACAGTAAAAAACCGCCCCCGTTTGTGTTGCGGGGGCGGTTAATCGTTAATTTAAGTGGGGGGAATGTTGTATGAAGTTTAAGTTTTATGCATCCTCATCCACACCCGACTCATCACCCATATCGGCTACTTCGCTGTCAAATGTGTTTGCGTCATCGGTTACTACTTCATCGTCACTCGCTTGTCTTTTTTTTGCACAGCACTTTTTGCATTTAGTAATATGGAGTGCTGCAAATGCGCCGCCAACAAGAACAGCCGCCCCGCCTATCGCTATAAGTACCCAATGCCACCAAAGCAGTCCTTCTTCGCTTATATTTTTAGGCTCGTCATCTTTGATATCACGGAGCACTCTAATTTCACCCGTTTCCAAATTGTAATCATAGCCATAATAGTAAAGGTCTGTTCCGTCAAACACAAGTTTGCCAAAGGTGGGGTTTGCAAGAGCGGGATTGTGTATGATTTTACCAAACTCGATTGGCACATCCTCATTTGGCGTATAGCCGTAATATTTATCGCCAAAGCAGCCAAGGGTAATATGCAGCACGCCATCGCCTCTAATCTTGCTTGTACCCGGCTCTAAGTTAACAGGCTTGCCGTCACGGTCTAGGTAATAGCTTTCGCTATACACATGGTCGTGACCTTGGAACACCACCGATACGCCGTAATCGGCAAATATAGGGGTGAGCTGTTTGCGTGTTCTTTCAATATTGCCGTCGGTTGAGTGTATGCCTGCGGTGTATATTCCACGGTGCATAAGCACAACCTTGAGTTTGTCTGTGGACTCTAGGTCATTTATCAGCCACTCTATTTGTGAATCAACTAGCCCATTCGCTCCAGTGCTGTTGGTGTCAAGCACGGTAAAGTGCACTCCGCTGTAATCAAAACTATAGTATGCTCCTCGCAAGTCATCCTGCTCGGGATAGCTAAAATTGTAATGTTTTAGGAAATAATTATAAGGCTCTTGTATTAAGTTTGGTTCGGTGAGCATAAGTTCATCTATCTCATCCAACTCATCTCTCTCAAACGCATAAGCCTCGTGGTTGCCTATGGATATCACTTGTGTAGTGTTGCGCCAATACTCGGCGGGGAAGTTCAAGAGATACTCCCATTGCGCCAGGCTGCGGCTGTTATCTACGATATCACCGGTGTTTATCACAAAGTCATATCCGTTGGGGAATACTTCGCCCATATTGGCTAGCATCTCCTGCACTGCCTCGTAAGGGCGGCGCACAGAACCTTGTATATCGGTAATAAGCAAGAGTTCAAAAGGAGAGGCATTATCTGCGGGGGCGGTGGTAAGCGTGTATACATCACTCCAATAATTATCGGCGGCGCTGCCTACCCTATAACTATAAGTTGTACCCGGTTTAAGCCCGCTTATTTCCACAGTATGTCTGCCAACTTGCCTGTACATAAGTTGAAAATAAATAATTAAGTCTATGCTTGCAGTAGTTGTTGCGTATACTTCAAAATCACCAGTGACGGTCGTAGCGGTATTGGCATCAAATGCGCCCTCGCTATATTGAATTTGAGTACCCTCTACCCGCCTATCGGTAAACCAAACAAAGTTCTTTTCGGTTTTGGGGTCTGCCCCAAAGGTTACGGTAAGCATACTTGGAAGTTTGCCGTTTTCTATGCTTGGCGCCTCGGGCGCTGCCGTAGAAAGGTTGGTAACAGGAAGGGTTGTATTATGCTTGTATAGCACAAAATCATCAAAGCTTGTTTCGTAAGCGGCTGTTTCATCTATGTAAAATTGAGAGAGAATGTCATAGCCTATTTCGCCAAAGCCCATAATAAAACTTTGGGGGAGATAAGTGCCAAGCAGTTCGTCTAGATATTCGCTTAAAGTTTGGTCGCCCAAGCTAAGTCCGATATCTATCCCAAGTTTTTCTTCAATAGAAACAAGGTATTCATCTACCTTAAAGGATGTTGCATCGGCATTTTCTGGACCTATCGCTTTTAATAAAATATTCAAGCCGGGAATTTGGTTCTTTTGCATTCCTTTAGTTAAGTCGATAGGAAGTAAAAGACCTTTTACTATCCTAAGCAGTCCAACTTCTTCATTTAATATAAGGTCAACAAAATCTTGTATAATAGAGCCGTTTTTAAAGTTTTCTAGCGCCTCCAAAATATTTGGGTCGGCATCGGCTAGCGAGGTATCCAATCCGCCAACATGGGCAAGATAGCCGCCTATTACAACATCAAAGAGTTTGTCTCCGTTTTGGTTGACTTCCATATCCAATACAGAGTAAACCATATCTTCTATATAGCCGCACAATTTTGCGCCTCTTTCGTCCGTCATATATGCGGGGTTGCTGCCTTTGTATTCGTAGCCAGCTAGCACTACTTCATCATAATGTATTATTATACTCTTAATTAACGGACCAGCAAAACCACTAACCATAGTCATAATGGGGTCGTCGCTGTCACCAAGCATTTCTACAATAAAGTCGCCAAGACCGTTGATAAATGAAGGTTGTAAATAAGTGTTGAAAAGATTTTTTACAACATTGCGGAAGAGTTTATCTGCCGCATAGTCACTTGCGTTTATGCAAAAATATGCGTCGCCCCTCTTCTCGATATATTTATTAAGGTTAAAGAAATTCAAATAATCATCATTTAGATAGCCGTTATATAGCGGGGTGAAGTCTGTATCGCCCAATAGCTCTATCCGTGTATAAAGGTTTTCCGCATAGTCGCCATTGATTGTGCCGGCTTGAATTTTTGCAAACCTTGCGCCGCCCTTGTACCCTGTTACGGACGCTGTTTCCATATCGTGTATGGGATTGCCGCCAAAGGATATGCGTGTGGCAATATCGTTAGCGTGCATATGTCCGGTAAAGGCATATTTTACTCCAATTTCATCCGCCAAAAAGTCTGCAACCTCTAGCCATGCATATATGGTAAAATCTTTTAGTAAAGTTTCCTCCATAGGGAAGTGGGGAGCGATGTTGTGGTGGAGCAGTCCAAATATATTCTTTTTGTCGTCAAACTTGCCCTCAGACTTGAGTGTTCTCAAATATTCTTTTGTATTATTGTACAGGTTTCCGCCCGTTTGGTATCCCGACTCGTGGCTGCCAGCTTCCTCATCAACGGAAATGAATACATATCCGTCATCGGTAAAAGCAACATAAGTGATATCGCCGTTATCGTAATCGTTGTTTGCGTTTAGCGGTTTGTCTGCATATTGATACTCAATATTTATCCCCTCGGCAGTTGAGCTGTTTATGTAGTTGCCGTCGTAGGGAAGGTTATCAAAAAACACATCTGTTGTAAGGGTGTCATAATATTCCTCTATCTCGCTGTCGTCCAAGTCGGGATAGCCCAGAGAGGAGTAAATTTTGGTCATATCGTAGCGGGTAGACAAACGGGAAAGGGGAGTTTCTGCTCCGCCATCTCTGTAATGATATACATTTGGGTTGTACATATCGTGGTTGCCAAAAGAAACAAAAACTTGGAATTCCTCGTTGCCGCTTGCACGAATAGTGTTTTGCAGTTGTCTTAACAGGTTGGCATATTCTATATGTCCTTGAATTTCGCCGTCAAGGGTGATATCTCCCGTAACCAAAAGGTAGTCGGGGCTTTCCGCCTCGATTTGCTTTAGCATTTGGAGATTCATCATACTGCTTTCTAAGAACAGCTTAGTACCGCTCATTAGTTTTGCGTTAAAGTCAGTATCTTCCTCTGTGCCGTTATATCCGTAGTTTAGCGGATAATAATGTCCGTCGGTGATGTGAGCGATGTTAATCTCGTCATTGACCTCAAATGTTTGGGCACTTTCTGCGTCTACAAACAAATCGTTTGCCAAGCAGCCTGTTGCCGCCATTGCGCCAATGAGTACGGCAACACAAACAAGTAGGACGATAATTTTTTTAGAACTCATTCTCTTTTTCATTCTTGCTCCTCTCTCTTTTTCTTTTTTCCTTAAAATGCAGGAAACGCAGTATCTTGAGGCAAAAAGGCATACCTTGCCCATTTTGCTAATTTAGATACAAACAATATTATACTATATATAAAATGGGAATACAATAAGTTTATCAATTTTTTCAAAAAATAACTTGTAAGGTTGTAAAACATTTGAACAACGAGAATTGGAAAGGGCGGAAAAGAAAAACAAATAATAATTACATCAGCATATAAAAGACCAAACAAGTGAACTCTGGAAAATACCCTGATTCAGACGCCCGAAGCTTGCTTGTTTGGTTCATTATTATTATACTTTAATCAATCAAAAAAGTCAATACTTTTACAAAAGACTTAATGGAGATAAGATAGGAGCGGTTAAACTTCAAGTTTTAAGTCTATCCACTTCTGCCTCAAGCTGTGCTATCCTTTCCGCCTTAGTCGGCTTGCGGGGTTTGGGTGGCAATAGATTATCATAGTTTAGCTTGGTGGATATTAGGTAGAGGATAGGCAAAATTATCATTAATAGCAAGAGGTAAAAGCCTATGTGAAAGGTATATTTAATATCGTTATATAGCATACTGTTTGTTTTTATTACATTATATATTTGCACAGCAAGCATAGGAAGCAAAAAGAACATAACTTTCCACGGACTATATTTTTTGGAAAGCGCCGTTATTAAACAACCCGCACACGCAATAATAATTGATAAAGTATTTAAAATAGCAAACACAGAAAAATACCATTTATTTATTGCGTTCCACTCGTGTTGAGTTAGGAAACGGATTGAACTAACAAAAAAACTATAAAAAGAGGAACTTATAAACTCGCTTTGTACCTTGGCAAAAGTGTATGGGATAAAAAAGAGTGATAAAGATAAAGCGGCATAAATTAATAATATAATCCGTCTGTATTTATCCCAAAAGTTTTTATAACCTAACATAAACCTCATAAAATGCCCTCCTGTGATGTTTTTTATACATCGATATTATATAAGGAGAAGATGCAAAATGTCAATATTCAATTACAGCAGTATTTCCTTATATATTTTATAATAAGGGTTTAAGTTGGGGAAATAAAAGTAGTTGTTAAAAAAAAATACTCTCCGCTTTTGTTCTAGCGGAGAGTAGTGTTTTGATTGTTGATACTAAATTAAAGTTTAGTTGAGCTGGGGTTTAGTCCTCTAATCGTCCTGCCTCGAAATAGTAACTCATCTTTGAGGGCTTTACTGCAAGCCTTGCCGCTACGGCAAACATCACTACGCCTGTTGCCGCCGCTACTACAAGCCAATCAAAGCCACGGTCTAGGGTTACCGTTGTCATACCTATTTGCACCA